>CEUZ01292192.1_pt1 | contig 159180 bp, 145 predicted proteins | sample 361511 | NCBI WGS metagenome assembly CEUZ01 (sample SAMEA2622822, study PRJEB7988) | marine metagenome | biome: marine biome (ENVO:00000447); feature: surface water layer (ENVO:00002042); material: "saline water (ENVO:00002010), including plankton (ENVO:xxxxxxxx)" | depth 5 m
AAAGAAAGTAGCTAAAAAGAAAGTAGCTAAAAAGAAAGTAGCTAAAACTGCTTCTGCGAAGAAGCAGGGCAAGAAAAAGAAAGCTGCTAAGACTGCTTCTGTAAAGAAGCAGGGTAAGAAAAAAGCTGCTCCTAAGGCCAAAGAAAAAAAATTAACTGCTGCCGAATTAAAAGAACAAGCAAAAGCAGAGGCAATTAGAAGATATAAAGAAGCTCAAAAGCAAAATGAGGATTTATCGGACCTCGTTGATGAAGAAGATGAAGAGCAGGAAAAAGAACTAGTTGCTGCCGTTGAAGATGTTGTTGATGCTGTCCCTCTAGAGGAAGTTCAAGAAAGTTCTGACGGTGGATTTCAGCCCGCTAAAAATAGTGAGGAAGGATCGACAAGACTGAACGAAGAATATAACCCTGACGACGAAACTGAAAATGAGAATGAAGGCGAATATGGTTTTGGTTGGGGATATAATGAAGCCTTTGACAAGCCCGATGATGAAGGTTCCTCTGATTTTATTGATGAGGATGAGCTATATGCAAAAGGCTTGGACAAGAAAAAATCATGAGTTCACCAAAATTAGCTTTATATTATTTTGAATCTTGCCCATTTTGCGTCATGGTGATTAATTTAATTAATCAGCTCAATCTAGATGTTGAATTTAGAGATATTTTTACCAATCAAGATCACCTAAACAAGCTCATGTCCGACACGGGAAAAAGAACTGTCCCATGTTTATATATTGACAATAAACCCATGTTTGAATCTTCCGATATTATGGCTTGGCTAGAAGAAAATTCATCAAATCTTAGCAAGAAGGCATAATGGAAGTTAGAGATCCTGTTCACGGTTCAATTCATATTCTTGATGAAGAAATCCCAATTATTCAACATAGCTTTTTTCAGAGATTAAGAAATATTAAACAACTAGGATTCTCGGACCTCATCTTTCCAGGTGCAACCCACACTCGCTTCCTTCACTCAATCGGAGTTATGTATGTTGGGAACAAGGCCTTTGATGGTCTCTTTAAAGGAAGGCTTGGAAATAAAGAAGTCTTAAAATTAAAAGAGACCTTTAAGCTAGCTTGCCTACTTCACGATATAGGACATGCTCCATTGAGCCATTCAACTGAAACGGTAATGCCCCAACTTTCAGAGTTAAAAATTCCTGAACAGTTTCTTAAAGGGAAAGATAAAAATAGAGACCGTCAGGCTACTCATGAGGACTATACGATAAAGTCGATTGCCGATAGCTCGTTCGCGGAATCCTTTAAGTTAGTAGAGGAAGAGTTTGGTGTTGAAAGAGTTCGAATTGCAGACTTGATTGTAGGTCAAACTACGGCCCCAGAATATTATACCATTGAAGGTATCGATTATTTTCCAATACTACATCAATTAGTCAGTAGTGAATTAGATTGTGACCGAATGGATTATCTATTAAGAGATAGTTATTTTTGCGGTGTTAGCTATGGTGGCTATGACCTAGATTGGCTTTTAGATAATCTAGAACCTTGTATCACCGAAAACAGAGCCTTTCTTGGTATAAATGAAAGAGCCGTTGTTACTTTCGATGATTTTCTTCTCAGTCGTTATCATATGTTCATGATGGTATATTTTCATTATCGCTCGGTTGCTTTAGAACAATTGCTCTATAAATATTTTGCAACGTCTCCAGAAGAATACAAAATCCCCGCTGATATAGAGGCTTATGTAGAGCATGATGATTACTTGCTCATGAAAGTTTTGAAACTCAGCGATAACAAATATGCCAAAAGCTTAGTTCAAAATAAGATTCCTCAAAAAATCTTTGAATCATTTAACGAGACTCAGCTTAAAACTCTTGATCAAGTTCAAAATTATCTTGAGCAAGAAAATATTGAATTCATTAGATGTTCTTCACTCGGAAGATTATCCAAGTACTATACTGAGGACTCTCCAAGCGATAAGTTTACAATGAAAGTATCGAGAGAACTTTTTGAATCGGGAAAAAAGAAGTATTTTGATATTAACGACTCTACTGACCTTTTTCAGAAGTTTTCAAATTCCCATGCGGTAAATAGGCTCCATTGCGAGTTTGAGCAGCTTCCAGAAGCCAAGCAGAAGGCCATTTTAGCTATAATTCATTCAACTTGAGTATAAGCCCTACTTTAGGGATAATATTAGGACAACAAGCTAATTGGATGAATTGATTGAATAAGCTCTCACTTTATACATTGCTCATACTTTTGTTTTTAGGACTATCTAAAAACTTCTCTCCTTCTGAACAAAAGACTCCACTTATTCCTAACGAAAAAGTCTTGGGACACTACTTTGTTGGTGCTCCTCTTAGTGTTGTCCTCACAGAAAATTTTCAAATCGGATTTTTGATTAAAACCTACTTTATGAGATTAAAGGTTGTTCATGGGTTCAAGAGTCCCGAAGAGACAATCGTTCGAACATCTAAAGAATTCTGGGAAAGAAATAAAGCCAATATTGGAATGTCTATTTTTAGAAGAGATGAAAATAAACAAGAAGAAAGCACTATTCCTCAACCCCCAGGTTCCCTTTATGTAGGGAACCTAGCATTTGGGAGATGGGGTTATGCAAATTCAGGTGAAAAAGTCTGGAAATTTCATAAGCCTTATCAGCACTATAGTAAGATTTTCGGCTGGCTTGAATTTACTCCTAATTTTGAATTTTATAAAAAAATGAAAATCCATTTAAAAAACGAACAAGCTTTTTATGGATTAAATAATGAGTTTGGTGCCAACGGCAGCATTACTCAAAAAGCGTTTAAAGAAAGAATCGGAACAAGTGATTTTGAAAAGTTAACTTTAAAACAGTTTTTTAAAAAGTTTATAAAGTATCCGACTTGGGACCATAGGAAGAAATAGCTATGAATGAATTATTTGATAAATTAATCCTCAGAATTGTCCTCACAATTTTTATCTGTCTACTACTGCTTGTTTATAAATATGCTCACGTCGTACTATATCCTTCATCTAGGCAGCAACTGTTTAAAAGGTTTTACCCTTCTAAGAACTCACCCGATACCCTTCATTTATTCTCTAGATTGTTAGGTATTGGAATACTCTTCACCCAATTCAAATTTTTTATGGCGGAAGGTTTCTGGTTTGCCCTAATTGATTTTTTTATTCAGGCGATTACCGCCTGTGTTCTTTACCTTGGCTCAATCTATATTCAAGAGAGCATTGTTCTTTATAATTTTGAATATCAAGATGAAATTCCAAAAAGAAAAAACTTTGCCTATGCTCTCATTTGTTTTACCCATGCCATCGCTATCGCTTATATTCTCAAAACCATTATTTCAGTTGCCGACGGCTCTTTGATTAATTTGGCGTTTCTTTGGTTGCTCTCAATGGTTCTCATGGGCTTTGCCACTAAAACCTATTCAATAATGTCTAAGCTATCTTTTAATCGTCTTTTAGTTCAAAAAAGTATGGCCTTAGCCGTAAGTTATCTAGGCTTTACCTGGGGCTGGACAATGCTCATTGCTGGTTCCTTAAATCATGAGTTAAGAGATATTAAATGGTACGGAATTCAAGTTATTCTTAAGCTCATCCTGGCCCTTATTATTCTTCCAGTTTTTATTAAAGGTCTAAAATTTATCTTCAAAATGCAGGACGACCTCCCTTTAGTAGAATCTGTAGAAGGAAAAATGGAGCATGATGAAGTCGAATTTGGCTATGGAGTCTTCGAAGGAGCAGTCTATTTCACTGCTGCTTTCTTAACTACTGTAATTACAGGAAATATTATCTTTGGAGACTTTTACCCTATCTTTTAGGTCGGGCGTTATTTACCTCCTGCGAAAATCCCCTCAAAACCTATAAAATAGAGGCAGGAGTTTTATATGAGTATTAATATTCTTCAGACTTTAGAGTTCATTAATAATAGATTGAGCAATATCGAAAATAATATCGCCCGAATGGAAGATAAATTAGATTTCTCAATTCAACTTCAAAGAAACCATCTTATTAGAATTAAAAATGGCGAAGAGATAGACGACAATATGGTTCTTATGGGTCGTCCCTATAATGATCTAAACCCCAGTAAGGCTTATAGTATTTATAATAATCCAGATCACGACTTTATACTCGTTGATGTGAGTGCAGTTGATTATCAAGGTAAAAAAATTGAAGGCTCAATTCATATTCCACTAGAAGAACTTGGTAGAAGGTACGCAGAAATTCAAAGTAGAACTCTTCCAGTATTAATCGTTTCCGAACAAGGTCTAAGATCAATTCAAGCTTCAGAAATGCTTGTAAAAAAAGGCTTTTTCAATATAAATAATGTCAGTGGTGGATTAAAGTTCTGGCCAGGCTTTAGGCTTAAAGAAATAACTACGCCAGCTGGCTAAAGATTTAGGTTTAATTGATCTTTAGAAGCGTTGTTTAATTTGGAATGAAAGTTCTTTAAAAGATGTTCAACTCGATCAAGCTCAACTTCTCCTACAATACTAGAATAATTTGACTCAATATCACTTATACAGTCAAAAAGATTAAACTTAAATCTCTCACCATACTCAGTTAAAAAGATGTTTTGCTCTCGCTTATCCTGAGGATTGATTTTTCTTTCAACATATCCTCTCTTTTCAAGCTCATTCAAATGACTCGTCATAGTTTGTTTTTTTAGACCACAGCCGGAGCCAATTTGCTTGATAGAAGGTCCGTCGTTTTCACAGATAAATAAAAGAACCTCAAGGAAACTTGGGCGCAAATCGGTAAAGCCTCTTTGTTGTAAAGAAGTCAGAAGTTCCGAGCTATAAACTCGATAAATTCTTTTTAATAGGCTTCCGATTAGCGAAATCTTTTTCATAAAGTCTCCGCATACATAATTAGTATGCTTTTAAGACTTTATAACAGCTTGTACCAATCCGTGCAAGTAATTGAAATTCGGTAGGGTAACTATTTGAAATTTAAAGGGCTTCTATTGCCCACGAGCCTTCTTAAGGGCCTTTGAGAGCTCTTCAGGCATGTTTAAAGAGGTATTAGCATCCTTAGATTCTTCTTCAATCTGATGCTCTACTTCTTCCATACTTGGTCCAGAAACACCCATATACCAAAGGCTCTTTCTAACTTTCTTAAAGGTGGGGTTTTTTATTTTATTGGCGTGGGCATTACCTGAAAGTCCAATCATCAAGACGGCTACAATTGTCCAAACTTTAGTCATTTTCTTCATGTAATTCTCCCATATTAAGAGTGCTTAGTTACTCTCTGCCTTTTTAAATGCAATGCATATGCCAGAGCCCTTAAAAAAGATTTCTTGAGTTACTGATGGAAGTGGCCACTCCACAACATATGCCAAAGGTCATTAGACTAGACCCTCCATAGCTCATAAGCGGAAGTGGCAGTCCTACAATAGGTAGTAACCCAGTAACCATCGCCATATTTATAATGGTATGCCAGAAAAATAATGAGGCGATTCCTATGACTACGATAGAATCAAAAATCCGCGTGACCGAAGTGGCGAGCCAAACAAAACGAATAAACAAGATTAAATAAAGAGCAATCAAAAATAAAGAGCCCACAAACCCATGCTCCTCATTGAAAATCGAGAATACAAAGTCAGTATGATTTTCCGGCAAATAATTGAGAGAAGCCTGGGAAGATTTTTTAAACCCCTTACCCAAAAATTTTCCAGAGCCAATAGCGATCTTTGATTGAATAGCATTGTAACCAGAACCCCTGGCATCTGATCCAGGATTTAAAAAAGTTAGGACTCTCTTCTTTTGGTATTCTTTGAGACCAAAGTTATACATTATAACACCGCTCAACATCCCAAGGATTCCAATGATTGCAATGGTCCTCCATTTCAACTTCCTATAGAAAGCTATGGCCATAAAGATTAAGAGTACTAATAGACCGGTACCAAGATCGGGTTCTAAGATAATTAAAATGGTAGGAATGGCTGCTAAAACAAATGGAACGAGTAAGTCCCTTAGACCAAGTTCCTTATCAGGGTTGTACTTGGCAAAAAATCTGGCTAAGACAAAGATCACAGATAATTTTGTTATTTCCGATGGCTGCAGTCTTAGTGGTCCTAGAACAATCCATCTTTGTGCCCCCATCCCTTTATGACCAAGAAAAAGTACAAGAACTAGCAGAAAAATTGTTAGTAAATAAAAGAAGATACTATAACGATAAAAGTTTTTAGGTTGTATAAAGCTAACTGCCATTCCAATAATTATCGCCGCAAAGAAATAAATTAATTGCGTTTTATAAAGACTAGCTAAATGTGCTGAAGCAGATGCGTGAGTTGCAGAATAAAGGTTTACAATACCCATCATAAAAATGGCACCGCAGGTTCCAAAGAACGAAAAATCATATTTTTTGAGAACTTCCAATAACGCTGATAAATTCATTCTTCACCCTCTGAGTTTTCGGAACTCGCTTCAGCTTCTTGCTTTTTCTTTTCTAGTTCTTCTTTTTTTCTCTTTGCAGCTAACCAAGCTTTTTTTGCAATAGCTTTATCTTCTTCAGCATATTTTGCGTGTAACTCTGGCTCATATTTTTTCATATAGGTTGTTATAATATCCCTAGCAACTGGAGCCGCTGCAGATGAGCCATGGCATCCATGTTCTACAATGACGGCCACAGCAACTTTTGGATCATCATAAGGAGCAAAGGCAGCAAAAAGACCATGATGCCTTTGCCGATAGGGCATCTCTTCACATTTTGAAAATAGCTCATCTTTTGTCATAGACATGACCTGACTAGTACCTGTTTTACCGGCCATTCTAATTCCACGCCCTCTATACCACCAAGCTGTGCCCCCTTGCATATTGGCAACTTGGTATAGCCCCTTTCTTACTGCATCTAAATTTTCTTTTTTATACCCAACTCTACTAACAATCTCAGGCTCAATCTTCTTTAAGATATCTCCATTATTATTAAATATTTCTTTTATTAAATGTGGCCTATAGAGAATTCCTCCATTAGCTATAGCCGCATAAGCCATGGCTAGCTGAATTGGAGTTACCAGAACAAAACTTTGCCCAATGGCACAACTTAATGTTTCACCTTTTTGCCATTCCTCACCATTTCTTTTCTTTTTCCATTCCTTAGTTGGGATAAGCCCGCTCGTTTCTCTTGGTAGAGTAATTCCTGTCTTACGCCCAAACCCCAATTCCATGGCATACTTAGCTAGTACATCAATATCCATTAGTGTCGCTATTTTATAAAAATATACATCTACCGACCTTCTTAAGGCTTTATAGACATCGGTTAAACCATGTCCCCCACGTTTCCAATCATGATAATACCTTCGACCAAACTTAAATGCTCCACCGCACATCCATTCTGTGTTTGGAGTAACAATCCCTTCCTCAAGTGCCGCTAAAGCTGTAATCGTCTTAAATGTCGATCCAGGTGAGAAGTGGTCTTGAATATTTCTGTCCCTAAGTGGATTATTTTCATCGTTAACAAGTTGGGCCCAATATTCGGAAGTTAAACCTCTAGAGAATTTTGACGGATCAAAGCTAGGCCTACTCACCATCGTCAAAATTTCACCAGTTTTAACATCTACTGCGACAGCGCCGCCAACTTTGCCTTCTAATGCCTTGAAGGCCGTTATTTGCATATCCCTGTCGATGGTTAGTCTGACGCTATTTCCAGGAGAAGCTGGTCTATTTTCAATTTCTCCAAAAAGAGGTCCAGAGCTAACAACCCTTTTCATTCTTCCTCTGGCATCGACTTCCATAAACTGAAAGCCATCATCTCCCCTTAGGTCCAGGTCAAATTTCTCCTCGATTCCTGCCTTTCCAATAAAGTCTCCTAACTTATAATCAAAGTTATCTCTCTTTCTGTATTTAGGTAATTGGGTTTGAGATATCTCACCGATATACCCAAATAAATGTCCGCCAACTTCTGCGTCTCTATATTCTCTACTTATAAAAGTATCTACCGATACCCCTGGCATCTTAGCTGCTTCCGTTTCAAGAACGGCAACTTCTTTTTGCGAAATATTTTTCTTAACAACAACCGGTCGATATCTTGCTTGTGAGCGATTTTTTTTCAAAATCTTTTCTATCGATTCAAGTGGCATATTTAAGGTTTGAGAAAGCTTTTTTAAAGTAGTCTTTTTATTCTTTAAGTATTGAGGTGTAACTATGGCATCAAAACGTGGAATATTATTCACCAACAATTGATTATTGCGCGAAAAGATTAATCCTCTCGGAGCTTTGACCACTTCCTTTCTTAACCGATTTTCCAAACTATACTTATAGAGAACGTCTCCCCTGTAGATTTGTAAATACCACAGTCTGACGATGATGATGATAAAGGAGAGGATTATCAAATTGATGATAATAGCTGCTCTAGCCTTATGGGATTTTACAATATCATCTTCACCAAACATCTTAGACTTCTTCCCCTAGCATCCCCTCTTTTGAAGCAACTCCCCAAATTCTATCCATTAGAACAAAGAAAACCGGTGCACAAAAAGAAATAAAAATACTTTCTGGTAGGAAGCGCCAAAACTTGTCTACGATCATTCCGAAGTCACCTAGCTTTAAATATAAAATTGCGGACATTATAAGAAACCAAAAAACTTGAAATAACTGAGTCACCAAAATCGTAATAATTGCAGATGAAAAATGGAGAAGCTCTTTTAAGTAACTAATAATGACACAAATAAAAATTCCCGCGATCGTTCCCATTTCCCAACCTTCGATTGAGAAAAAGGAATGAAAGTATTGGAGGACAAAAATAAAAATCGCGATAAATGGCGACTCAACTTTGAAGCCTAAATAAAGAACAATTAAAATATTAAACGGTATTCTGTAATTTTTAATTCCAAGAGCCGGAAAAAAAGCTGTTGTAACGATTTCAAATAAAACGAGAATTACGATTGTTAAAAGTAGTGAACCTATATGATGTTTAATCTCGTTTCTCATTACTCCGCCCCCTCCGCTTCATCTAGGGCCTTCCATTCCTTTTCTCTTAGTTCATCTTTAGGCGAAACAAGAACGACCACTTCTTCTAATGAAGAAAAATCTATTGAAGGTTTGATTTGAATTGTCTGAGTAATGCCGTAACTCTCTCGTTCAACTCTCGTAATTTTTCCGATTTTAAGACCTTTAGGATAAATATTTCCTAGACCTGAGCTCAGCACTAAATCACCGAGAATTACCGGCTCAGTTCCTGCTAAATATTTCATTATCGCTCTACTTTTTGAGTAGCCTTCAACGATTCCATGAGAACGAGTTCTTTCAACCAAAGCGTCGACTCTATTATTAGGATCAAGAATCGTAATAATATCTGCGTAATGGTCAGTTAGCCTAAAGATATATCCCACCAGACCTTCTGAAGTAACAACAGAAGATTGAAGTTCAATTCCATCTTCTTTACCTTTATTAATTCTTAGTACCCTAAAATCACTATTAGCATCCCAGGCAATAATCTGGGCCAAGACTTTTTGAAAACCAGTTTCACTTCCAAACTGAAGCAATTCTTTAAGTCTCTTATTTTCTTTGGCTACTTGTTCATACTGAAATAATTGACTCTTTAACTCTCCTATACCCTTTTTGAGCTCTGCGTTCTCTCGACTTGCGTCAATATTTGCAACGTAGAATTCAAAAAAGTTTGATGTTTTCTGACGCATATAGGTTACGGAGCTTTGCATTGGAGAAAACATATCCACCATAAAGTTCTCAAAGGCCGTAGTTTCGTCGAATACAAACTCTCTACGACTCAAACTAAATAACGAGATCGCTAGCACTGCAACATTTAAGAATATTTTATGCCTCTGCCCAGCCTCTTCCAAAATTTTCATAAAATCCTATTGAAGTAATTAAGACTAAAAAATTTTATCTAAAAAGCGCTGGAAGTGTCACCCTTTCTTTACGAATTTGGGGGTTTAAGGGATAATTTGCGAACTTTAGCTCAAGAACCTTGAGCTTTATTTAGGCAATATTTAGGAGAAAACATGTCTTCATTTACAAAGAGTACTTCAAATTTATTTCTCACCATTTTTATTGGTTTAATTGTGGTTTCTTTTCTCGTTACAGGATACGGAACACTTCAAGGTACGCCAGACACTGTTATAAATGTTGCTGGGATTCCCGTAAAAATTTCTGAATATCAAAGAGAATATCAAAGACAAACAGAGTTCTATAAAAGAATTTTTGGTGGAAAAGACCTAACAAGAGCTCAAATTGAGCAATTTAAAATTAAAGACAATGCCATTAGAAATTTAGTTCAAAGAAAACTAATGGTAAGAATATCTGATGACATGGGAATCAATCCCAGTGATGCTCAAATTAAAGACGAAATTAAAAAATTACCTTATTTTCTCACAAATAAAGTTTTTGATATTAATAAATATAAGCAATTACTTGCAGCAAATGGTTATACCCCTTCCGATTTTGAAGCCACTTTTAGACAAGACTTAAAAGGTCAGTTAGCAAATGAAATTTTAACAGCCTATCCAGGATCTAATGCCTATTTTGAAGCTTTAGATAAGTTTAAGTCTCAAGAAGTTAAAGCAAATATAGCTACGATAAATAAGGACGCCTTAAAGTCTTATATCAAAATTAGCAGTACAGAGGTAAAGAGTTTTCTTTCTAATAAAGAAAATAAAGAAAGAGTTAAAAACCTTTTTAATGATAGAAAAGCTTCGCTCAGCCAGCCAGAACAACTTAGAGCTAGCCATATACTTTTAAGAACCGAGCCAGATTCAGATCTTAAAAAAATAAAGGCCAAAGCTGAAAAGATAAGAAAAGAAGTGACTCCTTCAAATTTTGCAGCAAAAGCAAACAAATATACAGAAGACCCATCTGGAAAAGGAAAAGGTGGGGACCTAAACTTTTTCGCAAGAGGAAGAATGGTTCCCGAGTTTGAAAAAACTGCTTTTTCTATGAAGAAAGGTGAGATCTCAAACCCAATTAAAACGAACTTTGGTTATCATATTATTTATGTAACTGATAAGAAGGCTGCCGTTGAAGCGAAATTAGCTGAACATGAATCTAATATAGCGAGAGAATTAATTAGGGCCAATAAAGCTGATGATCATAAGAAGCTTCTTGCCTCGGTAACTAAAGAGCTATCAGCTGCTATTAATAAAAATAGCAAAAGTTCTATCAATAGACTTGTTAAGAACTACTCTGACGCTATTAAAGTAGAAAATGAAGCCACGATTAATCGCCTTGAAGGGGCTGGTGTTGAGCTCAACCTAACTGGAGATTATTTAAAAGATATCTTCAAAAAGGGTTCCACGTCTTCTCATAATTGGGATGAGGCTACTCGAGTCGTTCTTGTCGAAGTTCTTCCTGGAGCTCCAAAAAAAGAAGCTCAGAAGCCTGAAGATATTGAGCAAACAAAAAGAACTACTAAATTAGCCTGGGGAAGAAAGTTTTCACAGGAAGCTCTTAAAGAACTAGAAGAGAATGTTAAGGTGACAGTAAATAATAATTTACTTCGCTAAAAAGTGGCTGATAAAAACCAAAAATTCCCCCAGAATACTGGGGGAAAATTCTATGTCGATGATCAGTGTATTGCTTGTGATGCCTGTGTAATCGAAGCTCCAAATTTTTTTTCCATGAATAACGATGATGGTCATGCATTTGTTCATGCTCAGCCTAAGACAGCAGAAGAAGAAAAAAACTGCATGGTTGCCCTAGAAGAATGTCCTGTAGAAGCAATAGGATGTGATGGCTAAAAGCAAGAGGGGGAAGTGCCTGCAAAAACACTTCCCCCCTTAATCGCTGCCCAAATTCTTGGACATAACTCTAATGAGGTTGAGAACTAATCCTCTTTAGAGAGTTAGAGATTATCTCTTAATCTGTAAAACATCCTGTAGCATCTGATCTGCTGTCGTTAATGTTTTCGCGTTCGCAGAAAAGTTTCTTTGACCTTTCATAAGATCAACGAACTCATTTGCGATATCAACATTTGAAAGCTCAAGTGACTTAGACAGAACTTCACCTCTACCAAACTCTCCTGGCTTCCCGTTGGCAACCTGCCCCGACTTACGGGATTCCTTAAATAGGTTTTTACCAACTTTAAATAGGCCTTCATTATTTTCAAATTTTGCAATGGCAATTTGAGAAATGTCTCTCGATTCACCATTATCATAAACCGCTGTCAAAATTCCATCATCATCAAAAGACATCGAGGCTAGCGTACCTGCTTGGAATCCATCCTGTGTATGTCTTGCAACATTGGAGTTCGTACCATACTGAGTGGCGGCATCAATCCCGTCACCACCTTCAGCAATTGATTTACCGAAGTTAAACTTGATCTGCTGCCCTTGTGCGGCACCTTTATTAAAATTAAAGGCATTGGACTCTTCAATTTCTTCTTGAAGTACACCTTTGTCATTAAATTTTAGCGTTCCGGAAGCCATTTCTGTAAATTTACCTTCAACTCCACCTTCAGCTTCTGCCCCATCTACCATGGCGTGGTACTTGAATTGATTTACTCCTGTCTTTTCATAAAAGAGAGTAACCTGTCTTTGCGTTCCAATATTGTCATAGACAGTAATAGAGTGAGCAAATTGAGAAGTGTTTTCTGGGTCTTCTGGATTAAAAGGAACGATATCAGCTCTAGAATCTAAGTTAATATTAAGTTTAACTTCACTAGTTCCCGCTGCAGGGATCGCTGTATTTCCAATTTTTATGGCATCCATTTTATTAGTAATTTTACCTTCAGCGTCGGCAACATAACCAAGAACTGGATACTCATCACTATTTACAAGTTCACCTTCTTTATTAAAGTGAAAAGAGCCATCTCTTGTATATCCAGGTCCAAAAGGAGCTTTGATATTAAAGAAACCGTCTCCGTTAATTGCAATGTCGGTAATAGAATCTGTTCTGGCAACATCACCTTGAGTCATGATTGGTTTAATATGAGCTAGTCTAGTACCTGCACCAAACTGATCACCACCATCAATACCTTTAAGAGAAGTTGCGAGCACGTCTTGAAACTCTGCTCTTGAACCTTTGAAACCATTTGTCCCGGCGTTGGCGATATTATCAGCAATCACACCCATACCCTGACCGGTTGCAGTCAAACCTGATACACCAACGTTAAACGAACGTAAAATTCCCATTTTGTCCCTCCTAGACCTAAATGTAGAAACTCGAGAAAGTATTTAGACACTACGGGACTAAACAAGGCTTCCGGAAAGGACCAGCCAAATTCTCAAATCTTATATCATCAATGTTGAATCGATCTTTGTAAAAACATTCTCGGCCATTTCAGCTTTATCGATTGCAGTAACAACTCTGTTGTTATTTACATCGACAATGTATGCGGCTTTGTCAGTAATTACTAAAGAATCTCTTCCTCCCTTTTGCTTTAATTTCTTAACAGCATCTTGAAGTTTAAAAAACTCATTCGTATCCATCTTTAAGTCACGCTCTTCTAACCTTTTGGCCGCGTGCTTAGAGATCTCTAGGGCCTGCTCTTTTTGAGGCTCTAATGTTTTATTTAATAAATTTTGGAATTCGTCAGGCTTATTGGAGTTTGGAGACTTCAGGTTTTCAGATTTCTTAGTTGAAACCTTGTTCACCTGAGGGATAAGAATGTTTTTGATCTTATCGTTAGTCATACGCTCTTAACACACTAGTGTGTTTGCTCCTTCACATTATTATACTGATTAGTTGCTTGTTTTTTCAATGTAGGCATTTTTGACGCACCACTCGCCTTTTCAGGCATTTGGAAGCTTAAGGCATCTCTTAAGAAAACTTTTTTCTTATGATCGACCTCTAAAATAACTTCGCCGTCATTAAAGCTAACACCGGTTACTGTACCAATTGCATTTGTTTCACCAGTAAAATCAGCACCGGTTTCATCTTTTGCTCTAATGGCATACCTATAAGTATCTTTTACAGCGGGAGTTCCATCCATTGCGATTCCATCCCAAACAAAGTTTTGAGGACCTTTAGATACATTTTCTTTTTCTATCTTCGCGATCAAATTATTATTGCTATCCATTATATTGATCGTTAATGAAGTAGCATCATCTGGAAGACTATAAGGCAGGTTCACTCGACTTTGATCCCCTGGATATTCAACAGAGGTACCTTTTGTCGTAACCTTTTTACCAATAAAGCTAGCTCCATAGAACTTACTTTCCATTGGCGCATTGGTTCCCATCCCTTCTATATTCTTATTCATCTGGGTCATCTGCTCTAATTGTGAAAATTGAGCCAGATCTGTAGCAAATTGTTTTTGATCCATTGGCTTAAAAGGATCTTGATTTTGCATTTGAAAAGAAAGGAGCTTTAAAAAGCCATTCTTATCCATTTTATTATGATCTTTTTTATCTACGAATTGAGAATCTTGCTTAACCCCGGCCATACGGTTTAGCTCTTTACCAACTGAACCTTTATCTGCTTTTTTACTATTAGGATTTGCTCGAGGTCTTCTTTGTGAAGGATTCGCCTTACGGATATTTCCGAATTGATTTGATCCTGAAGCTGGTCTGCCCATTCCTGGCATTGGCGATCCTTTATAAATTATGCACTGGCATATTCAGCATTTTCTTTAAATGCTTGCCATAGATGTCTTCTTCTTTGAGAGTCTGAGTTCTCTCCTTGTCTCTGACCAAATTGACCTTGCTGTCCTTTCTGTCCAGAGAATCCTTCAGAGAATTCCTTTCCACCACTTTCCGCATTTGCTGTGAATGCATTTTCACTGCTTAATGCAATTTTAAAATTTCCAAGTTTAATTCCACTTTGGTTCAACGTTTTTGCTAATTGTGATTCATTTTCTACGAAAAAGTTGTGCCCAATTTTATCTTTAGAAATAATTTTTAAATCTAATTGATTTGTATCAGCATTTTTAGAAGCTTCAATTTTAAACTGTCCAAGCTCATCGTGCTTAACAGTAACTTCCATATTATCTGCTGATTTAATATTGTTCTTTTCAATCAACCTTGAAATTTCATTTATCAAATTATTTGAATCTGTAGAGTTAACATTTGAAAGGTTAACTACTTTCTCTTGTGCACCCATTTGAGAAAAGCTCATCTCAGCCCCATCTGACTTTAACTGAGCCATTCCAACTGCTGCCTCTGGAATCTCAAGAGTAGCCGTTTGGCTAATTATATTTGAATCAAGGTTTTTAGACTCTTTAGAGTATTGATTTAATCCATTCATCTTCTTCGGCACAATGGCTTCATTTGTCATGCCAGCTTTTTGTACTGAATTTTTTGTTTGAACAAAATCATCTCCAGAAGGAAACAATGTTTGGGACTTACTTGAAGCATTATCAAAACCAAGCTCGTGACTTTTAAGAAGATTTCTCACTTCCATGGCCTTGGCGTCATTATTAACGACAGCTTCTCCAGTTTTTTGTCCTAATAACTCTGGCTTTAGTTCTTTTATTTTACTTAAAATGTCATCGACCTGAATTGGCTTGCCGGCGTCATTAAGAATCGTTGACCCGTCAAATCTAAATTCTTGGCTGATAAAACTTAAAACATCTTTTGGTAATTGGGTTAAGGCATCTGGATTTTCTTTTGCCGCCTTTAACACTTCAAGAAGGTCTGGACTCTTAGTTTTATTGGCACCACCAAGTATGTCCATAAGATTTGCGAACTCACCTGCTTCAGCCACTCCAACCTGATTTCCAAATAGAGTTTTGCCCGCAGAAGAATTAACTCCCTGAGCTGCTCCATTTTGAATCTGTTTCATGTCTAAACCAAATGCTTTCATCTTATCCTTTTCGCTGCTTTATAACGCGCGCAGCAATTCACATTCTCTTATTTTTTCATAGTCATGTACTGTTTTTGAAGTCGGGCAGATATTTCCTTCTTCATTAAGTTGAATATTTTACTCACCTTCTCCGGTGGCAGCATCCCTAGGATCTTTATAGAAATGTCTGCATCCTGCACTGAAAGCACTTCTGCCGCACTTTGGGGCTTCATACCGCTTACAACATCTACCATATGAGTGATCCTTTTCTCTCTTTGTTTATCCGACTCATCAAGGCATCCCAAGAATTTTAACTGACGGTTTTGAAAGGTCTTTACCTTTTTTTCGAAATCACCTGAGTTCATATAAAGCTGTTCAGCTCTTTTTTCTAGCTCAATCTCTTTTAACTTTAAAACTTCCTCTTTCTTCATAAGCTCTTTAGAGAAACCAATAATTTTGCCTCGGCCTAGTCGCTTTAGTTGTTTCTCAACTCTTTCATTAACAGCATCTTGAAATTCATCGTAGGAGTATTTCTTATCTCTTGGATCTTCAATTTTCTTTTTTACACTTTCATCTTCAGCCTTATCTTCCTGGGCCATTAGCGGAGTAAAACTTAAAACTAGTAATGTTAAAATTAATAATTTTTTCATAACTACTTCCTACCACCTAGACTTAAAATTCTCATTTCTTCTAAAGTCTCGAAATCTTTTTTATTCTTATTCTTTTTAAATTCTTTTTTTTCTTTTTCTTTTAGCTTATCAATAACTTTAGTTTCACCACGAGCAACCTTCATTTCTTGTACTTTAATTTCATATTGCTCTTGAAGAATAGCCAATTTCTCTTGTTCTTGTTTAATTGCTGAGTTCTTCCCTTCAATAAAATATGGGAAAAACTTAATAGTCTCTCCCCTTGTGTTATCACTTAAAATATTTTCCTGTCCTGCGTAAGCCTCTCCAATATGTTCATGATAGCTTTCAATTCGACTTTTACATTCCTGAATACCTTTTAGAATATTCCCAAGCTCAACCTTTAACTGTTTCTCTTTAAATTCTCTGAGCTTTAAAAGTCCATCTAATTTAAACTTAAACTTTGGCATTATTATTCCTCAAGAGCTTCAGGATTAACTGAACGTTCAGCTTTTCTCGCTAATTCCACCATATGGTCATACAGCTCTTCAATTTTGTAAGACTCATGCATACCTTGTTCTTGTTTTAATAAGTTCATTAACTCGTCGTAAATGGCTAAGGCTTTATCTACTTTTGGATTCGATCCTCTTGCATAAGCCCCAACGTTGATAAGGTCCTCATTTTCTCTGTATGAGGCCATAAGATCTCTTAAGAAAGAGGCCACGACTCGGTGTTCTCCCGTTACAACTTTGTTCATTACCCTAGAAATAGACTGAAGGACATCAACGGCCGGAAAGTGGTTTCTAGAAGCAAGGTCTCTACTTAAAACGACGTGACCATCAGAAATGGCTCGAACCGCATCTGAGATAGGCTCGTCCATATCATCACCCTCAACTAGCACTGTATAAATCCCTGTGATTGTTCCTGATTCAGCTTTTGTTCCGGCCCTTTCCATTAGTTTTGGAAGTTTGGCAAAAACAGAAGGTGTATAACCCTTTTGACCTGGTGGCTCTCCAGAGCCTAGACTTATCTCTCTATTCGCCATAGCAAATCGAGTAATAGAATCCATCATTAAAAGGACATCTTTATTTTTATCTCTGAAGTATTCAGCGATAGTCGTTGATACATAAGCAGCTTTTGATCTAATGAGTGGAGATTGATCCGAAGTCGCAACAACGATAACAGATCTTCGAAGTCCTTCTTCACCAAGATCACTTTCAATAAACTCAAGGACCTCGCGACCCCTTTCTCCGATTAGAGCAATTACATTTATATCGGCGTTAGTATTTTGGGCGATCATCCCCAAAGTAACGGACTTACCAACACCCGAGCCGGCCATAATAGCAAATCGTTGCCCCATCCCAGCTGTCATAAAACAATTTATACTATGAATTCCAGTATCAAGAGGCTTTCTTATCGGAGGTCTTTGAAGAGGGTTTAAAGGTTCACCAAAAATACTTCGAACTTCATCGACCTCAGTTTCAATTGGACCTTTTCCATCTATAGGGTTCCCTTGAAAGTCGATAACTCGCCCAAGTAGTCCCTCAGATAACTTTAATGTGGTCGTTAATTCCTTTAAATAGACTCTCGTTTCAGAGTTTATTCCTGAAAGCTCTTCGTAGGGCATGGCCATACATCTGTGACCGTTTATTCCGACAACTTCACCAAAGCATCTATCACCAAACTCTGTAACAAACTCAACATTACTTCCAATCACAGCACGGCTTAAATTTATCTCGTAAATCCCACCTTTATTTGAATGAACTTTTCCTACTTTTTCATAAGGAATTGAGTAGTCGTAAGCTTTGATAATAGGAGATAAATCAAGTGACAGATTACTCATTTGGCTCCTCATCATCTTTTTTCTCTTCAATATCATCAAAGCTAAAATCATCTAAAGTCTCTTCAGACTCTGTTGCTTTTACCTCGACTTCTTCAACACTTGTTTCTGCCTTAATTTCTTCAATAGCTTCTTCAGCTTTCTCTTCTACGGGGATCTCTAGATCTAGTACGGGGTCATCTTTAAAAGGAAGCCCCACATTAGAGAATAATTTATCTAGATTTTTAAATTGAACTCCAATTCGCCCATTTAAAATTCCATTTTCTGACTGAAGAACAAGTCCAGGTAGATCTAAACCGTGGTCCATCTCTACTCTGACATTTGTTAGCTCTCCGAGCCTATTTTGAACTTGCTCAAGAACATCACTCATACCATCAAAAGAGCTTTGGTTAACGTGAATAAGTAAATTAGATTTCGTTTGCATTTCAAGAATAAGTTTTTCAAGTAGTCTTTCAACATACTCTCCATCATCTTTAAGCTCTCTTAATATAATCCATTTGGTCAGAGTTTTTACTGTTTCGTACACCTGAAGTCTTTCATTTTTAAGCATCTCTGATTTTGTTCGAAGCACGTCATTTACCATCTCACTTAAAGTTTGAATCTTCTCGTCAGTGGCCGCTTGAGTTTCTCTAAAGACTTCGTCTCTTCCGTCTTGTTGCCCTCTTTCAAAACCCTTAGCGTAAGCTTCTTCTTCAATTTGCAAAAGCCTTCTATTAACTTCATTTTGAATCTGATTTTCTCTTTCAGTTTCTTCCTGTCTGATCATCCCTCGGTGTTCCCGAACAATAGGAGCAACCTTAAAGTTACTTCTCACAGCATGATCCCGTTCAATCTTTATCGTTTTTTCATGCTCCTCTGCTTGGCGAGGAGAAACCGAGTTAATGTCTTGAAACTCATAGTCAGAGGTCGCTTCATTAAGAGGAGTACCTTTCAAATCTTGAAATTGATACTCACTTACATCTAATACTTTTGCCTTTTCCATAATTAAGCAACCTCTCTCAATTCATTAAACAAGGGCATCACCTTCACCACCTCTGGAGATGAACGCTTTACCTTGACTCTCAAGCTCTTTAGCTTTGTTAACAATTTCAGCTTGCGCTTTTTCCACATCGGATAGCTTCGTTGGACCAAGGGCCTCCAAATCTTCCAGTAACATGGTCGCCGCACGGTTTGACATGTTTTTGAAAAGCTTCGCTTTAATATCTTCTGGTGCTGTTTTAAGAGCAATAACAAGTTTTTGGTTATCAACTTCTTTGAGAAGAGTTTGAATACCTTTATCATCCACAAAGATAAGATCTTCGAAAACAAACATGAGCTTTCTGATTTCTTCTGCAAGCTCTGGATCCTTCTCTTCCACTCGAGACATGATATTTTTCTCGCTGGACTTGTCCATCATGTTTAGCATGTCTGCAATTGGTTCCACTCCACCAAGCTGCTGAGTATCGATAGATCCAAGAGTTGATAGTTCTGTTTTTAATACATCATCAAGCTGCGCGATTAATTCTGGAGACACATAATCCAGGTTCGCCACTCTTAGAACAACTTCCGCCTGAAGTCCTTCTGGAAGTCTTCTTAAGACATCCACTTTTCTTTCAGCATTTAAGTGAGCACATATTAGAGCAATTGTTTGTGGGTGCTCGTTAATTAAAAAGTTAGCTAGAGTTCTTGTATCAACAAGCTCTAGAGATTCAAGAGTGTTTGACGTTCCCACATCAACAATCTGTCCAAGAAGTTGTTTCGCTCTATCTTCACCAAGAGCATTAATGATAAAGTCTCGCCCACGGTTCTCAGAGAAAAGAAGATCATTTTCTTCATTTAGCTGCATATAAAAGTCTTCTAGAACTTTCTTAATTAGCCAAATGGGTGCCCTACTTACATTCGACATGGCGTTAATCATACGCTTCACATCGTTATCTCTCATATGAGAGAAAATAAGCTGAGTTGTCTGAACCCCTAGGGAACTTAAAAGGAGACCTGCCTTATCTTGACCAGATAATAAACTATACTCCAAATCGGGATCAATATTTGCTTCTTCCGCTGCCACGACACTTTCCTCCGTTAGGCAATTTCTTTATTAGATTCAGTCGAGTGAATCATTTCATGAACAATCTGCGCAGCCTTTCCAGGATTTGCTTCTACTAATGAAATGAGTTTCTCTCGTAACATATTTCCTTCAATCTTTTCAGGATTGAGCTTTTCTTCTATTTGCGGCAAGGCATCCTCTAAACCAGGTAACTTCTGATTAGCCTGTACCTTCTCAAGCTCTTCAAGAGTTTTAGGTAAGAAGTCCTCAACTGTTTCAACTGTATTATCAGTAACCCATTGGATAAATGGTCTTACTACTAAGAAGAAAAAGAGTGAGATTGTAAGACCTACAGCAAGGTACTTCATAATATTCTTAAGAAGCTCTCTGTTCTCACGTTCTCTCATAGCTGCATCAATCGCGGCTAAATCTTCTTGAGCAAACTCCATATTTTTAATCGTCAGCTGATCACCTCTTTTGGCATTGATTCCAATTGTGCTAGCAACGATAGCAGAAAAATTAGCAAGATCTTCTTCTGACCATCTTTCATACTTTGTTTTAGTTCTTCCATACTCATCGACTACGGCCACACCATTTTCATCTAAAACAGGTACCCTTTTCCCATCGAGCATTACCGCAACACTTACGTTCTTAATTCCTGCGGTTGGCTGCTTAGAGCGAATGACCTTTTTAGGAACATTATAATTTTTGGTCGTTAGGTTCTTATCGACATTATTTCTGGTTTCAGGGATTCCAGGCTGCGGAGTTTCTCCTGGCAGATTAGACCTTGCTCCTGGTATACCCTGTGGACTAGGTCTTGAACCATTAATTCTTTGTGAGTTTTTTACTTCAGAAAGAACAGCTGTGTTTTCCTGATCATATTTAGTTTCCTCGGCAATTGACTCAGTAAAATCCATCGCCACTGCAACTTTTGCAATAACCTTTCCTTGCCCAACTACTTTTTGAAGAATCTCCTCTACTTGTGATTCATATTTTCTATTAAGCTTACTCTCAAGAGCCATTCTATTGGCCGTATTGGCCGTCATAGCGTCGCCAATATTCTCCGATAGTTTCTTCCCTCTGGCATCTAAGATTACTACAGCCTCAGGCCTCATTCCATCAATTGAACTTGAGACCAAGCTTTGAATACCTTTAATTTCCTGAGGGGTAATCGTAACGCCTCTTTGAAGCTCTAAAACAACAGAAGCTGAAGGTGGTTTTTTCTCTGAGACAAATGGACTCGACTCAGGAATAGATAAGTGAACTCTCGATCTCTTAACTCCTCTAATATACTTAATTGTTTTAACTAATTCCCCTTCAAGGGCTCTTTGACGATTTACTTTTTGAACAAAGGTCGTAGTTCCAAAAGATTGTTTATCAAAAACTTCATAACCAACCGTCCCTGAGAAGGAAACTCCCATAGTGGCCAATTGTAGTCTCCAAATCTCTACCATATCCTCTGGAATCTTAATTGTTTTTCCGTCTTGAGCTGTCTGGTAGGGAATCTTCTTCTCTTCTAAGATCACAGCTATTTTTTTACTGTCCTCTCTATTGAGATCTGTGTAAAGCACTTGGAATCTAGTTTTTGAGGCCCAAATAGACACTCCAACTAAAGAGATGAGAACAAATATACCAACGGCAATTAGTCCCATTCTCTTCCCTGGCTCTAAACCAATGAAGAATTCTTTAAAATTGTTAATGACCTTTTCTATAAAATCCTGCAAGTGAATCCTCCTGATTCGCTAGGTGAGATTTCTGGCGTCCTGCCTACTCAACCCTGCAGTTAACTTCCTAAATTTAAACCTGCATTCTCATAACTTCTTTATAAGCATCAATCACTTTCATTCTTACTTGATTCATGGCCTTAAAAGCTATATCGGCTTTTTCAACGGCTAATAGTGTTTCATGAAGATTTTTTGATTCTCCAGTTACTAACTTTTGGATAGCCGTATCAGCTTCTTTTTGAAGTCCATTTACTTCATTGATACTGCTTGAAAGCATTTCAGAAAAAGACTTTCTATTGTCAGTTCCTTTCAACTCATCTTTAAAAAGAGAGGAGTCCAGCTCATTAAAAGACTTGGTATCTAGCTTTGCACTCTTGGTCCATTTACCGGCATCATAGTTGCCAAGAATTTGTTTTAGAGAACCTGTAGTTTCAATACTCATAATTCACCTCGCGGTTAACTAGTCTAAGACTAGCGTCCGATCTCCAGGGCCTTAAGGGCCATACTCTTTGTTGTATTCATTGCATTTATATTGGCTTCATATGATCTCGAAGCTGAGATCATATTCGCCATTTCTTCCATAACATTGATATTCGGGTAAGCCACATAACCCTGCTCATTTGCGTCAGGATGGTGAGGTTCATACTTTAAAATTGGAGGTTTGTTTGTGGATATGACTTCCGTTGCATGAACTTCCTTAGCTTGAGCATCGAGCTCACCCTCTAATATTTCACCAAAAGATTCCCTAGCTGGCTCTGCTCCAAACACTACTTCTTTTTTACGGTAAGGACCACCTTCCGCAGTTCGTGTTGTCTGTGCATTAGCAATATTTGAAGAAATTGCTCCCATTCGCTTGCGATTTGCAGCAAGACCAGAAGCGCTAATTTTCAAACTTGTAAGCAGATCCATAAGTTTCTCCTAGTTACCTTTCAGAATTGATGGCGTATTTCATCAACCCAAGTTTCTTGTTCAGAAGCTGAACAGACGCATCATAAAGAATTTTGTTTTTCGCCATTTGTGACATTTCATAATCTCTATCTACGGTGTTCCCATCCTCTGAAGCATTTCCATTCGGGTCTTCGTAAATTTCTGGTTGAAGATTTGCAAATCCTCCAGAACCTACATCGTAATGCCCATCATCTGATGTTCCTAAACTTTGCTCTCCATCAACATCAAGAGCTCTTGCTAAGGCCTCTTCAAAACCGAGACGCTTAGACTTGTATCCTGGAGTATCAGCATTTGCGATATTGGACGTAATAACCTCTTGGCGCATTTCGCGCATTTTAATACTCGCGGCTAGTGCTTTAACGGTTGCGTCGTCAATCTTCATTGCTACTCCTCTTCCTTATCTCAAGTTTACGAAATAAGCGTTTCCTGCACCTCTATACTCGTTAATCTTATTTCTAAGAGTACGAATAGAAACACCTAGGATCTTTGCCGCTTGAGTTCTGTTTTCGCTTGTATGAATAAGAGCCTTCTTAATAAGAAGTTTTTCAGCTTCTTTAAGAGACATAAGTCTAATACCTTCATTATCTTCATCAGTAATAAGACTAACTGCTTTCTTCTCACCAATTTCTAGATCAGCTTCTGAAAGAGTGTTTCCATCACCATTATTCACAGAATTTTCAAGAACCGCTTTTAGCTCTTGAACATTATGAGTCCAATAGTGACTTAAAATCTTTTGAAGAGCTGAAGGCTCAACTTGAACATTATTTCCACCTGAAAACTCAGTTAGGAAGTAACGAGTTAGCATCTCAAGATCACCTTCACGTTCTCTTAGTGGTGGGATTGTAATCGCGTTATTAGAGACTAGTGTGTAAAGCCCTCTATAGAATCTTCCTGATCCTACTAGCTTTGATAGATTCTTCGTCGTTGTTGCAACGATACGAACATCAATATCGTAATCACCTAGTTCATTTAAAATTTTGTGTAGTTTCTTTTGGAATTCATCCTCAAGCCCATCAATATTAGCAAAGATAACAGTTCCACCGTTGGCCGCTTCTAATACGCCTCTAGTAAAACGCCCTGTCTCGTCATCACGAAATCCTAAGATTTTGTTTTCGACATCTTTCGCTTCCATTGAACAGTCAACAACTTCAATTGTTTTACCTGCTCTCGTTGAGCTTTCATGAATAAAATTAGCTAGAGCTTTTTTTCCAACGCCTACTTCACCAATAATAAGCACTGGAGCTTTAGTAACTGATACATTTCTTGCTACTGCTACTGCCTTTTGAACTTTTGGGTCCATTCCGAACAATTCAACCTTTACTGTACTCATTTGACCTCCTGTCATATCCGTCTCTCATCCTGAGAGTTATACCTAAAGGGTTCTTTCTTTTATTTTTAAAAGCGATAACTCGCTTCTTGCCATCTCCTTAACGTAATCAGAAATCGACTTGTCATCTACGATCTTAGTCAAGATTTCCTTTCCTTCTTCTACCTTTTCATTCTTTAAAAGAGACACAGCTAGTAAGTAGCTTAGTCTTCCTTTGTATGTTGATTTATCAAATTCCTTAAAGAATCTCTTAATTCGGCCTTCAAGAATGATAAAAGACTCTTTAGACTTTTGACCTGCTAAAAGCTCGATATTTAAATAAGCAATTCTCTCTCTAATTTCGAACATGTAACGGTTCTTTGGATTGTAATACTCAGTATCATTTAAAACTGCTTCCGATACTTTCTTAAACTTATCAATTGCACCAGTTTGATAAAGAGAGTCCGTATAAGCTCTCATCATCTCTGCAACTTCATATGGGTCAAAGATTGACTTTCCTTTTTCTCTGGTCAAAAAAGTCTCTATATGGATTGGTGCTGTTTTATAGTCTTTCTGATAAAAAGCGATAATCCCTTTGTAGTAATTTGTTTTGTTATAGCCTTTCATTAGCTTAGAGAACTCACCCAGGTTCTTTTTCGCCAGTGACCAGTTCTTCAAATTGATATTTTTAATAAGCTCCATCTCTTTAAGTAGAGCAAGTCCCCATACTTTTATATCTCTGTCGTACCATACTGGAAAAGTTTTTGCTGGGGTTCTACTTAATTTCTTATAGTTAATGTAGTGATTATCGAAAGCTTCATAAAGCCCCATTTTCATATACGACTTAGCGACGATAAAATTAAGGTAAGCATCAGCAGCTACCTTGTTAACATATCTGTCTTTGTAAATTTCCCAAATCCTAACAAGGTTTGAGTAATCAGACTTTTTAAAATAGTTATCGATTAGCCCGTATACGATCTCTGCCCCGTCAGCTTCAAAAACTCTTTTCTCGCTTGGTTTAAGGCTAGTAACAGGTATCGCATTTAAGTAACTTAAGGCTTTTGTATAATTTCTATCAACGATAAAAGTTCTAAGTCTAACTAACCAAAGAAGTTTCTTTAGATTCTTATCAATTAGTTTCTTTTCCTTATCATCTAGCTCTAGAAAAATCCTCTTTTCCATGTCTAGGTCTGTAGGCTTTCTTTTTCTAATTGAATTCAGTCCAACATACCTAAGTCTTGCCTCATAACTTGTTTTAAAATCCTGAGATCTATCAATCGCATTTTTATAAAGCTGAAGAACTTTTGCTTCACTCTTTCCAAGAAGATCATAAGCTAAGGCGATTCTCATACGAGCTTGAGAGCTTTTTGGGTGATAAGAGTGCTGGGAGATGAAGTTATCGAATAATCTAACAGCTACCGGATAGTTAGCTTCTCTAAAGTAAGACTCAGCTACATTGAAGAGAAGAACCGGGTTTACTGGTTTTGTTAGTCCAGATTTAACTTTATTATATTCTTTTAATACTTCTTCTATTTGTCCCAACTTGAAAAGAGCATAAATTTTGTATCCAACCATCGTTTGTGCTGGAAGCAGTTTCTTTATAGTCTTCTCTTTTAGGATTTCTCTGATTTTTTCGATTTGATTTAGATGAGTTAGATTAAAAAGAATTGCTTCTGCGGCTTTATTACTTTCTTCATAGTCAAAGTTCTGTTTTGATTCAACATAAAGCTTCTTAGAGAATTCTAAAGAATTAATATTGTCCTTAGCATCCATATAGTATTGAAGAAGGTATTTATAAATCCCCTTCTTCATATCGTAATTCTTAGTTCTTGCGGCAATATTGGTAAACATTGATACGGCCATCTTTACTGGCTGCATATTATCTTTACCAAAGTTTGTTCTTAAAATAGCATTGGCCTTTAAATACTCATTAAAGTTAACAGCAGTATCTTCTCCATATTTCTCGTGAAAGAGCTTAATTGACTTATACATTAAGCCCCATTTCTTCTTTCTATAAAGATTAATATTTAGCTGAAGGTGGGCTTCTTGTTCCCCTTTATCAAAAGCTCTATTTTTAATCGGATAAAAATACTCTGGCGTCTTTCTATCCAGGTTAAGGTAAGGCTTCATCGTTGGCTTAAGAGCCTCATAATCCCAAACAAAGGCAGCACCGTATCTAAAATCTCTATAAGGCTCAAGTTTCTTTACTACTTTTCTAGGCCCCTGCTTTTTAGTGGCTCTTTTCTTTCTTGGTTTTTTTGTAAATGTTATCTTATTAGACTTTTTACCAACAGGTGCTACTACTCCAACTTCCTGAGAATCTTTTTTAGCTTTCTCAATATCACTAATTTTCTTTTGAACAGCAGCATTGGCAGCATTTACTGAGTCTGCATCTCTCCAGAAGTCGACGACATATTTCTTTTCTCTATCTCTATAGAAGTTAAAAAGTTCAACATCCGGTGATGAAAGTTTTATCTCAATACTTTCAATATTATTATTTTTTGCTGAAGGTTCATTATAAGAAATTGACTTAAAATATTTTGTAACTGGCTTTAATGGAAGTAATTCTTTTTTTAGATTATTAAGAACGCCTGTATTAAGAGATTTAATAAAAACAGATGTTCCTCTTTTTTCAATTACGACCATATCTCTTTGAACAAAAAGGTGAAGACGATAATGTGTTTTCGTAACATTCTGCTGAACTAGTTCAGCAAAAACTTCCCCAGCGGCAAAGATGGCCACAAGCAAAGTCAAAAATTTGAAAACTCTTTTGATCATAGAACCGAAACTTCCTGTTTCATTTTATTGTTACTTTTTCTGCGCAAAGGCTTCAAAGCATCGACAATCCCGTTCTTCCTGAACAGCTCGTCTAGGTAAAGTGTATCAATTTTTGGGGTAATTTACAGGAAAATTTTTCTCGGCGGACATTTTTTCCTAGTGATTTTTTGACACCACCATAGGACCAACTAATTACGGCTTCTTAGGTTGTCTAAAAACCTAACACCCTAGTCGGACTCAATAGTATTTAATTGATTAATTTAATGGGTGACGTAGAGAAGTCCCTTTTTCTTCATCTTTTCGATGAGAGTGGTCCTATTCATGGTCAAAAGCTTCGAAGCCTGATTCTTATTCCCACCAGTCATCTCAAGGGCCTGAGAGATTAGGGAGTCTTCAATATCAGATAGTGTCTTCTTTAGATCTAGGCCTTCGTTCGTAAGCTGAATAATGCTATCGTATTTTTGAACATAGGTTGGGTTATTTTGAAGTATCTTTATAGGTAGATCATTTGGCTTAATTAATGAACCACCTCTTAAGATAACAAGCCTTTCGATAAGGTTCTCTAGTTCCCTAACGTTTCCTGGCCAGTCATAGCCCATGAGCATCTCAAGTGCTTCATCATCAAATTCTATTGAATTTCTTCCATCGGCACTTACAAATCTTTGCAGGAAATAGCTTATTAAAAGAGGAATATCTTCTCTTCTTTCACATAGGGAAGGTACCTTAATTGGAATTACATTTAGACGGTAAAAAAGATCTTCTCTCATATCCCCGTCTTTTACTGCTTTTTCTAAATCCCTGTGAGTCGCCGTGATAATACGAACATTCACAGGAAGGGTTTTAGTTCCGCCTACAGGCTCAATCTCTCTATTCTGAAGTACTCTTAAGAGTTTAACCTGAAGAAGAAGAGGCATATCCCCGATTTCGTCGAGAAATATAGATCCTTTATCTGCTAACTCAAATCGTCCCTTTCTATCACTAATAGCGCCAGTAAAAGCACCCTTAACATGTCCAAACAGCTCACTTTCAAGTAGCTCTGAAGGGATTGCCCCACAGTTAACTGAAATCATGTCACATGCTTGCCTAGGAGATAAGGTATGGAGAGCTTTAGAAACAAGTTCCTTACCAGTCCCTGAAGGTCCATTGATAAGAACTGTCGAATCAGAGTTAGCGACTTTTTTAATTCTCTCAAAGACTTGTTTCATTTGAGGGCTTCTACCAATCATTCCACAAAAGATATCTTCTTCCTTAGGTGGTTCGATCTTAAATTTCTTAAAGATCGGATTGTCTTTTTTAGCAGCATCAGACTTAACAATATTTTGTAGATGAATATCTTCATAACCATAACGAGATAGAGCCTTTAGAACTAAGTCTGCAAGAACATCCATTTCAAATGGTTTAGTTAAATAATGAAAGACACCTTTTTTAGTGGCATTAATAGCAGTTTCTATTGAGGCAAATCCAGTCATCACAATGGAGACAAAGGAATGTCCTTTTTCTTTTAGAAGATCTACAAGAAGGAGACCGTCTGCACTTCCTTCATCAAATGAGATATCGCTAACTAAGCAAAAGGGTTTTTGATTTTCAATTCCTTCCGCATCTAGCTTTAAATCTAAGGCCTGAATACATTCACTTGGATTCGGGAAGTAATGAACAACTAGACCTAGCTTCTTTTGAAGAAAGGTACGAAGTGCCTTTGCAAAGATCTTATCGTCCTCAACCAAATAAATATCTGGCGGAGTACTTACGGCCTGCTTATTAGAGGCAGGCTTATCTTGGTCAAAAGCTGTATGTAGAAAATGAAAATCGTTCATTGAATCCCCAGGCTATTTATCAGCCACAAAAATCCTACCAATGGAAAGCAACCAGTGTCAATTTCTTGTCACTAACATTCTCTAGCTTGGCGTTATTTTGATTAATTTCAATGACTTAATTCATGATTGCGTGAATAGCTTCCCGGAAATAATAGACTGCTTGACGCGGGCTTCCGGCCCATATGTAGTAAATCAGAGCAATCGATGAGATTCCAATTAGGCCCCCACATAGGACCACTACAGCGCGGCTCTCTTTAAGCCACCACACATAAGCAAATCGACCTGCTATCATTATAGTAGGAACGGCCCACCAAGGCGTATAGCGCAAAGCAAAATAAATAGTGTCCATTATCATTTGTAAATTATAGCAGAAAAAAGGGCCCGTATGGGCCCTCGCTTACTAGAAATGTGATTTTAACTGATCCATCATATCTAATTTTTCCCAAGGGAAGTCACGTCCGAAGTGACCATAAGATGATGTTGGATTATAGATTGGCTTAAGAAGATCTAATCTTTCAATTAGTCCCTTAGGTCTCATATCAAATACTTCATTGATTGCTTTATTAATTTTTGCAACATCAACAGTCTCTGTACCAAAAGTATCAACTAGAAGTGACATTGGCTCTGCAACACCAATTGCATAAGCAACTTGAACAAGAGCTCTTTCAGCTAGACCAGCGGCTACGATATGCTTAGCAATATGTCTTGTAGCATAGGCTGCTGAACGGTCAACTTTTGAAGGATCTTTTCCAGAGAAAGCACCACCACCGTGAGCTCCATGTCCACCATAAGTATCAACGATAATCTTACGACCCGTAAGACCACAGTCACCCATAGGACCACCGATAACAAATTTACCAGTTGGGTTGATGAAAAATTTTGTATCGTTATCAATTAGGTTTGCTGGAACAATTTTATTAATAACTTCTTCTCTGATTCCCTCTTGAACTTGCTTAAGAGTCATTTCCTCAGCGTGCTGAGTTGAAACGACGATGGCATCTAGGCGAGATACTTTTCCATCTACGTACTGAGCGCTTACTTGTGTTTTACCATCAGCTCTTAGCAGAGGAAGAGTTCCATTCTTACGAACTTCAGATAGCTTGGCAGCAAGCTTATGAGAAAGATCAATAGTAAGAGGCATAAAGCTATCAGTTTCATTGACGGCATAACCAAACATTAGACCTTGGTCACCAGCTCCTTGCTCAGAGTATGAACCTTCACCTTCGTTAACACCTTGGGCGATATCAGGAGATTGCTTATCAAGGGCAACCATTACAGAACAAGTATTACAGTCAAAACCTTTATCGCTATGATCGTAACCGATATCCTTAATTTTATTTCTTACGATTTCTTGGAAATCGACTTGTGCTTTAGTTGTGATCTCACCAGCTAGAACTACAAGACCAGTTGTGATCATTGTTTCACAAGCAACTCTTGATTTAGGGTCTTGGGCAAGCATAGCATCTAGAACAGAATCAGAGATTCCGTCGGCCATTTTATCAGGGTGACCTTCGGTCACAGACTCAGAAGTAAATACATAATCTTTTAACATGTTAAGCTCCGTTATTCGCTAAGCGTCAGTACATTAGAGTACATTTTTTGTACGGGGAACTATACATAGATTAACTTGAGTAAACAATGGTTTAAGGGCGTTTTATGACTTTCTTAAAATATGTAAAATAATGGGGGTTTCTATATTTATAAAACCTTTTATTCTTCGGGTCATAGACATAGGATTTTTCCTTAATTTCCAAGACCTTATATAAATGCCCCTCTTCACTCTCGAACTGATAGAAGAACTGGTAGGAATTTTTATGTAATGCCCTTTTTAAGTGTGCATCATTTTTAATCCTGTTCCCCACTCTCTCCGGCAAAGGCTCAAAGTCATCCCATAGACTTCGCATGTCAATTCTTCCTAGCATTGCAGCTCGGCTAAAATACCTTACAGCATTAAATTTAGGATTTGGATTTCTGAGTAGTTTCATGGCCAAAAAGAGATTTTGCTTTCTAAGAATTTTTCCATACCTAGTTTGTTCGGGACAAAAAATTCTAAGGCTTCCACCAATGAAAAAATAGGTAAAACTAAACTCGCCTTCTTTAAATAATAAATTTAACCAAGGGTATTTAACTAGGGGTTTGCCATCACTTCTAAGATTAACATAATCATAAAATGGCTCTGAAGAATCAATTTGATTATACTCTTTTAAAAAGCGCCGATTTATCACCACTTGGGTAACATCTTTTCTTTCTAGAGCGTCCTTCCCATCAATGGCGCCAACTTCATTATAAAGAATCGTCTCGATAGAAAACAGGGCTCGGTTTAATTCGCTCTCTTTCATCCAAAATTTAAAAGACTCCGCTTCTTTTTCTAAGACATATTTCTTTAAGGCATATCGACCAGAAACTCTTTCTTTAACTAAATCATCTGCTGTTAATTTTTTATTTCCCTCTAATACTATATTGTTTCTTAGTCTTTTATAAAATTCGAGATTACGTGTGGTCCTCTTCTCCCACTCACCAAATCTTTTTAACTGATACCTTTTTCCCTTTTTTAAGATTCTCTCTAATCCTGAAAAAGCCGAATTTAAATCATATCTTAAGTTCTCTTCAATCAAGTCAGAATTTATAGAGAACTCTCTAATAATATTATCTAAGTTTGCCCTTAGAAATTTATCACTTTTACTTCTATCGGGATTTAGAGCTCCATCTTGAACTATCTTTCGATAAAAATATATTTCATTAGATCTCTTCCTTTCTTCATCCGTTCTTTTTTCTTTCACCAGATCATAAGTTTCTCTTAACTCCACATGATCAACAGGAAATCGATAGCTAACGAGAAATTCTATTCTTTCGAGGAACTGCCTAAAACGTACTTTAAATTTAATTAGTGAATATTTCGATTTATTTAAAACACTTCGCTTTTTATTCTTAGACTCTGATTCGTAATATTCTTGTTTATAATCTACAAGCTCATGATAACTTTTCTCAAGAGCCTCTAACTCCTTTAAGTAGGACTTAAAGTTTTTTGTTTTTTCCACATTTTTCTTTACCGAACTAATCCAAGAAACTTTTCTCTCTAGCTCAGGAATGAATCGATTAATAGTAAGCCGGTCTAATTTATCATTGGATAGCATTGGGATATAATGTCCATCCCCCCTAAACTTACTGTATAAGTTCCAATATTTTTGTTCTGTTCCAGGTGTACATAGCTCTTTAAAAAAGACTTTATGCTTTTTGAGGTACTCATCGATAATTTTATTATCGCGTCCTTTTATTTTAAGTACAGGGGCGGGTTTTCCAAATGCACTTGAAAGCAGTATGCAAAAAACAAGAAAGCTATTTTGTAAGATTTTTAACAAACTCTGATTCCCATAATCCTAAACAAGTTCCATTACTTAGAACTAGTATAATACTTTTTTCGGAACTATGGTCTTTAACCCAAGAAATCACATCATCTAATTCAGATAAAATCTGAGTTTTCACATCTTCTTTTTCTAAACCAGTCTTCATCGCTGCCAAATCAAGATCGCCAGCTTTTTTAACGGTGGTCGACCTCTTTAGTTTGGTTATGGCAACATTATTGGCGGACAGAAATGCCCTCTGGAAATCCTCTTGGAAAACATTACTTCTTGCTGTGGCGGAATGCGGTTCAAATAGAACATTAATTTCTCTATCAGGATAGCGCTGAGAAATAGCCTGGATGGTTGCTTCAACGGCCCTTGGGTGATGAGCAAAATCATCGATAATAGCTGCGCCATTATGCCAGCCTCTTACCTCTTGCCTTCTTTTAACCAAGGACAATTTTTTAACTGATTCTTTAATTTTTCCTAACTCAAAGTCTTCACCAAGAGCAAATAAAATTAAAGAACTAATATTTTTGATATTGTGCAGACCCACCGCTGAGGTTTCAAACCTTTCAGTAGAGTTTCCAATATTTAATTCAAAAATAGTTGAATTCGTTTTTGCCTCTACTATTCTTGGGCCGATTTCTGATTCATCTCCATAATAAATTACTTCTTTTGAAAACTCTTTTAGCAATGAGGTTGTAGCTGGATAATCAGAGCAAGCTATAATTCTCCCATCTATCTCTTTAACCAAGGGACGAAATTGATCCTTAATATCTTCTATCGAAGTAAAAATATCAGCGTGATCAAATTCAATAGAAGTAATAATCAAATTTTTAAGCTCATATCTTCTAAACTTAGAAACTTTATCAAAATAGGCACAGTCATACTCATCTGCTTCTAGGAAAAAATAGTCTCCTTTTCCAATAGCAGAACTCTTCTTTCCCTCTAGAACGCCACCTATAAAGTAGCCAGGAGCTTCACCTAAGTTCTCAAACATTTGAGTTGCAAAGTAAGTAGTCGTAGTTTTTCCATGTGTTCCAGAAAGACCTACAGTTTTTCGTCCCTTTAAGACAAGTCCGCCTAGAGCTGAAGGGAAAGAAGTTAGGGGCACATCTAAAGACTCGATTAATTTTGCATCTTCAGATTCTCTTGGAACTACATTGCCTACAACAATAAGATCGAATTTTTTTAAAAAATCGGCGTCAATATCATCTAGCTTATGTAAATCAATTTCTAGGTCTTTTAAGTAAGTGCTCATAGGAGGGTTAAAAAGACTATCGGCACCAGAGACTTCATAACCGGCCTCTTTTAAAAGGCATGCTGCGGCACCCATTCCAGTACCGCAAACTCTGAAGAAAAAGACTTTTTTTATTTGATCTTTTCTTTCTAAAAGATCAGCACTCGTTAAAATCATAATGTTAGTCTACGAGCAATCTTACAGATTGCCTAGGAAGAGCTGCATTATCTTCTTACAAGTTTTAGGAGATTTGGCTACTGTTACACCCTTTGGATTGATTGAATCCCACCATTCTTGTGTTGGATTTAATTTATTCCAAGCGCTTCTGCCATTCTTCTCTTTGGCCGTAACACTCCTACCAATCTTTTGTTTAATATCATTAAAAAACTTAGCTTGATCGAGACTTCCGTTAGTGTAATCATCAGGATCTTCCATTCCCATGGCCACAATCTCATCGGGAAAGACAATAAGCGGAAGCATTCTTTCCATTTCACCGTAGTCACTAATAGCATTTGTCATAAATCTGTCCTTATCCATAAAAATGGCAGCGATTGAATATCCTCCACGGTCTCCATCTGAAAATGAACGAGCCGTACTAAAATCTGATGCGGATAGATAAGGAGATCCATTTGGTTCATGGCTATGGGCCTGCATAATTGAAGCAAGCGATGGAATACCAGTGTTTACCTGAACACCAACTTTTTTAACCATTTTTGTTCTATAGGTTTTAAGAGAACGAAGCCTCCTAGTATAGTTTCCTTGATTTTTAGTTAAGAGTTTAGCCATCAAGAAGTACTCTCCTTCATTAGCTCCCTCTCTAACTAAGTCTCCCTCAAGACCTCTAAACATTAGAACCTTATTTTTCTTATTAGTTGTCGGCTTTTCCATGGCCTTTAGCCATTTTTGCCAGGCCGAGACCTCAGTTGGTTCCATATCTTCCCAAGGCATAAAGGTATTAATAAGTTCAACAACCTTCTTTCTATTTCCCTGAGCAATATAATCATCTAGCTTTAGATTTGCGTCTTGCATCTGCTTTTGAACCGTAGTCCATTGCTTGGCCATGGCATTACGTTTTTTCTTTTCTAATTTTTCAAGCTTCTTTAATTCTGCATACTGCTTTGTCGCATGGGCTTTTCTCTTTTGAATATATTGGTCTACATCTGAATTATCATAGATACCAAAATCTTCTAAAAGATCATTAGTAATCACGTCCATAGCATCAATTTCAGCCTTCGCTAGAAAAGCCTGACTTCTTGCTGATCCAAATTCAGCGTTTTTTGTCGCCTCGGCCCAAAGCATGGGATTTCCAAAATAACCTTCGGTAGAATTAAAACTCCCATAACCACCACTAGATATAATTTGCTTCAGATGAGCCATTTCTTCTAGAACCACCATCGGATTGCTCTTTCCTTCATTGGTGATTTTTAGATTAACAACAAGTCCTTTTGATTTACTATACTCTGGAACAATCTCAGCAAGCCTTCCATCTGGTAGACTGCTTACGGTTGTCATCTTAACTGTTCCCTTAAAGTCTCCTCTAAAAGCTTTAATTTCATTATCCATTTGTGAAACGAATTCTTTTAATTTTTGTTGAGGATTAATTCCACTAATACTAGAAAGTCGGTCTAGAAGCTCTCTAGTTGAACTATCTGGGGCAAAGTAAGCAAGGGAGCAAAACTTTTTGGCAGCATCACATACCTTAGTTTGTTTTTCTGTTGGTAAGAAGTGATACTTAATATTTCCGTTGTAAGTAACTTCATAGTCGAGTCCGGCCTGACGGAAACCGGCTTCTGCGTAAACCTTAACGAGAAAGTCCTGATCAACATAATTATCAGGTTTAACCGTCACCATTCCAGCTGGGGGAGGTCCTCTTACAACTTCATACTCACTCCAGTTTGAGACATTATCAACCATATCTTCAAATTCAACCAGGGCCGCCTTAAAGCGCGCTTCTTGAGCGGCCGAACTAGCGTAAATTTGTATTTTCATCTTTCCATTTTTAGGATGCCACTTCCCTTCAACGAATTCTTTATCAATACCAATCTTTGGCATGGCATCTTCATCAGTAATTCGCCTTACGATATTCGCTAGGGCCTCACTAGATGAAACTAATCTTTGGTTAAAATAATTATCAGAGAAATTGGGAAAACTTCCTTCAAAAGCCTTTAGCTCATCGATCGAAGGAAGAGGCTGATCTTTAAAGTGAGCAAATAAATAGTATCTAAGAGTAGCTCCTTTAGATCCAAAGACGTCGTCAATTAAACCTCTTAGTTTTTCCACCTTAGTATCATAAACTTCTTCTATGGCCTTAGGAGATACGGCCTTATCCCTCTTGAAAAGTGCATTTAATAAATTATTTAAGCTTTTTCTTCTTTTACTACTACTGGCATGAGCGAGACTTTCTCCTTCAGTTCCAACAATATCTGAAACGAGAAGATAGGCACGCATATGATCTTGAGCCCCGTTGAAAATTCTTGCTAAATAATTAGTCTCAATTTCAACCATATCAGCTTTATTCTTAGTGGCATTGAACCAAGATACGGTTTCAGTAAAAGGAGAAGGTACATGCTCTACAACCCCTCCTACTTTTGCTCCCTCAATGCTCATGGCAGAACCACGAAATTTAATTTTTCCTTTCGCATCTCTGGCATGAGAAGGAATAACAAGATCCCCTACTTCATAACCTTTTCCCTGAAAGGCTCCAGTGGTTCCCATATAAGTTACGTTCTTATTTCCTGTAGCTTTTAAGGCCTTAGCGAGTGGAACGATCTCGTCGCCCCAAACATTTCCAATTACTCTCCAACGGACCTCTTTACCGGCCTGGTTTTTAAAAACATAGTCCGCCATTTCAGTCGTCGTGTTATCAGAACTAAATTTTCTAAAAACTGGAGGTTTAAATCCCTCACTGCCTTCTATCGTTGATTTAACTTTATCGTAAGAACCCTCAACAACTTTTTTAATGCTAAAAATATCAAAATCGGTATCGGTCCCTTTTAAGATGCCTTCTAAAGTCGAGAAGTTTTCAGCACCAATTTTGGCCTTCAACCCAGCTTTATTAGACTTATAAAGGGCGCGCATGCCTTCAATCTTCCAATGAAGATTAAAAACTCCATCGATTGCCCCTTTTTGTCCAATGATAACCCTATTGGCCTTAGGCAAATGCTTCATTTGACCTGTTAGTTTTTTAAATAACCTTTCATGAAACTCTTCTAGGTTTCCATAAATTTCAACTTTGTTTTTAAGAACCTTATTTGACAGTTTACTAAGTGAAAGATGATGAACAAGATGCTCTAATCTATCGGCTCCACCTACGTTCGTAATAGCTAGGCGATAAGAAGTATCTCCAGGGTATTTAACAAGAAAAATCTTATTATAATTTCTCGCCATTGGCTTAAGCTCATAAAGAATCTCGCCTTCATTACGAGAAATATTTTTCAAGAACTCCCTGCTATCTCCTAAATGAAATTCAACTTTTCTGTCTTTAGCGACGGCATCCCAAAAAGCGGCCCTAGTCGTTCTATTAGAAATATAGTGTCCACTATCCAAAGTTTGAGTTTCTGGGTTGAGATTAGAAAGTACAAGTTTTTCGGCCTCTTCACCCGGAACAACAAAGTCGTCATGGTATAGAATTTCTTCAAGTTTAGTTGGTCTTAGACTAAAAGCTTCATTCAATTTGTTTTTTAAAAAATTATAGCCCCACTTAACTTGATCTTTTGGAGCATGTAGATCTGGATAATGACGTTTTAAATACTTCCAAATCATTAAGTCATAGTTTTGAGCTTTCTTTAATTGAGTTACTGAGTAACCCTCATCAATTAAATCTTGCGGCTTAATGGCCCTTAGTGCATCAATCACTTCGTCATCAAGCTTTCCTTCTTGAAAGTTTGAAAATTCATTAATGTAATAATGAAATCTATCAATACCAAGAAGATGTTCAATATCACCAGTTGGGTTAGCAAGAGATCTGAAACTTACTGTTCGATCTCCCATTCCAAGCCAGGAACAAGACACAAGACTTACGGACAAAGCCATTAGAAGGATTAAGCTAATTCTTTTCATGAAAATCTACCTTTATAGTGAATCTACTCTCAGGTATCTTTTCGGCAAAAAATTTGAAAAATTTTAACTAAATTATAGGTGTAAACCTTTGAAATCAGTACTGTTTCCAGACAATACTTCCAAGACCTCGTCTTAGATCGTTGAGCGCTTTTCTATGGTACCAATAGTTCTGTGTCGAGTTGGTCAAAAGGACCCAACCAAGGCTCTTATTGGCGTCAATCCAAATCGATGTACCTGTGAAGCCAGTGTGACCAAAAGTATTAAGTGAGCACCCAGGTCCTGCCAAAGTTGTATCAGGTGAATCAACCGTATCCCAACCTCTTAGAAAGCGTCCCGACTTTTTTCCCGTATCAAAAAGCTTTTTAATATGTTCAATAAACCCAGTCTTTCCATCGAGGTTTAAGAGGGTTTGTGAAACTCCCTTTATTGTTCCAAACAATCCGGCATGAGATAAAAATTCCCCAATGACATAAGCATTATCATCATGGACTTGCCCTCGTATAACTTTCTTTCTTCTAAATCCTGTTTCAGGACAGTGATAATACTCAGGCAAATCCTGCCAATGCATTAGCTCATCACTCCATGTTGGTGAACAAAGCTCTCTTAGCTTTTTCCCACTTTTATTTTCAATCTCAATCATTGTTCGAAGTGCCGAGATATCAGAATACAAATAGGGGCTATCGACGATAGAGAACTTAGTCACGGTTTCCCGCCAACCACTTTGTGAGAATCTACCCCAAGAAGGAAGGCCGGCCCTATGCTCTAAAAGCAAAATCTCATCTTCACCAAATAGCTCAGGATGTTGATGATAAGTATTGGCCAAGGTTAAAACTTTTGTAAGACTCGCTAAATCAAACCAAATATCTCCCTGATACCCTCTTTGAGTGGACTCAAAACTACCATCTTTAAAATTAATAACAGAAGCGGCCATATGATCAAATTGGCATGCAGGAAAAAGTTCATCTATGGCCTGATCTAAAATCATTTCTCTCCTATACTCGCTTGAGCAGCAGCAAGTCTTGCAACTGGCACCCGGTAAGGAGAACAGCTTACATAATCAAGTCCCGCCTTATGACAAAAATGGATCGAAGCAGGGTCTCCTCCATGCTCTCCACAAATTCCTAAGTGAATATCCTTATTAGCTTCTTTTCCTAATTTACAGGCATGCTTAACAAGATACCCTACTCCTTTTTGATCAAGAGAGACGAAAGGATCAACTAAGAGGATTCCTTTTGAAACATATTCCCCAAGGAATTTTCCTGAGTCATCTCTTGAAAGACCAAAGGTTGTCTGAGTTAGATCATTTGTTCCAAAGCTAAAAAAGTCTGCATGTGGTGCAATCTCATCAGCGGTGATGGCAGCTCTTGGAAGTTCAATCATCGTTCCTATTTTGTACTCAATCTTATCTTGTTTTTGATTAAAAATTTCGTTGATTGTTTCAAGAGCTTTTTCTTTTAACATTGAAAGCTCTAAATCAATTCCTACGAGAGGTATCATAATCTCAGGTTTAACGGGAATACCTTTTTCCTTACAAATAAAAGCCGCTTCAATAATGGCCCGAACCTGCATTTGATAAACCTCAGGATAAGTCACTCCAAGACGACATCCTCTATGTCCAAGCATGGGATTAAATTCGTGAAGCCTATCAATTCTTTCTTCAACTTCTTTTAATTCAATATCTAAGTGTTCCGCCAATTGATCTCTTTCAGAATCTTGGTGAGGCAAGAATTCATGAAGGGGAGGATCAAGCAGTCTAATATTTGCTGGTTTTCCCTCAAGAGCAGTAAAGATTTCGACAAAATCCTTTCTTTGAAAAGGAAGTAGAGTCTCTAAAGCTTTTTCACGGTTAACTCGTGTTTCAGCGAAGATCATTTCTCTTACGGCCAAAATCCTTTCTGGATCAAAAAACATATGCTCCGTTCTACATAGTCCAATGCCCTCTGCTCCAAATTTTAAAGCGACCTTAGCATCTTCAGGATTATCGGCATTTGTCCTAATATCAAGCCTTCTCCTTGAATCAACCCAAGACATAAACTTCGCAAAATTTTCATCAATAGAAGCTGCGATAGTTGGAACTAATCCTTCTATGACTTCACCAGTAGCCCCATCGATCGTTAAAAGATCGCCAGCCTTAAAAATTTTACCAGCAACCATCATAGTTTCATTATGCGAATCGATCTTGATGTCTGAACATCCGGCTACACAAGGTTTTCCCATACCTCTTGCCACTACCGCAGCGTGAGAAGTCATCCCTCCCCTTGCTGTTAAAATTCCTTCACTTGCAACCATCCCAGAGATATCTTCTGGGCTTGTTTCTTGCCTAACTAGAATAACTTTTTTTCCATTCTCAGATTGCATATGAGCAGAGTCGCTATCAAAACAAATCTCTCCTCCAGCAGCACCAGGCGAAGCCGGAAGTCCTTTTGTTAAAACGGTTTTATTATATTCAGGGTCAAGCCTAGGGTGAAGAAGCTGATTTAGATCTTCCGGAGCTACTCTCATAATAGCTTCTTCTTCACTTAAAATATTTTCTTCAACAAGGTCAACTGCGATTTTAATAGCAGCGGCCGTTGTTCTTTTTCCATTTCTCGTTTGTAATAAATAGAGCCTATCTTTTTCGATAGTAAATTCTATATCCTGCATATCGCGGTAATGAGCTTCTAGCTTTTTATAAACTTCAACAAGTTCATTATATGCGGCCGGCATAACTTCTTCCAAAGTTGAAAGACTGTTATTGGTTTCGTTTTTAGATTCTGAATTTATTGGATGAGGAGTTCTTATTCCCGCCACCACGTCCTCACCTTGGGCATTAACAAGAAACTCACCGAAGAATCTTTTATCTCCCGTACTAGGATCTCTTGTGAAACAAACACCTGTAGCTGAGTCGTCCCCCATATTCCCATACACCATGCTTTGAACATTAACCGCGGTTCCCCATTCATGAGGAATAGCGTGAAGTTGTCTATAGGTGATGGCGCGGTCATTATTCCAAGATCCAAAAACAGCAGAGATAGCTAACCAAAGCTGCTCCATTGGGTCGTCAGGAAAGGTCTGTCCACTTTCTTGAGAGATTAAATCTTTATAAACGGTGCAAAGCTGCTTTAAATCATCTGCCGTCAGGTCAGTATCTAGCTCAACTTCTCTAGCTTCTTTTAAGTCTTCGAGAGTGGACTCAAGCATAGAGAGATTAAAGTTCATTACGACATTGGCATACATTTGAATAAAGCGTCGGTAAGAATCCCAGGCAAAGCGCGGGTTTTCAGTAAGTTTAGCTAAGCCCTCGACGGTCGTTTCATTTAAACCTAAGTTTAAAACGGTATCCATCATTCCTGGCATAGAGACTCTGGCACCAGAGCGAACGGAAAAGAGAAGAGGATTGCTAGAGTCCCCAAACCCCTTTCCTGTATTTTTTTCTACTTCTTTAATGGCCGAGATTATCTGCTCTTTCACTTCATCAGAAAATTTATTCTGATTTTTTTCATAATCAAGACAAGCTTCAGTAGTGACAGTAAAACCTGGAGGAACCGCGATTCCTAAGGAGGACATTTCGGCCAAATTAGCCCCCTTTCCTCCTAGAAGATTTTTTAGTTCCCTATTACCTTCTGTCTTTTCCGGACTAAATCCATAAACCCATTTCGTGGTCATAATTGATCCTTAGAATTTAAGTTTGTCGTTAAGATAATTAACAACATTATCTAAAGAAATCCTTTCTTGAGACATTGAATCTCTATCTCTAACCGTCACTGCTTGATCCTCAAGAGTGTCAAAGTCAACTGTTAAACAAAATGGCGTTCCAATCTCGTCTTGCCTGCGATAGCGCTTACCAATCGAACCAGCTAAATCATATTCAGCTCTATAATGTTTTTGAACTTCGGCGAATAGTTTTTTGGCAGGCTCTTCTAGTTTTTTCATTAGCGGAAGAACAGCTACTTTTATTGGTGCAAGTTTTGGATCAAACTTTAAAACAGTTCTCTCTTTTTCTTTATCACCCTCGAATTCTAGACGATAAGCATCTGACATAAGAGCGAGCAAGCAGCGGTCACAGCCCACTGAAGTTTCAACTACGTAAGGAATATATTTTTTATTATTATCCTGTGTATCTAAATACTCTAGTTTCTTTCCTGAAAATTCCTGATGCTGTTTTAAATCAAAATCAGTTCTTGAGTGAATACCTTCCATTTCATCAAAACCATGGGGAAATTCGTATTCAATATCGGTAGCCGCATCAGCATAATGTGCTAATTCATTACCTTCGTGGGCATGCCAACGAAGCTTTCCAGGTCTTAGACCATTTTCTAGGTGCCAGTTCCAACGAATCTCTTTCCATTGCTCCATGGCCTCTTTTTGAGTTCCAGGCTTTAGAAAGTATTGCATTTCCATTTGCTCAAATTCGCGAGTTCTAAAAATAAAGTTCCCTGGAGAAATTTCATTTCTAAATGCCTTTCCAATTTGAGCTATCCCAAAGGGAAGTTTTTTTCTCATGGTTGTTTGAACATTTAAGAAGTTTACAAAAATACCCTGAGCAGTTTCCGGTCTTAGATAAACTTTCGAGTTATCATCTTCCACGGGACCCATCTGAGTATTAAACATGAGGTTAAAGTCTCGGGCCTCTGTAAAAGAATCCTTAGCCCCACATTTTTGACATGGCTGACTTGGATCAATCTTATCTTCTCGATATCTCTCTTTACAGTTTTTACAATCAATCATGGGATCATTAAATCCATCCACATGTCCTGAAGCTTTCCAAACAGTTGGGTGCATAAAAATAGAAGCATCAACACCGACCACATCATCTCTAAAAGTCATGGCCTTCCACCATCTTTCTTTTAGATTATTTTTAAGCTCAACTCCAAGAGGTCCGTAATCCCAACAAGATTGCAGGCCTCCATAAACTTCTGAACTTTGAAAAATAAAACCTCGTCTTTTACTTAGACTAACGAGATCCGACATGGACTTGAGATTAGATTCTGACACAGCGCCTCTCCTGCAATTTTTTATTGTCTGCTCCGGCTCCTGCCTACAGCAGACATACCGTCCTTCCTGGACATAAAAGTACCCTATTAGAGGCGTTTTTGGCTATGCTTTCTGAGAGAGTTCGTAAAGTTTGGCGTACTCACCATTCTTGTTCATTAGCTCGTGATGAGGACCTGACTCAATGAGCGATCCTTCCTTAAGTACGTAGATACAATCGTAATCTTGAACAGTTGAAAGCCTATGGGCCACAGCAACTACAGTTTTCCCGCCAGCCGCATTCTCTAAGGCCTTTTGAACTACCTTTTCTGACTCATTGTCCAAAGCAGAAGTGGCCTCGTCAAAGAGCATTATATCTTTATTTTGAAGGAAGGCCCTGGCTATTGTGATCCTCTGCTGCTGTCCACCTGAGAGCCTTGTCCCGCGGTCACCAACAATGGTTTCGAGACCCTCTGGAAGTTCGTGAACGAATTCATCTGCATAAGAAACTTTTAACGCTTCTTTAATCTCTTTCTCGGAGTAATCCCCCCCAATGGTTAGGTTATTTCGGATTGTATCGTTAAATAAAAATACATCTTGAGATACAAGGGCCGTCAACCCGCGCATGGATTCTAATTCATAATCATTAATATCTTTTCCATCAATAAATATACTTCCAGGTGAAACTGGGTAAAGTCCGAGGAGTAAATTAATAAGAGTTGATTTTCCTGAGCCTGAAAGTCCCACCAAAGCGACCTTTTTCCCTTTAGGTATTTCTAAACTTAGGTTATCGATGACCTTTCCGTCACCGTAATCAAAACTAAGGTTTTTAACTTCGAGCCCATTAGCTAAATGAGAGACCTTATGACCTCCACCAAAGTTTTCTTCTGGTAATTCAAGTAATTCAAAAATCCTATCTCCAGCCGCCTGTCCTTGGGAAAGCCTCACATTAGCCTGAGAGAATTTTCTTATGGGATCCATAAAAAGAGCCAGTGCCGCGACAAATGAGACAAATTCACCAATGGTAGTTGCACCTGATTGAATTCGATGGTGAGCAAATACGATGACACAACTAAAGGCAATCGTTCCGACAATTTCCACAAAAGGATGGGCCATTTCTTCCACAAATGTGGTTCTCATTTGAGCATTAAAAAATAGCTTTTGAGCTTTTTCAAATCTCTCACTTACAAAATTTTGCAGATTAAAAGCTTTAGTAAGCTTCTGAGCCGCGATTCCTTCTGCCGTATTATGAGTTAATTCTCCGTGCTCTTTTTGGACATCTGACTGATTATTTTTTACCTTCTTCCCACTGATCGAAAAAATCAAAATAAGAAAAGGCGCGATGATAAAAATAACCAGAGTCAATTGCCAATCGGCCCAAAAGGCCATTCCTAAATAAACAGCACCTTTTAATGGTTCACGAATAAGGTCAACGATGGCCCTAAAGCCCGTTGAGAAAACCTGGGTATCGTTAACAACATTTGAAATTAGCTGTCCCTGCCTCGCCTTAGTAAAAAAACTAACGGGAAGCCTCTGTAGTTTTTTAAAAATATCGTACCGAACACTGCATGTGGCGTTGTCGACGATATAACGGATCCAGTAAAAGTGAAGAAAGCGGCAAGGAAAATGAAGTAGACCAAGACCTAGCAATTTACCGGCTAGGATATAAACTTCCCTATCTGTAGCTCCAGCGCTAAGGCCGTGATCAAAGATGGGCTTAACTAAACTAACTTGAAGCCCACCAATTGCTGCAAGAGCAAAAGAAAAAAGAATGGTAATTATAACCTTTCCTTTATGGGGCTTAATATAGGGCATTAACCGTTGGTTAAGAAATGCTAGCATTGAATGATAATATCAAAGTTGAAAAACCATAGAAAGGGATTTGAAGCTTCCTTGATTCATTTGAAATTGATAGAAAAAATAGTCCATTAACTGCCTTGAAACGCCTTTATTCTCAATTTTAAGGGGAACGAGCTCCGGGTATTTCTCCGATCCAATCGGTCCAAGCACATACCAAAGCTCTCGGGTCATGGCAGAATCTCCTCTTGCAGGGCTACAATTTAGACAAGTAAAGCCCCCGTGCTCAAGGTTTAATAGACTAATATTCTGGGCCGTTAGCTCCAGGTCACAAAGACAGCAATTTTCTCTTTGAGGAAAAACTCCCTGTTCTCCTAAAAGCTTTCCCAAAAAGACCGTAAGCTCTTTATGCATATTAAAATTTCCAGAATCGACTGCCTTCTCAATATAAAAAAGGGCATTACTTACAACCCTAAAAATTCCTTCATGCTCATCTGTTAAATCTTTTTGATGAAGATCTTCTTCACCGACAATCTTTCCTGCTATTTCACAAATCAAGCATACCGCGGTGAAAGCTCGGTGATCTGTTCGAATTTTTTCTGCTCGCCAGATAGGTTTCCACTCTTTAGCTCGATAAACTTCTGAGCTTGACTTAGAAACAGAAAGTTCGATTTCTAACATGGACCCCAGATCGAGCTGGGAAGGTTTTTTCTTTTTTCCTCCACCTTGGCCACCATAAAAAAGCACTGAAACCTTTTTTCCAGTTCTTAAGAGAAGCGAGCAAATAAGATGCCTTTCTTGAAAGTCGGTTTTATTTAGAAGGAGACCCTCTATCTTAGTACGCATGCCCTAAGCATAAAAGAGCTGAAGGTATCGGTCAAAGAGCTTGGTTTTTAACTTATTCCAAAGACTTGCCTTCTCTTTTCGATGGGAGAAAAGCTCAAATCCTCCTCCCTTTCTTCCACCTCTGGCCATCATTTGTAAAAACAGATCCCAATCCTTCACGTCATAGGTTATAAAAACTTTTTTTATATCTCCTAGGTTAACTCCGTGACTTAAAGTTGAAGTGCAGACAATAACAGAAGGAAAGCCACCAAGCCTACAGTCGTCCATAAACTTTAGACTCTCACCACCGACACAGGTCTTAACAATTAGTCCCAGACCTTCAATCTTTTGGCTAATCCTTTTAACTTCTTCACGGTACTGACAAAACACAATACAGTTCTCCCCCTTTTCAAGTTCATAAATCATTCGCCTTAAAAAGAGACTCCGTTGCAAGCCATAGAAACTGATTTCTACGGAAGGAGGATTTTGAGTCATTCCGTTTCCAAAATCTAGTATTTGAAAGTCATATCCACCTTGTTTAAAAAGACTTTCCCATTCAATCTCGTATTCATCTCGAAGCGTGGCACTTAAAGCTAAAATCGGATAACCATCATTAGCAATCTGATAAAAGCACTCCCAAAGTCTATGGCGAAACCTATTTCCCCAAAAATTCCAAAGGTGTATTTCATCGAAGATAACGAGGAGATTTTGTCGCTCTTTTTTTGATAGAGTATCTAAGAATTTATTAACTCTCTCTGCAGTCAAGGACTTAAAGAAATACTCTTCTTTTTCAAAGAATAACGCTTTTTCTTCAACCTCCTTTTCTAGTGCTTTTAGAGGGGAGATGAAGAGAATATTTAGTTTATTTCTTTGAAAAAGCTCAAAGATAAGAGTCGTTTTGCCCCATCCAGCCGGAGCTAACAAAAAAATGGCCCTATATTTTTGAAGCTTTTCCACAATCCTTGGCATAAAAGCTCGAGCGCGGTACTAATATTCTAAATTATGAATTATAGGTAGATTATTTTGAACAACTTACTTTTATTTGAGCACGAAATTCAATCTGAGAATCAATATTTGATTGAATCTCCTGAAAGAGTTCAGCATATTATTCAGGTCTTGGGAAAAAGGGTTGGAGATGAGCTAAATATTTGTGAAGTTAATAAATCTTTAGGAACAGCTCGAATTGATAAACTTACGGAGAACTCTGTAGAGCTTTTAGTCCAAAGACGTGAAAAGGGAGTCTCATTCGATATTAAACTTTTTGTCGCAATATCTAGACCCCCTACAATGAAAAAGATTTTGGAGCATGGCACTTCACTAGGCGTAAGTGAGTTTCATTTCTATAGACCTGAGCTCACTGAGAAAAGTTATCTCGACGCAAAATTATTTAAGGAAAAGCTTTTTACTTCCCAAATTGAACTTGGTCTCTCTCAGTCAAAGGTTTTCTGGAAACTACCAAAAGTCATTCTTCATCAAGAACTTCCAAAGTTTGATGATATTGAACTTGGTCAAAAGTATCTTCTAAAGATGCAGGCAAAGAAAAAGTTTAGCGATTTTCCACCGGACTTAAAAAAACCGATTAGCCTAGTTATTGGACCAGAGAGAGGACTTATTCCCTCTGAAAATCTTTTCTTTGAAGAATCAGGCTTTACTCCAATTGAGGTATCCCCATCCACCTTAAGAGTTGAAATTGCCACCTTCGCAGCATTATCTCAACTCTTCTTATTTTAATTCTGCGCGGCGCACCAGTATTTCTTAACATGTAGTTTAGTTAGGCGTAGAATAAGCAAATGCTAAAAGCTTCTATGAATCTCACATTTGCCGGTCTTATTGTTCTTAGTTTAGGGATCTTTACCTCTATTTCAATCGGTGCTATTTCCCATATTCTCTTAGCCCTTGGGATCATTGCCTTAATCATACATGACCCAAAAAATTATTTAGAAGAACTTCTATCGAGAAAACACTTAGTTTATTCACTCTCCGCTTTTATCCTGGCTATTATTGTTTCGGTTCTTTTTAACTGGACCGAAATTGAGAGGCCTTTAAAAAATATTTTAAAAGCAAAGTATTTCTTAATACCTCTTTTGAGTATTCCGACACTATCCTTACTTTTTAAGGATCATTTTAGTAATAAAAAATTAAAGATCTTGCTTTATCTTTTTGCCATCGCAACAACCGTAGCGACTCTTTCTGGAATTATTGGCCTCTATACGGGATACAACCCTCTTAAATTTAAAGCTGCCTGTCATGAAAACAGGGCCTGCGGCTTATATGGAATGTATATGACCTACGGTTATGGCATTTCTCTTTTTATGGTCCTTTCTATGGGCTCAATTATATACATAAAGAGGATCAAAGAGTTTGTATCACCCCTCCTTCTTATTCCAGTTTGGATTATTAACTTAGCGGGGCTTATCCTTTCTTATGCTCGAGGGGGCTGGTTAGGGTTTTTCTTTGGCATTCCATTTTTTGCCCTTAAGAAAAATCCAAAAAAATTCTGTCTTTCAGTCCTATTTATTTTGATTTCTTTAGTTGGGGCTATTGCCATTTCGCCGACTCTACAAACAAAGTTCTTAACCTCAAGAGAAGGATCCAATAATCAAAGGATCGCCTTTTACAAAACCGCCATTAAGGCCTTTCAAGAAAAACCAATCATAGGATGGGGTTATAAGAACTACGAACCAAATGTTAAGGCCTTAAAGAAAAAATATAATATTGCCTACGCACATTTTGGTGCAGATGCTCATAATATTTTTTTAGAAGTCATGGCATCTACGGGAATCATTGGTCTTTTTTGTTTTTTATACTTTTTAATTGTTTGGGGATATGAGGCCTACTCTGGATTTACTCTCGTGCATCTTTTAAGCTTTCCATTTATTGTGTCCATCTGTATTTCTGGGATGGTTCAAAATATATTTGGGGATGGGGAAAACCTCTTTTTTATTATGCTGGTTTGGTCTCTTCTCGGTGCAGCTCCAAAAGAAAGAAGGCAGATCGCATGACCGATGTTTCTGGATTTACTTTTATCAAAAATGGTCTGACTCTCGGATACCCCATCTTAGAAAGTGTTAAGAGTATTGAACCTTTATGTGATGAGATCATTATCAATGTTGGATTCGATGATAAGGAATTAACTAAAGATGATGGAACCTGGGACTTTTTAAATTCTCATTTTAGTCATTCTAAATTTAAATTTTTAAAAAGTTACTGGGATCCAAGCTTAACAAAGCAGGGACTTATTTTAAGTCAACAAACCAATATCGCCCTTGAAGCTTGTCGTGGAAAAATCTGTCAATATATTCAAGGTGACGAAGCTATTCACGAAAAAGATTTCCCTGCCATTCACGATGCTTATATTGAAATGATGAGAAATCCTAATATTGAGGGACTCGTTTTTAAGTACACACATTTTTATGGAAATGTAGATATTGTAAAGCACACTAGAAATATTTATCGAAGAGAAGTAAGAACAGTTCGAAATGATATAGGTGTTGTGAGCCACCTAGACGCTCAAGGTTTTAAAAAAAATGGAACAGATAAACTAAACTGTATTCAAATTCCGGCCAGTATCTATCATTACGGTTGGGCCAGGCAGGAACAGCTTATGGCCAAAAAAACAGAAGCTTTTGAAAAGCTCTACCACGGGCAGGATCATCAAATTGAAGAATATAAGTATGATCGAATCTGGGGGCTTAAAAAATTTTCGGGTACTCATCCAAGGGTGATGGAGGAATGGATATCTAAAAACAGAAATGAAATAGACTTTTGGTCACTACCCATGAGATTCGAATGGAAAAACATAGGCTTAGCTATTTCTGACGCGGTGGAATCTGCCACAGGCTATCGCATGGGCGAATATAAAAACTATCGGCTAATTTAAAACTTTTCAAAATCATGACAATCTTTAAAATTCACTTTGCTAATATATTTACAAATTAACCAATAAGGAGAAATTGATGAAAAAGAAGAATTTATTATTAAGTGCCGCTGTAACAGGCCTAGTATTAGGTGCAAACGTAGACACGGCCATGGCCTCAGGGGGAGCGAATAAAGAGAAATGCAAAGGCGTTGCTGCAAAAGGAGCTAACTCTTGCGGAGCAAACGGTCACGGATGCGGTGGTTTTGCCAAAACAGATTTTGATAAGAATGAATGGGTTTATGTTAAAAAGGGAACCTGTAAAAAAGTTCAAGCCGCTCTAAAAGATAAAGATGTAATGGAGTTTATTAAAAACACAACAAATAACGCTAGAAAATATAAAGATAATTTTAAGGGTTAATCGCGGCCCATGATGACCGAATCTTGGATCTTTTCAATCATGGAAAGGTCCAAGTTTACACAAACGACCTTCTCTCCCTCTTCAGCATTTGCAATTATAGTCCCCCAAGGATCAACCACCATTGAGTGACCGTAGGTAGAAATTTTATCGTTATTTCTTCCCCATTGAGCCGATGCCACTACAAAACATTGGTTTTCAATGGCCCTTGCTCTTAAAAGAACTTCCCAATGGGCTTTCCCTGTTGGAACAGTAAAAGCAGAAGAGTACGTTAAAATATTAGCCCCAGCTTTTTTGTAAGCTAAGGCCATTTCTGAAAAGCGTAGGTCAAAGCAAATTCCTAGCCCTACCTTTAATGGTCCGACTTCTAAAAGTTTTGACTCACTTCCAGGAATATAAATATCACCTTCATCAATTTTTTTATTTTCACCTTTTGGATTCTTGATATCGCAAGAAAAGAGATGGATTTTATCATAATGACCTAAATCTTTTCCACTTGGGTCAAAGTTATAGGTTCTATTTTTTGAGCCTGTTTTATATTGAGTGGCCGCTGAACCGCCAATCAAATAAACCTGATGCTTCTTCGCTAGGTTTTGAATATTTTCATAATGTTCATTATCTTTATGAACCTGGTAAGGTGATGGATCTCTTCCGTCACTCATTGAATAAAAGCATTCAGGTAAAAAAGCATATTCAGCATTCTGATCTTTTGCTTCAGCGAGAAAGAGGTCCAACTTATCTAGATTTTCTTTAAAATCTAAAGCTGAAGTCATTTGAATAAGAGCTATTTTAACTTTCATTATTTACTAATATGTTTTCCGATTGCGTAGTATTCAAAACCTTCACTTAAAACTTTTTCCGTTTGGTAAAGATTCCTTCCGTCAAAAATGACTGGGGTCTTTAAGGCTGCTTTTATCTTCTTAAAGTCTGGCGCTTGAAACTCTCTCCATTCAGTCATAGTAACAAGCCCATCACAACCATTGATACACTCATACATATCTTTAACAAGCTCTAATTTTCCTTCTGTTACGGGATAAGCTTCCATCAATTTAGAAAAATTTTCTGAAGCCTCAGGGTCATAAAACCTAACCGTCGCCCCTGCCTGAACGAGGGCCTTACTCATATAAATAGCAGGCGCTTCTCGAACATCATCTGTATTTGCTTTAAAAGCCACTCCCCAAAAGGCAAAAGTCTTGCCCTTGAGGTCACCATTAAAGTGATTATTGATTTTTTTATACATATAAGTTTTTTGACTATTATTTACTTCTTCAGTCGCCTGAACGATTTTTAAATCAGTCCCCAGCTCTTTAGCCGTATGAACAAGCGCCTGAACATCTTTTGGAAAACAAGAGCCTCCGTATCCAGGCCCTGGATAAAAGAAATGTTTACCGATTCTTATGTCTGAACTTATACCTTTTCTAACTTCATTAATATCGGCCCCTGCTAGATCACAAAGACCTGCGATCTCATTAATAAAAGAAATCTTAGTTGCGAGAAAGCAATTGGCCGCATATTTAGTCATCTCGGCTGAAAGATTAGACATCATATAAATAGGATTACCTTGTCTTACTAATGGAGAATAAAGCTCTTCCATAGCCTTTGCTGCAACTTCTGATTGATGACCAATCACAACTCGATCTGGCCTCATAAAATCTTCTACTGCAGAGCCCTCTTTCAAAAACTCTGGATTATTTACTAGGTGAAAAGTTTTATTCGTTTTTGTGCTAATAAATTCACGAAGTTTTGTTGAGGTTCCAACAGGTACTGTAGATTTAATGACAACAATTCCCCCATCAGGTAATTTTTCTGCAACAGACTCAGCGGCAGCGTATAGATATTTTAAATCCGCTTGCCCATCAGCTCCGGGTGGAGTTCCTACTGCTAAAAATACCGCATCAGATTCAGCAACAGCGTCATACTTTAATGAGAAATTTAAACGCTTTGAGGAAATATTTCTTTTTAACAAATCGGAAAGACCTGGTTCAAATATTGGTGACTCACCCTTCTCTAGGATAGCTATCTTAGCCTCATCAATATCAATACAAGTTACATCATGACCTATCTCAGCAAAGCAAGTTCCACTTACTAAACCAACATATCCAGTTCCAATCATTACTACTTTCATACAGACTCCATTTGAACTTATATGTTATACTCCCTTTTAAATAAGAGAAACAGGTGCTTGGTGCCAGAGTAAAATGATAAAGATTATCTTAAAATTCATATTTGCGACGGGAATAGTTTATTGGCTATTTAGTAGCGGAAAGCTTGATTTCGCCCTAATTTCCAAATCTTTCTCGGTGGGTTATGGCTGGCTTTTCTGTCTTATTAGCATCATTATTCAGGACCTTATATCCGCATTTCGCTGGAAGTTAATTCTTAGCCCAGGTGTCAAAAGCAAGCTTCCAAACCTACAAATGATAAAACTGACCTGGATTGGTCTCTTTTTTAATTCTGTTCTACCAGGTGCAGTAACCGGTGATTTAATTAAATTGGTTTACGCAAGGGATCTAGATAAAGATGTTTCAAAGACTTTTTTGGTTACGACCGTATTTATGGATCGAATCTTAGGACTCATGGGACTTTTATCGGTTATGGGGTTCTTTAGCGTTATCTACTATAACGATATTATTAAACTCTCCCCTCAACTTAAGCCTTTAATCCAAATTAATTTTCTTTTATTTTTAGGGGCCATTGTTTTTATGGCCGTGCTCTTTTTTCCTAAAAAAATACAAGAAAATATCCTAAAGATTACAGATATTGTTCCCATTCTTGGAAAACATATTAGCAAAACGTTAAAACAGGGTTGGCTTATTGGAGAGAACAAGAAAGTGGTCGCAATAAGCTTTGTTATGTCTGTTGGGCTTCAATTACTAAACGTCTTTTCTTTTTGGATAATCACTTCGCCATTTTACGGAAAGGAAGTTCCATTTGAGCATCTTGTCACGATTATTCCACTAGGCTATATCGCCGTGGCCGTCCCAATCTCCCCAAGCGGTCTAGGGGTAGGGCATCTTATTTTTGATAAGTTGTTTTCCTTTGTTGGAATAGCAGGGGGAGCAAATCTCTTTAATTTATATTTTCTATGCTTGATTGCAATAAATCTTGTTGGCTTTTTTCCCTACATCTTTAGTGGCAAGAGGCACTCACTTAGTGAAACTCAACAATTCGAAGATATTTCAAGTCCAAGTAATTAACTTACGGCAATTCCTTTTTCAGACAATTTTAGAATTAACATAAACTCTTTATCCCAAGTATGAGCATTCTTAGCCTTACTCTTTTTTGGAACAAATGACGGTCGAAATATTTTCTGAAAAAGGGTCGGTTCAACAATGACTGCCTTTGTTCTATCCTCGGCAGGTATCTCAACAATATTTCCCGCCCAGATAATTTTTTTAGCTTTTATTCTCTCAATAAATTCGGCCTTATAATCCCGCGGTTCACCCAAGATATATACTTTAGCAACAGTTAACCTATCCCAAACTCCTCCCCAATTTTCAATTCTCCTCTTCATTATAGGGGGCTGAGGACCAAGGTAAGGCAACAGCTCTGACTCGCGATAATCAAGATCTTCCTTTTCTTTTTCCCTTCTCAAGTTTAAATAATTAAAAATCTTTACCTCAGAATAATAGACCTTTTGATCAAAGATTAATTCTTCTTGTTTGAAATATTCATTTGAACCCAATCTAAAAAGCCTAATACTATGAGCTGGATATTCATTGGAAATGGAAATATGATGGGGGTCTTTTAAAAAATTTAAATTTCTAAAAGCAATTGCTTCACAGTTTAACTCCGTAGCCCTTTTGATATCTTCTTTTAAAAGTTCTAAGTCCGACAAGTTTAAGACCTCATCAGCCTCTATACTTAAAACCCAAGCCTCTGGGATATTTTCACAACTCTCTCTAAGAAATTGTAACTGATCAGGTTCACTATCTTCATCAAAAGAGTGTATTTGGAAACCTTCCGAATTTTTTAAAGCAACCTCTGTCCCATCAATACTCTTTTTAATAAACACATGGGTCTCATCACAAATTGAATGAAGTGAAGCCACTGACTCTCTGAAGCAGGTATTATCTTTTAAAGCATTAGATAAAACAGATAATCCGTAAATTTTCATTTTTTAAGATTCAAAGATAAAGATTTTTGAAGCATCAACATGACCAAAGCGCTTCCATCTCGTTTTTAAGTTTTCTAATTGCAAAAGAAAGGCATACTCATTTTCAGGTTCAGCTTTCTTTCTCACTTTTTTAACCTGCTTTTTAATTATGGAACGACCTTCTTTTGGAAGAAGGCAAGTTCCGGCCATGAGGTGATAGTCCTCTCCTACTTGAAGTATTCTTCCAATAAAAATGTCCGCTTTAAAAACCGGAATAACTGAAGACTCTGAAGAGAAAATATATTTTTTATCTAATAAGAGATCTTTTACAACCAGTTTCCCACTTAGGTTTTTTCCCGAAAATTCAAAAATAGAGTACCTAAAGTCACTTAAAGCAGTTTTAAGTTCCTCGTTGATATCGTTATTTTTTAGATACAAGCTTAAGGCAGTTTCTTCCCCTTCGATTGGGTAATGCATAATGAACCAGTCATTAAAGCAACGCATTCTGACTTCGTAGTCATCATCCTCTTCGTTGGTTAATCCTGTAAGTTCAAAATACTTTTTCTTAGCCTCAACAACTAAGTCGTAATACTTACCTTCTGAGTAAGTACTTAATATTTTGTCTAAATGTTCTTGAAGATCATTAAGCATGACCTAAATTGTAACCGAAAAGTTATTCATCCACCTTGAGCACCGCAAGGAAAGCTTCCTGAGGAACCTCAACACTCCCAACCATTTTCATCCGTTTCTTACCGGCTTTTTGTTTTTCTAGGAGTTTACGCTTACGGCTAACATCCCCACCATAACATTTGGCCAAAACGTTTTTACGAAGGGCTTTGACCGTTTCTCGGGCCAAAATTTTAGCACCAATTGCAGCTTGAATGGCGATATCAAATTGCTGCCGGCCGATTAATTTTCTCAACTTTTCAACCAACATTCTTCCTTTAGTATAGGAGTTTGAGCGGTGACAAATAATGCTAAGAGCATCTACTTTATCTCCATTCAGAAGAATATCGACCTTAACTAGGTCAGCTTCATTGTAGTCCTTAAATTCATAATCCATTGAAGCATAACCCTTGGTCATACTTTTTAATTTATCGTAAAAATCAAATACCATTTCACTTAAAGGAAGATCATACATAATCTGCACTCTATCCTCAGTGATATAACGAATTTCATTTTGAATTCCACGCTTTTCTTCACAAAGAGTGATAATTTTTCCGACATACTCATTTGGCACATGAATTGAGATGCCAACGATTGGTTCTGTAACAGATTCAATTTCACCTGGTTCAGGCATGTCCGCTGGATTATCAACAGCAATCTGCTCTCCATCCAACTTCGTAACTGTATAGTTCACTGAAGGAGCTGTAGAGATTAGGTTTAAACCAAACTCTCTTTCAAGACGCTCCTGGATAATATCCATATGAAGCATTCCTAAAAAGCCACAACGAAAACCAAAACCTAGGGCCTGAGAAGTTTCAGGTTCATACGTAAAGGAAGAATCATTTAGTGCAAGTTTCTCTAAAGCATCCTTTAGTGGTTCGTAGTCCACAGACTCCACTGGAAAAATACCACAAAAAACCATTGGCTTTATTTCTTCGTACCCTGCAAGAAGCGGAGTATCTTTTTTCTTTGCATTTACAATCGTATCGCCAATTTTAACATCACGAATCGTTTTAATACCGCAAATAAGCATTCCAACTTCACCAGCTTCTAACTGAGGTACTTCCTCAAAAAAGGGTGAATTGATTCCTAGTTTTAGTACTTCATATTCTTCTTCACAGTTCTTTAAATAAATCTTCTCACGCTTCTTAAGCGTTCCTTCAACAAGTCTTACAAGAACAACAACACCTTGATAGGGATCAAACCAACTATCAAATATAAGTGCCTGTAGATCATTATCCGGATTTCCACCCGGTGCTGGCATTTTATGAACAATATCCTCTAGAAGTTCATCAATTCCAATTCCGCTTTTAGCAGAAACTTCTGGAGCTTCACTAGCATCGATTCCAATTATATCTTCGATCTCAGCCCTAACTTTTTCAATATCAGCGTGTGGTAAATCGATCTTATTAAGCACAGGAACGATCTCTAAATCGTTTTCAATGGCCATATATACATTGGCCAAAGTTTGAGCTTCCACCCCTTGAGAAGCATCGACAACTAAAAGAGCTCCATCACATGAGGCAAGAGAACGACTTACTTCGTAAGTAAAATCAACATGACCAGGGGTATCGATAAGATTAAAATAATACTCTTCCCCATCCTTAGCTTTGTACTTAAGACGAACCGTTTGGGCCTTAATCGTAATCCCTTTTTCTTTTTCCAAATCCATATTATCGAGAAGACGATCTTTCTTCTCACGGTCTGTAATTGTATTAGTTGCCTCGAGCATACGATCAGCAAGGGTCGATTTCCCATGATCGATATGAGCAATAATAGAAAAATTGCGGATTTTCTTTTGGTCCATTTATTCGCGTTCTTAGCTAAAAGTGTCTTTGGACATTACCATAAGGTAATAATCTAGGGAACTGTCTTTACCACGAATAGGGATAACATTGGCAAAGCCTTTAAAGATAAAGTCCTCTTCTTCGGGAGAAACAACAGCTTCTCCCTCAGTATTTCCACTACCTTCAGCGGCCTGGATAGCCTCAGCTTCCTCTTTTTGAGCCTGAGCCTGGAGCTCTCCTTCGATATCTTCCTCACCTGCGGTCTTCTTCTTGGGAATCATAACCTCAGCATTTTCAATCTTAGATCTACGTTTAATTGCTAATTCATAGGCTTCAATGATGGATTGAGGGATGACACTTTCTGTCATATCTTTTCCAATAACATCTTCTGACTGAACTTGAAGTAAAGAGTACAGCTGGTTATTCATGTAAATAAGTTTACTTTCTGCATTGGCAACAAGAACTGGCCTTCTCACCAAGTTAGCCAAAGCGTCAAACTTTCGATTCTCGACACCAATCCTATCGGTCCTCAGCTCATCAAAGACTTTGATTGAATGAATCATCTTATTCATCTCTCTAGCGATCTCCCCGATTTCATCGTCCTGAGAATAATAAATAGAAACGTCAAAGTTACAATCTTGAAGCTCTCTAATGGCATCCTTAATCTTTTTAAATGGAAGAGCTATTTTTCCAGGCACCACAAGGGCAAGAATAATTGTCCCAAGGAATCCGATGATAAGAACGATCATCATATGTCGTTTAGTTTCATTAATAATTTTCTTTATTTTTTTATCTCTTTCGACTGATTGAAAATACTGAATATCTTGAAAATCAGAAAAGGCGTCTAAAATTTTATCCGCAAGATCACCGACAGAACTCATTCCCAAGGTATCTCTATTACTATAGATTGCGGCCTTGCTTAAAATTAGCTTAAGAGAATCAACGTACGAAAGCATTTGAGCCACAACTTTTTTAACTTCAGGATCTTGATAAAGAGAATCGAGAGTATGTAATTGAGAGGTGAAAGACTCACAAAGATTAACAACTTTCTCTACTGTCTTTTGATCTGGCTTTGTAGTTAAGATTCTTCTTTGATACTTAAGAATTGAAACAGCACTTATTCTAATTTCATCCGTTAAAAGAGAGACTCTATTAGACCTAACTGTAATTGATTCAATATCTTTATTAAGTGAGTTTAAAAAATGAAATACAGTGAACGAAAGGATGAGCACCGCCAGATTGGCGACTATAAAACTAAAAGCAACTCGGTTTCGTAATGATAAATTCAATCTTAACTCTCAGATATATCCGCAAATAATTTATTAAAGTTCTTTTCAGATCCAACCAGGACGACAATATCATCAGCCTCAATCACATCCATGGGCATAGGGCAGTCGTTAATCTCTACTTTATAAGCAGACTTTCCATCCTCTGCAATATAAGGAACCCTCTTTTGTAGGGCCACAATATTTAAATTATAGTTCTGTCTAATTTTACTCTCTACAAGAGTTTTGCCTTCGAACTTTTTCCCTAGCTTAATTTCCACAATAGAATATCCTGCAGCAAAGTTATAACGCTGAAGAACATGTGGTGCCACAATCTTCGAAGCAATAATCTCACCCATCTGCTCTTCAACTTTAATGATTTCCGAGGCTCCAATTTCATGAAGAATATGCTCGTGCAAGGTAGAGATCGCTCTAGCAATCACACGTCCAACCCCAAGCTTTCTAAGCATAGTCACGGCCATAATACTTTGTTCAGAGGAATCACCAATGGCCACAACGGCAACATCTACGTCCGAGATATTAACCCCTCGAAGAGATCTCTCTTCGGTCACATCTAGGGCAGCCGCATGAGTAACACGGTCTTTAATTTTCTCAACTAGCTCAGGCTTTTTATCGATGGCGATAACCTCAGCGCCTTTTTCAAAAAGACGAGTGGCTGTTTTCGAGCCAAATGTACCTAAGCCAATAACTGCAACCATCATAGCGTTAACCTTTTGTTTTCATTAATTATACCGCATGCGTTAACCAATCATAATTCTACCGTCAGGGTAGTCAAATTTTCCGGTTGATCTCTCCCTCTGAGCAATGGCCAAGAGTAGAGTGAGCGGACCAATCCGGCCAATTAGCATTAATGCTGCTATAGCTATCTTTCCCATTACAGAAAGTACTGGAGTAATTCCCAAGGATAACCCCACTGTTCCAGATGCTGAGATCACTTCAAAAAAGATCGCGAGAAATCCTTGATCACTTTCAAGCCTCATTAGCACCAGGATAAAAATCGAGGTCACAATAATAGAAATAAATGTAATCGCCGTTGCCCTAACAACCAGAGGTCCAGGGATTTTCCTATCAATTATTCCAACAGACTTCTCCCCTTTAAGTGTCGCTTTAATCGACTGATAAAGAATAGCGAGTGTTGTTGTCTTTATCCCGCCGGCCGTGGAGCCTGGACTTCCCCCAATAAACATAAAGAGCGTCATGGCATAAAGGGTGTAAGTATTTAAGTTGGTAAGTGGAATTGAACTAAATCCTGCCGTTCTTAAAGTGATTGATTGAAAAAGTGAAATCTGTACTTTCTCCCAAACCGTATAGCTATCTAGGGCGTGTAAGAATTCTCCAAAGAAAATAAAGAGGGCTCCAGCAATGGTTAGGATAAAGCTAGTTACAATAACAACTTTTGAGTGAAGCCCAAGCCTAACAATACTTTTTCCCCCAACAACAACTTCCTTAAGCTCCTTAATCACAATAAAACCAAGACCACCCATCGTGATAAGAACCATAATCGTTCCGTGAATTAGGGGTTTAGTTGAATAAGATTCAAGGGAAGTATCAAAAAGGGCAAAACCGGCGTTACAAAACGCAGATATACTATGGAAAAAGCCATAGTATATGGCAGAGCCAAATTCATAGCCCTCAAAGGTAAATCCGATTGTTAAGACAATAGCTCCCCAAAGCTCAATGAAAAAAGTATATTTCATAATACTAACAATCATAGAAAAGAGCTCTTCAAGGCTAGCGACCTCTAGAATTTCTTGCATATTCATACGCTCTTTCATTCCCATGGCATTTCCCATAAGAAGTGCCATAGAAGCATAAAGGGTCATGATTGAAAGTCCGCCGACTTGAATCAATATCAAAATTACGATTTGACCAAACAAAGAAAAATCATTTTCTAAACTCATAGTAGAAAGCCCAGTCACACAAGTGGCCGAAGTGGCCATAAAAAGGGCATCAATAAAGTTCATGACCTTTCCAGGATTGGTTGAAACAGGAAGCATAAGCAAAAATGTTCCAATCAAAATCACACCTGAAAAAGAAAGAAGAACTAACTGAGCGGAACCGAGCTTTAAGCCTTTAAAAACTTCTGATTGAGAAAGCCAAGTTCCTTTTTCGGTTTTAGGTTTTCCACCATCGTCATAAAGAGAGAGAACACTTGAAAGTAAATGAGCTGAGCCTAACCAAAATGAGAACTCTACATCCCCCCATGTTATAAGAAGGGGAATAAACACCACGATGGAGAAAATATGTTTTCTAAAAAACTCATCCATCGATTTAGCATTAACGTAGTTCACAATCACGGAAAGGAGTAGAACAAGAGGTACAATCATTCCTCCTGCATTGATAAGAGTTGTGATAAACTCTTTATTCCAAGCCGCAGGAATCTTTCCCATGGACTTACCTGAAAAAAGTAAGATAAAGCTACCATTGAAAAATAGCTCTAAAATAAATGGGATTTTATGTAAGCCTTGAAGCATAACTTAATGATAATACTGAATTTTTAATAAACTACTAAGTGCATAATTTACCGAGCCTATAAAGAATGAAAGAAAACGCTATCAAATTTAAGGTCGAACGCCTCGATCCCCTTGCCCAAGGGGTTAGCAAGATAGACGACAGGATTACTTTTATTCCAAAGACCCTTCCTGGAGAAGAGGGAGAAGCTCAAATTACTGGCAAGAAAAAAGGGGTCCATTTTGCTCAGCTACTTAATTTAAGTAAATCCTCACCAGATCGGATTGAGTCAGCCTGCCCTCATTTTAGTGAATGCTCCGGCTGTGACTATCTTCACACCAGCTATGAAATCGAACTTGAAAATAAAAAACAAAGCTTTGAGAGACTTTTAAGCTACGGCCCTTTTAAAAACCTACCCATCGAATGTCATGGAGCGCCAAATAGACTAGGTTATAGAAATAGAATTCAGCTTCACTACGACTTAAAGCTAAAACGACTTGGCTTTTTCAAAGGAAGGTCAAATCAGATTTTTGAAGTTCCAAGCTGTTTGGCCCCTCTTGAGTCCATTCAAAACAAACTATCTTCTCTTTATGAAAATCAATCTTGGTTAAGCCTCTTACCTCCAAGCGCTCCTGCTAAAGGGCATCTTGAGATTTATGAGTCTATCGATGGAGTCCAGCTGGCCTGGAACATGCCCTATGCGTCAGGAGGTTTTTCCCAAGTTAATAAGATTATGAATGAGCAAGCGCTTAAGCTTTGGAACGAGTTTTATCTAAATGCCGGTGCTCCGAAAATCGTTTTTGACGTTTTTGGAGGATCTGGGAATTTAAGTAAAAATTTTGAAAGCTCCAAAGTTACTATCTTTGATAATTATAGTGATGAATCGAAGTTAGAAAGTTTCCAATCATTCTCTAAGAAAGACCTTTTCAAAGATCCATCCCCACCAGAGGAAAAAGTTGACCTATTACTGTTCGACCCTCCCAGAAGTGGTTTCAAAGAATCCTTGGACTGGATTGAAGCTTGCGATCCGGACTATATTGGGTATCAAAGTTGTTTTCCTGACACCATGATTCGAGACTTTAAAAACCTTCCTAAACAATACGAAACAATTAAAATTCACCTTCTCGACTTCTTCCCGAGCACCCGTCATTTTGAGGCTATAATTTTCTTAAAAAATACCCGAGCATAGTTATCACCTATCGATCCTGCAGTTTGGCAAAGAGGCTTTAACTCAGTAAAATAAAGTGGTTCTATAGCGTTTTAGAAATAATGGTGGTCTATGAAAAATATCTTAAAACTTGTGCTTTTGGCTCAACTTATCTTAGTCGGATGTAGCTCTTCTAAAAAAGAAGCTGAGATGAAAGAAAAAAAAGCTGAGCTTCACTATACTCATGGAACTCAGGCACTTTTAAATAAAGAATACACAACGGCACTAGATCATCTTTTAAAATCTAATGCCTACAAACCGAATCAATCGAATGTTTTAAATAATTTAGGAATGGCCTACTTTTTTAAGAAAGAAAAAAAGCGCGCCTTAAAATCTCTTCTACTATCACTTAAGATTGATCCTAAAAACTCTGATGCAAGAACAAACCTAGCCTCGATCTATTTTCATATGGGTAATTTTTCTAAAGCAGAAGAGCATTACAAAATTATTCTCAAAGACCTTGTTTATAAACATCAATATAGAATCCATTATAACTTAGCCTTAATCGAATTAAAGCGAAGTAATTATGATAAGGCCGTAACGAGACTTAAAAGCTCAATCCAAGAAAAAGATGATTACTGTCCGGCAAATTATAAGCTCGGTGATCTTGCTTTTAACCGATATGATTATCAATCAGCTCTTAAGTTCTACAAGGATGCCACCAAAGGTAATTGCTATAATTTAGGTGAGCCTCATATGAAGCAAGTTGAATCCCTTATTCAATTAAAAAAATACGCTGAAGCAAGACTTAAACTTTCAGATATTAAAAATCAGTTCAAGGGAACCCGTTTTGACACTCTTGCAAGAGTAAAACTAAACGACTTAGATACGCTTGAGAAACAAGAATATTATTCAACTAAAAATAAAAGCTTAAATAACTTCTATAACAAATGACAAAAAAGAACGATCCCTTTAACGGGGCAGAAATAGAACAAGATTCCGAACCTCTACATTTTGAAGAGGCTTCCTCACTCTTTGAAGAAAGCGAAGAGAAAAAGGCTGTTAAACCAGTTGAACAACCAATTGAAAAAGAAGAAGTAATCGATACTCAGCCTGCTTCACCATCGGAGCCCGAGGAAGAAATAATGACCCATGATGATGCTCAAGATATTCACACCATTGGCGCTTTCTTAAAGCAAATGCGGGAAGAAAAAGGCATCAATATAAAAATCATAAGCCAGCATACAAAGATTTCTGTAACTAACTTAGAACTCTTAGAAGCTGACGACTTAGAAAACTTACCAAATCGCGCATATGTTAAAGGTTATGTGAAATCTTACGCAAAAACTCTTCAGTTAAATCAGGCTGATTGTCTTGAACTTCTTGATGCCACTTATGGCATTGAAAAAGAACCTGAAGAGCCAAAGCCAATTCAAAGCTCAAGAACTGTTTCGAGCGAGTCCGCTTCAAACGAAGAAGACTCTGAAGCAAACGGAATTAAAATCGGGATAGCCGTTGGAGCTGTTGCCATTATTGTTTTTCTTCTTGTTTTAAATAATACAGGAAAAGAAGAGAATACCTCCGATGATGTGGAAGTTGTTAAAGAAGAAAAAGTAGAACCTGTTAAAAAAGTTGTTCCACAAACTCTCGGAGCAACCACTCCATTAAAAGAAACCGCAAAACTAGAAGAAGAATTAAGCGTAAAAGTAACCTCTACAGAATCAGATAAACCTGAAGCTATAGCGACACCAGTTCCAAAAGAACAACTAGAAGAAATTAAAAAAGTTGAACCCACTCCTGCTCCTGTTGTTGAGGCTAAACCTGAACCGACACCAGTACCAGTAGTAGAGGAAAAGAAGAAAGAAGAAGTTGAGAAAAAAGAAGAAAAAATCAGCTTTCGCTCACTGGCCTCGTCCCTTTACAGTGACGATACCAACATGCCTAAGGAAGAGATTGATCGTCTTCTTCCTACAAAATACCGAGCAGCCGTTGTTGAAGGCAGCCATAATGTATTTATAAACGCCTATAAAGAAGATTCATGGCTTACATATAAAGCAGATGACGGACCAATAAAGAAATTTGTTCTTAGAAAAGGAAGAACCATTTTAATTAGAGGAAAACTTATTAGAGTTTTTCTTGGAAATCTTGGTGCGGTTAAGGTGTTTAGAAATAATATTCCTCAAAAGATAACTAGCTCTTCAGGAGTAAAGTCACTTGTTTTTCCTCAAGAAAGGGCAAGTGAGTTCGTTATCCCATTATTTATCTTTAACAAGAACGGCGGAGTTCAAACTTCGGAAGAGTACCTCGCTGAGAACCCTGAGTAGCTAGCTCATCCAATCAAGTTTTCTATAATAAATCGATCCCACGAGACCGGTGAGGATTGTCGGTACAAAGACAGTGATGACAGGTGGAAGACCACCCTTTCGAGACAAGCTAACACCAATAAAGAAAAGTGCGTAGTAACCAATAAGAAATAGTAAGCCGATTGTTCCGGAACTTTTAGTTCTTCCCCTTCCCTTTTTAATTCCTAAACTAAAGCCAAGAAAAATGAATAGAAAGATTTGTACGGGTGCATTGAATCGGCTCCAATACTCTAGCTGGGTCTTAGGTAATCTTGCCTTGATATGGCCAATTTCCTGCTGTTCGGTACTTGTAAGTTTTTCCTTTTTAGATAATTCTAAAAGTTTCTTTTTACTATTTTCGATCAACTCACCAAGCTCTTTATTCGTTCGCATGGCATCTTTTGTGACAAACCCAGGAGTATACCCGCCGGTTAAAATCGGAAAATCATATTCTTTGAACAATATTTTTTCAATTTCATTTCCATTCTCGTCTGTTTTTAAAATATTTCCATCTGATAAATTAAACCTAAGAGCGGGAATTGCTCCACCTTTTAAAATCTGTTTAATTAGAACACCTTTTTTGGCGAAGATGACTCGATCGACCTTTTTCTTAAAGTCAGTTGTAGAGATAAAAACATTCTCCATTACAGTGGAGTCTCCAGAAACCTTTTCCGCAAATAAAGTTACACCTGGGATATCAGCAAAAAATTTCTCTGACTTAATATCAGTTAAGAAACCCTTACTCGTAAGCTTGATGACGGTGTTTTTAAAAAGAGTTTTAGAATGAGGTATCAAGTTTATATTCATGCAAAATAATGTTGCAGAAATAACCACCGCCATGGCCAAGAATGGCTTTAAGAGTGAGGCCTTCGTCGTGCCGAAAGAACGCATAGCAACAATCTCAGAATCTTCACTTAATTTATTTAATGTATAAATGGTGGCGAAAAAAGCGGATAAAGGTATGGCCATGGGCAGAAAGCTTACTGATATATGACCTACAAGCTCTAAAACCTGTCCCATATCTACACCTTTCTTTGTAATAATCCTCGTTAATCGAAAAAGCTGAAAGGTTAATAAGAAGGCCACAAAGAAAAAGGCACTCAAAAAGAATGGTGGAATAAAGTTATAGGCTAAATAGCGCTGTTTAATATTGAGTAGCAAAAATTGTCCCTCTTAGACATCGTAGGTCTTCTCTGTTAGTTTAACGCGCTATAAAGATAATGCAAATGTGAGGCAAATATGGATTTTAAATTAAATTTTAACGCAAAAAATCATTCTGACTGTGAAGTCGCTGTCTTCGCCGGTTTCTCTAAAACCGAAACGAAAGGCAAAAAAACTGAAACAAAACTTGTTAACTCCCACTGGCCTAAAGAAGTAAAAGACGCTTTTTCTTCATTTAAAGCTTCAAATAACTTTAAGGGAACCAACGGTGAAACTCTTGTCTTTCCTCTTGATGGTGGACACATCGCTGTAGCTTTTGGGTTAGGTGAAAAATCAAAACTTACTCTTGAATGCTCAAGAAAAGCAATCGCAAATCTTTTTAAAAGATTAGTGGATCATCACGAAGATGTTGCCGTTAACTTAGACTCTTTTATTATTAAAGGAAAACTAGAAGATAGCATCACTGCAATGGTTGAATCTTTTATCATGACTGAATACCGTTATGACGCTTTCAAAAGCTCTGCAAATAAGAACAAGTCAAAACTTAAAACAGTTATCCTTGACTCTAAACAACCAAAGTCAAAACTAAAGAAAGCTCAAGCGGCTTTAGATGCTGCAGTAGCAGTTGCTGAGTCAGTTAACCTAGCTCGTGACTTCGTAAACTGTCCTCCTAATGATCTTCACTCAATTAATTACGCGAAAAGAGTTGTCGCTGACGCTAAAAAGCTTAAAGGTGTAAAAGTGAAGGTTCTTGGTAGAGCTGAACTTAAAAAAGAAAAGATGGGAATGTACTTAGCTGTAAATCAAGGTTCAGACTATGAAGCTCAGCTTGTTCATCTAACTTACACTCCTCCAAAGGCGACTAAGAAAACTAAACATATTGCTTTAGTAGGTAAAGGTTTAACATTTGATACTGGTGGACTTTCATTAAAGCCAGGTGCTGCCATGGTTAATATGAAATTTGATATGGCCGGTTCTTCAACAATGTACGGAGCCTTTAGAGCTGCTGTTCTAACAGGAGCCAAGTGTAAGATAACTTGTCTACTAGGACTAACAGACAACGCCATTGGACCAAAAGCGATTTACCCAGACGCTGTCGTTACTGCAAGAAATGGGAAAACAGTTGAAATCCTAAATACAGATGCTGAAGGACGATTAGTTCTAGGTGACGTTATAAATTACGCTTGTGATCTAAAGCCTGACGCAATTATCGATGCAGCAACACTTACTGGAGCCTGCCTTGTGGCCGTTGGACATGAAACATGTGCCATTTTAGGTAATAATCAAAAGCTAATTGATAGTGTTCTTAAATCTGCAAAAAATAAAGATGAGTATATGTGGCAACTTCCTATCATTCCAGAATTCCATGATGATCTTAAGTCAGTAACAGCTGATCTTAAAAATATCGGTGGTTCTAGATTTGGTGGAACAGCTAAAGCTGCTGCATTCCTTGAAAACTTTGTTGAAGAAGGAATTGCTTGGGCCCATTTAGACATCGCTGGAATTGGTGACAGTCAAGGTGCTCATAAGCCTTACTGCCCAGCTAAAGGTGGCTCTGGTCTTATCGTAAGATCTTTATGTGATTACTTACATAATGTTTAATGAATAAAACTCGATTTAATATCGTTTTATATACGCCCGATATTCCCGGAAATACTGGAAGTATCGGGCGTACTTGCGTGGCCCTTGGGTTACGTCTTATCCTAATAAAGCCCTATGGCTTTGACCTATCAGAAAAAGCCGTGAGAAGAGCTGGCTTAGACTACTGGAAGCATATTGAACTTACAGAGTATGATAGCTGGAATGATTTTTTAGAAACTGAGCAACCTGAAAATATGATCTTGTTTTCAAAAACCGCTGAAAAGGTTTTCTACGATGCTCCTTATAAAGAAAATTGTTACCTTGTATTTGGCTCTGAGACTAAGGCCCTTCCGGCCACCATCATGAAAGAAAATAAAAGCTCGCTTTATTCACTGCCACAATACTCAGAACATATTAGAAGCCTTAACCTCTCAAACGTAGCAACGACGGCCGCCTACGAAGCCCTAAGGCAAATTAGTTATTCGTAAATTATTTTACCTAAAAGAGTTTTTCTAATAAAACCCCTCCAATTTTATAGATTCCTGGTGTGGCCAGGATGAGTGAGCCTAAACTTAGTACTAAAGTTTTATGATGATTTATTAGCTTTAGGTCCATGTTCTCAAACTTCAGGTCTACTTTTTCAAACCTCGTTTCAATTTGCTCAAACCTCATATCGATTTGCTCAAATTTCATGTCGATTTGCTCAAATCTCTTATCAACAAGATCGAATCGCTGATAAATAATATCAAACTGCCGCTCAACCTTAGAGCCTTCTTTTTCTAAGTCTTCTTTAGTCGCTAATTTATCATTTATCAGATCACTCATAGTTCCAACCAGCACTTCAGACTGCTTCTTATTAAAACCAGCCTGATTCATTTTTTTTACTTCCTTATTCGTATCAAAAAACATTTTACCTCTCTTTCGGTTTTTCCAAAGAGAATTCAAGGCAGATTCTTGATGCCTAAAAATAAAGGCTTGATTTTATTTGTTGTAAAAATGAAAAAAATAAAAAATTGAACTAGGAGAAGACTCTCTTCTTTAAATAATCTCTTAGTTTCCCTGGTAAAATTAAAGAAATTAAACTTCTAAAGAGATAGAGAATAAAAAGAGGACCACCGCCAAATTTTCGAAAGGCCATAACTCTAGACTTTATAGCCGACCAGGTTTGAGCTTTATTTTTTTTAACAGTAATGCTCTCATGGGCCGTATGCCGAATAGTTAGTAAGTCTGAAAGATAGGAAAGTTCACCTTCTTCAGCCATTCGAACAATTAGATTATAGTCTTGGGCGTATTTAATATTTTCATCATACCCCTTAACTTTTTTAAAAGTATCCGCCCGCATAAAAAGTGTGGAATGAGTAAATGGATTAAAATAACAAAGGGTTGTTTTTAAATCTGAGTTTGAATCAATTTTTATAGATCTATGCTCTTTTAAAATTCCGTTTCCAATATCATCTTGTGTTCGCCCAGCGCAGACAACAATATGAGGATTAGCTTCCATGAAATCAAATTGAATTTGTAATCGCTCTTTAGTGGACCAGTCATCTGAATCAAGACGAGCTAAATATTTTCCAGCTGCTAAGCTAGCCGCTTTATTTAATGATTTAGTAAGCCCAAGATTTTCATCATTTTTAATCAATTTTATTCGAGGGTCATTAAAAGAATTCACGACCTTAATATTGGAATCTGTCATGCCATCATCAATTAATATAACCTCAAAATCTCTGTAACTTTGATTGATCAGACTTCCTAAAGATTCCTCTAGAAATTCATCCCTCTCTTTAAAAACAGACATTAATACAGATATTCCTGGCATTTTTTCCTCAATGATTTCCTCAATTCTAACTTAAATAGTGGAAAATTAAAAAATGAAACCATGCGCAATAGCTTTCGAAAATATATTCCTTAGTTACGAACTAAAAGCCTTATGGTAATTCCCTTGCGACACACAATTACAGGAAACAACTATAATGAAGAAATATTGGCCTCTAGGACTTCTAGTAACCACCCTAATTTGGGGTAGCTTCTTTTCCACCTTACTCCATGCAAAGATCTTCTTTTTTCAATTCTGGGTAGGTCTAGGGCTTCTAACCTACTCAAAAGAAGGCTTTAAGCTTTCAAAGCTTCATTTATTATTAATAGGCCTTTTATCTTTTGCAGCAATTTCTAGTTTTTGGGCCAGTGACCTTTATCTTGTCTGGAATGGCCATTATTGGCGTGGAACTGGGATATATTTTTATCTCTCACTTCTTCTGGCCTATCTAAGCCTAAGTTCTAAAGAGGAAGATAAGCTAGACCAGCTAGACCAGCTACTCATGGGCACAATTGCTGTTTCCGGGATTGTTTCAGCTTGCTCAATATTCGATAGCCTTTTCATTAGAGGAGAATCAGCCAGTACTGTTTTTACGGAAAATACTAATGCTACGGCCGGATTGGTTGGAATTGCATTCTTACTCGTATTCAAAAAGTTTGATGATTTAAAAAAGATTAAAAAATTTCTTCCAGGCTCCCTTCTTATCCTTTTCTTTGTGGCCATCGTATTAAGCGGCTCTAGATCTGCTCTTGGGGGGCTGATCCTAAGTTTTAGCCTTCTTATAATCTTTAATAATAGAAATCTTATTAAAGGCTCGATTGTAGCTGCACTTTCTGTTTTAGTTGCTCTAGTCGCTTACTATTTCCTTATCGACGCTACTTTTATCAATAATATGTTTGCCAGAGCCGAGAATTTTCACCGTTTAAAGATCTGGAGTGGGGCGTTTAATGCGTTTTTAGATGCTCCGATACTAGGTTGGGGCCTTCATGGGCTCTACGAAGGCTTTTGGAATAATTTTCCAGGAACTCTTTCAGGACAATTCCAGTGGATAGATAACGCTCACTCAATTTTCTTTAATATCTTAAGTGAGTTAGGGCTTATCGGATTCTCCCTTTTTGCAGCTATTCTATTTTTTATTTATAAAAAAATTGCCGTTTTAGACTCCAAAGAAAAGAGTTTTTGGTCAATTTTTCTACTATACGTTTTCTCATACCTACTTTTTCAGCCCGTATATATCGATACTTTAGTCTTCCTTCTTATCGCCTTTAGTATTTTCACCGTTCAATCGACAAACAAAGAAGAAAAAGAATTTGAGTTCAAAGGAATTTTACCCACAACAACTAAAGTTGCCTTAGGCCTATTCCTTATGATCATTAGCTTTCAGCAAATACATCAGCATTACCTTATTAAAGAATCGAGAAAGGCTCTTGTTAATGGAAGGGATTATCGCCCTATTTGGAAAAATTTTCTAGGCTCTACCCCTATGGTCGATAAAACAGGGGCCCTACTTCACTTAAGTAATCAATTCACACTACTTGTAAGTGACCAATCACTACCTGAGAAAGATAAGAATATTTTTAATATCTTAATCCTTAGAGAGTTTGAAAAATTTTCTAAAACAAGCCAGCACAGACCTAGATATCAAGATGCTTATGGAGTCTGGCTAATGAGAAATAGGAAACTAGATGAAGCTGAAAGGGTTTTTGATAATATTTTAAAAAAATCCCCCATCATCGTGAACATCATTAATCTAAAAGCTGAATTAAAGATCCTTAAGGGAGATAAGAGTTCAGCCTTAAGCTTATTTGAAAAGTCTAACGAGCTACATAAGAGCGTTTCCACAAAAATGAATTTAGCTAGGCTTTATGCTGAATCAGGCTACCGTGAAAAAGCTAAGCAGATGCTAAAAGAGGCTTTAATTCTTAGCCCTGCTAATCCTCAGATACTTCAAATTTTGAATCAGTTTAATTAGGAACTAAAGAGTAAGGAACTAAAGACTAAGAAACCCGACTCTGACTCTCGGTGTTCGTGCCTTCGGCACTGCCTCGAGTCTTCGCTTGTGTTGTTCGGCTTCAAAGCCTTTGGCTTTGAAGCCTCCAAATAAAAAGGGCTCCGTTAGGAGCCCTCTTATATTTCTTTAAATTTAATTTAAGAAATTAGAACCAGTAATGAACAGCTACTTCTGTAAGAACAGTAGATAGGCTTAGGTCATCATTAGTTGAACCGATGTTACCGTCAACTTTTAGCTTACCAAAGTTAAGAGTAGCACCTGCTCTAACTCTTGTTGAAGCGTCATTTACTTCAGTTTCAAGAGAACCAGCTGTAGCAGCTTTTGTAGTGTCCTTGTCGATTAGGATGTTTTGAGAAACAGATCCTCTCCAAGTTAACCAAGAAGTTGCATCAGCTTCGAAGGCTACGTTAAGTGATAAAGCATCAGTTCCAGCTTCTGACTTAGTAGTTGCACTAATTGCTTTAGTTTCACCTGATTGAGTCATGTACTCAACATCAGAGTAGATTCTAGCAGTTGAAGAAACTTCGTGGATATGACCAGCACCAACAGTGATTGTTGAACGCTTAGTTTCACCTTTAGTTAGACCAACAGTTGCTGAAGTAACTTCTACTTTTCTTGAGTCGTAGTTACCATAGAATGTCCAGCTTCCCCAGTGGTAAGCAAGAGCGATGTCCATCATTGAACCTTCAGCTTTACCAGAAGCAGTTACAGAAGTGTTTGAAGCATTTTCGTACTCATCTTTAAGAACAAAGTTAATTGAACCTTCGATATCACCGAAAACAGCACCAGCACCTAGAGACATACCGCTATGCTTTTGCTCTTGAGCAGAAGCAGTTGCTGACTTGTTGCTTGAAGCGGCATAACCGATTCTAGCTCCCCACTGAAATCCCATGTCTCCAGCAAAGAATAGGTCAACATTATCTGAACGATCGATTAGACCAGTAAGACCAATGTTTGCTCCACCGTAGTTAGACGTTCCTTTAGCAACAGCGTTCTGAGAATCAGAAGTGTCGTTTAGGTAAACACCGTAGTTAAAAGAACCAGCTTCTTTAAAGAAACCACCTGAACCATCTGAACCACCGTTACCAGTAGTTGACCACTCCATTACTGTGTAGTTAGTCATTGTTCCAGCGTGAGCTGCGTTTCTGAAAACGTTTCTTGAATCGTCGATGTAGTGTGAACCACGTGAATCCGACTCACCAAGAGCAGTCATTCTTGAAGTTGTTGCAAAGGCACTAGTTGAGAGAAGCACTAGTCCAGTTGCGATTAATAATGATCTTTTCATCAAATCTTCTCCTTGAAGTTATGATTGGAATTACATCCAACATTTGTAAAACCAAGTATTAGTTATTTCTAAAACTTATTTTATTACTTTTATCTATTATTATAATTTTCGAAGGCATACGCATAAATGTCAACACATTGGAGCAAAAAAATTCACTCTCCTATTGAAGAGAATCTTCGACAATCTTTTGTCTCGCAAGCGCTCGCATCAAATGACTTGGCGCTTTTTTGGAATCTTCGAAGATTGTTTCCGTAGGGGCACTATGTCCAAATGGGCCATTAACACTAACCATTTCAAGATTCTTTATCCCAGTTAAACCTTTTTGATAGAGGGCATCGTCAATTTCTGGACAGGAGGTATGCTTCTCTAAAGTGATAAATTCTGTGCATGAAATTTTTTTCGCTTTTTTAAATATTTTTTCAATATGTCGCTTAAGAAGACGTATTTTTCGGGAAATATCCTCTTCATTCTGCTGATTTATATCAACGTAAAGGATAAATTCGATGAATTGTTTACCGTCTTCAGTACCAAATTCACCGATAAAATGACCCCATTCATGGGTGTAACTTAATGGTACAAAAAGTGTTTCTTCTTTATCTGTAATTGGCTCATCAAAAACATACTTAATAAAAAGTGAAGCAGGCGCTTGAGTTGATTCACAGAACTGAATGAACTCATCACTTAATTTATTCTTATTCTCATAAGCATGAAGAAAAGCTTCTGGCCCAAGACCCCAGTAAAGATGTTCTGACTGAAGCATTTCCCCAATGGTAGTGGAGATAGTCCAATTAGTATTCTCAATTAGCTCAGTAGGTTCAACTTGATTGATGTTTAGTAAGGTGTTGTCCCATTTTCTTTCATTAAGCTTTGTAAAAAACTCTTCGTCTTTTAAAAAAGGATAAACTTGAGCCAAGTTTAGCTCTGCTCTTTGACCTTTATAGAACTCTTCTCCCCATAGGAGTGGTTCCGATTTTCCTCTTCCCGAGAACTTTCTAAATTCTTGTTCTTTAAAGTACTCAGCTTCTTTTTCTACGAGAGTTATTTCAACTTCTGGATATAGTTTCTTAAAGGCCTCTATATTAGCCTCTCCACGTAGAGAAGACGGTCCCTTAGGTAAAACCTCAAGAGGAGTTAGTTCCTTTTGGCAAAGTAACTGAACTTCGCTTTCCCCATATTTTTCAATTAATGTTTTATATAGTGCGATAGAATGCACATCTTCACCTACGACTAAGTGTCTGATGAATTTAGGTGTTAATTCTGTTGATTCTTCTTTTTTAAGTGCGCGGATGTCACTAAAACTCATTTCTTATGCCCCTGCTATTCGATTGTGTGTGACACAATACTACAAGTAAGGCTTTCGCCTTACAAGCAGTCTATGTGGTTCAAGAATAGTGGTGGAAGTGGTTTCGAGCGCTTAACGCAGGACTATCTAACTGCTAAACGATCGCCTGGTCTAATCATGCGTCGCTTCAAGAGTTTCATATTAGAAGCAATCAGATCATTTAATTGAAGACCATTTTTTCTGGCCACAGTCCAAAGTGAATCACCTTTTTTAACCGTGTAATAAACTTTAGGGTTACTGATTTTCTTGCCTCTTCTATTGGCGATATTAATTCTCTTTCTATAAGCCCTGTATCTTCGAACTCTTTTACGAGGTCTCTCATAAAGATCAGCGTACATATTAGCTTTTATATTCTGACCTTCTCTAAAAGGAAGTGTAATTAAAGTTCCTCTTTTCAGTTTTGATTTTGCTGTTAAACCTGGATTAAGTTTTTCTAAAACATAGGATTTTTTAATTTTGTATTTTTTAGCTACATGAGAGAGTCTGGCATTTTTGCCGCGAACTTTATATTTCATATACTCAGTCGCTGCAAAAGTACCAACTTCAGATTCACAACAACGACTCCAAGCTACTTGGAATCCAACCGGAATTCTTAAGCGATACTTTTCTACATTTGGTGGAGTATGCCATCTTAGTAGTTCTGGGTTTAATCTTTGAATTTCCTCAAAGTCGACTTCAATAGCTTTAGCAACTTTCATGAGGTCAGTATTCGCTGGTAATTCAATCTCTTCGAAATCAAGTGGCTCACTAAAATCAATATCTTCAAATCCAAAAGACTTTAAGTTCTTTCCGATTATCGCAAGGGCCATAATTTTTGGAACATAGTTTTTTGTTTCTGGTTTTAAATATCTACCTTTAGAAATCTTCCAGAAGTTTTCTGTTCTATAACGGCGAATAGCTCTACCAATTTTTCCTTCTCCGGCGTTATAACCGGCGGCAGCGAGCTCCCAAGATCCAAAGTCTTCAAATAACTTTCTTAAATATTTAGATGAAGCGATCGTTGCTTTAATTGGATCTCTTCTTTCATCGATGTACCAGTCAATCTTTAAACCGAATCTCTTCCCGGTAAATGGCATAAACTGCCAAGGACCCACTGCTCTTGCCCAACTTTTAGCTTTATTTTGAAAACCACTTTCAGCCATGGCCAAAAAGATCAGGTCTCTAGGAAGTCCATTATCTTCTAAAATTTTTCCCATCAATGGTGCGTATCTTCCCGCCCTACCTGAGTACCGTTGAAAAAAGCCACGCCCACGAGTTAAGAAATAATCAATCCATCTTTTAACTTTGGCATTATAAACAACAGGAATATCAAAGTAGTAATTCTCTAACTTAAGATGTTCAGCACCATAGAGAAAATAGGTTTTTGTCTTATGCTTATTAGGCTCTTTAATCTTTGATGAACCAATAATTTGAGAATCGTTTCTATGGACGACCGCTTGTCTTTGGGCCTCCAATGCTTTTTGCATATTTTTAGAAATATTCTTTTCGTATTCTTCAGGAGTTTGACTAACCTCTTGATGGCTAGCACAGCCCCCTAAAAGAACTAGTGAAGAAGCCAGAAGTATACTTAAGTTTTTGAAATTATTCATGAACATATAAAGTCCTCAATTCGTACTGGAAGATCCATCTTCCGAATACCCTATTGTCCCATCCCTACAAAAGGGGGTCAAACAAAAGGCATTTTAGTCAAGTTTTACCTACTTAGATAGTCCTAAGTTCTTGAAATCTGACAACTATTCCTGCCAGCCCTTCAAAACTATTTGATCTTTAGACCTTTCCTTCCCGGTCCATATAACTATCCACAACAATGGTCCCAACAGCGTCCCCAAAGACGTTTACAGTGGTTCTAAACATATCAAGAAGTCTATCAACCGCTAGAATTAGGCCAATCCCTTCAAGTGGAAGACCAACTGCACCAAGAACAATGGACATAGTAATTAGCCCCGCCCCAGGTATGGCCGCTGCTCCAACTGCAGCAAGGGAGGCCGTCATAAAGATCACCATCTGCTGACCAATACTTAAATCAATTCCATAGGCCTGAGCAATAAAGATAGCCGCTACTGATTCATAAAGAGCTGTTCCATCCATATTAACTGTTGCCCCAAGTGGAAGAACAAATTTAGCTGTTTCATTATGAACACCTAGGTTTTCTTCAACTGAAGTCATCGTAATTGGTAGTGTGGCTGCTGAAGATGAAGTTGAAAATGCCGTCATTAGAGCCGGATAAATTCCTTTTAAAATAAAAAGTGGTGATTTTTTTAATCTCCATGAAGCAACAAACATTAAAAAGCATGCGTGACAAAGAAGACCAATGATTACCGTGGCAATATATTTCGATAGTGAAATCAAAGCTCCATAACCAGACTTAGCCATTACGTCTAACATAAGAACAAAGATACCAATGGGAGCGAACTTCATGATTCCGTGAACCATCACCATTGATAAATGTTCTAGAGAAGTCATAAAACTAGTAATAGGTTGACTCTCTTTCATATGATAAAGAGTGGCCCAACCAAACATCATGGCAAAAACGATAACTTGAAGTACTGTTGAATTGGCCATGGCCTGAAAGGGGTTAGTTGGAATGGCATCAACAATAACTCCGATTATTGTTTTCCAAAGTCCCTCTGTCGCCTGAACTCTTTCCGCCATATTTCCTGAGAGACCATCAAGCCCTTGGGTTCCAAGGTCTGCACCAACACCCGGGTTGATTAGGTTCACAAAAATAAGTCCGAACATAACCGCGATAGCCGTGGTTAAGAAGTAGTAACCCATGGCTTTTCTTCCCATAGCCCCGAGCTGTTCCGGTGTACCAAGATTAACCATGGACATATAAATCGATGATAGAACGAGGGGAACAATCATCATTTTTAGTAAGCGAATAAAAATTGCACCAACTGGTTTAACATAAGCAACGAGTTCTCCTTGTCCGGTTTTGAATAAAATCAAACCAACAATAAGACCCGCTATCATTGCGATACCAATTCTTTGAGCATCCTTTTTAGATCCGGCAGACGACATTTATTTCCCCTTTAGAGTGGACCAAACGATTGACCCAAAATTCTGATAAAATTAAGTAGTGCTCATCATTATACAGGTGAGTTAGGGATTACAGGATGCGAAAAATCTTTTTATTTTTAATACTTAGCTTTTCACTGAATCTTAATGCTGAAGTTAAGCCGGCCAACTACGACTTCTCGCTAGAATCCCTTAAAGTGTTTAAGCCAGGCAGCACACGAGCCGCTTTTGAAAAAAAATACGGTAAAGGAGAGGTTTGGAAAGAGGAAAATAAAACAGTAATCCTCAAGTACTACGTTGCTCAAATCAGATACAAGTTTCCGGTCTTTGTTCAGGTCTTTGACGGAAAGGTAGTTGATTTCTTTGCTAGGCTACCAACTTACTTTCTCCACGATCTTTTTCATCAAAGTATTATCAATCGTGTTGGGAAACAAGATAAGTATTTTCGAGTTGAGAATAATGCTCTTTATAAGTGGGTAAATAAAAAAGGAATTGATTATACCTATTCCGGAACTTGTACAATTACTTGCTTTCCAATTTTTTATTCAGAAGCTTTAAACAAACCACCTGGTGGAATGAATAAGTATAAACCTCTTGTTGAACAATTTAATTCTTCTGCGAATCTTGAGGAATCTTTGAAACGGGGATCCAGTCAATAACTTCAGCTTTCTTCTTAACGATAAATAAAGAAACTCCCCCGCCGATCATCATAATCATGCAAAGAATTTGTCCCATAGTAGTAGTACCACCAAAGTAATAACCCAGTTGTGCATCTGCTTCTCTGAAAAATTCAACCACATATCTAAAGAAACCATAACCAATCACATAAGTGGCAGCGATCACTCCATAATGTCTTAAGCGCTTAAACATAAACCACAAAATTAGCCATAGGACGAAGCCTTCTAAAATACCCTCATAAAGCTGTGAAGCATGTCTTGGATAAGGGCCGCCTCCAGGAAAGATCATACCAATAGCTGAGTCAGTCGTTCTTCCGTAAAGCTCACCATTTAAAAAGTTTCCGATCCTTCCCCAAAAAACACCTTGGGCACCTGATAAGGCCACCACATCCATGGTTTGTCCCCAGCTGATTCCATTTCTTTTGGCAAAGATTAATCCTCCAGCAAGTAGACCCGCTAGAGCTCCGTGATAACTAAGACCACCTTTCCAAACTGATAAAAGTTCATCTAAATGATTTCCGTAATAATCCCAATTATAAATAAAGACATAAGCAAAACGTGCACCGATAAACATACACACAATCATTGTCATGATTAATGAGTCGACTTTATCGGGAGTCACTTTAAAAAAACCTTTATTAATTAAAACTTTGCAAAGCTGACCTGCAATGATGAAACCCACCACGTACATCAATCCATACCAACGGACTTCTAATGGACCAATACCAAAAATGACGGGATCAAAATCTACAACGAAACTATTCATGAGATAAGGTTAACAAGGTTTTTTATAAAGACAAGTCAGTACGCGGTTTGAAACTCTCTCGTGGGTGAACAAGACCTTCAGCAAATTTAGCCAAAGTTTGGATAACCTGCCTAACTGGCATATTTAAACCTTGATGATCAAAGAAAGTTGAATTCACCAGTAAAAAGCTTAACAGCTCTTCAGAGGTCATTCTAATATTTCTATTTTTTAAAATAGAATCCAATCTTAAAATTCCAAAATAAGGCTTCATTTTGGTAGCCCCCTCAATTGAATATAGAAAACGCTTTCTAACATCAACAAAGACTGCTTCCCCTTGAGCCTCAGCTTTTTTAAGGACTACGATTCCTTCTTCTACTGGCACGCCCCAAAAGCCGACAATCCCTTGTGTTACAAGGGCCCAACTTAAATAGCGATTAATAATGGTTCGATAATCTGGCAATGCTTCTGATGAGCCAAAGTCTGAAAAGCAGCCCATCTCCCACATTCCAACTCCAAAGGAGTAAACAAGCAGTGCTCTGCCTTTAAATCGATAAACTCGATATCCGTCCTTAGGCGTAATACATTCAGCGCCCCAGCGATCACTTTCAGTCACAGAGTTTATTTGTCTTCCTACATTTGGGGAAGCTAAACGGATCGTTAGAATATTGCCGGAAAAGTCTGGTGTCGCCTGCGTTTCTAAGTCTAAGGCCTCTCTCTCTGACAGCTCTTGAAACTTCATCTGCATAAGAAAGGCTGAAAGCGAAGCATCAAAATCAGAAAGATTAACCTTTATATAGGCCGGTAACCCTTGATCTTTTTGAAACTGAAAATATGTCCACTTTGAAGTACTCATACACCCTTCCTATCGGATATCCCGCAAATTTACTTTATTTACCGACCCTTCGCATCAAGTACTGGGAATCGCCTTGACATAGGGCCCTAAAATGACTAATTTTCCCTATCTTAAGATCACGTAATTGGACTAAGTCCGGGGATTTCAAAAGCGAGTTTCGCCCCTGGGATTTGTCGAGGAGATAAAATATGTACGCAGTTGTTGAGATTGGTGGTCACCAATACAAAGTTAAAGCCGGCGACTTAATCGATGTTCAGAAATTAGAAGGTGAAGCAGGATCTACTGTTGAACTTGATAAAGTTCTTTTCGTTGGTGGAGATAAACCAGAAGTTGGTCTTCCACATGTATCAGGCGCTAAGGTTACAGCAAAACTTATCAAGCATGACAAAAGTAGAAAGCAGCTTGTTTTCGTAAGAAAGCCAGGGATGTACAGAAGAAAAAATGGACATCGTCAGCAATACACAGCTCTTCTTATTACTGATGTTAATGGAACAAAAATTGATCCAAAAAGTAAGAACGCTGAAAAATACTTAAAATAATTTTAAAAATATAAGAGGAGTACACAATGGCACATAAGAAAGCCGGTGGTTCAACCAATAACGGAAGAGATTCAAACCCTAACATGTACGGTGTTAAGAGATACGCAGGTGAAAACGTTTTAGCTGGAAATATTCTAGTACGTCAGTGCGGATCAAATTTTCACGCAGGACCTGGTGTAGGAACTGGTAAAGACTTTACACTTTTCGCTCTAACAGAAGGAAAAGTTAAGTTTGGTTACTACAACAAAAAGAAACAAATTGTTTCTGTTGTCTCTGCTTAATTAGTTTCTAAGAAATTAATACATAGTATTGAAGGGGAATCTGAAAAGGTTCCCCTTTTTTTGTATAAACGAGAAGAATGAGATTTATAGACGAAGTTAATATTACGATTAAAAGCGGTAACGGTGGACCTGGATGTGTTGGCTTTCGTAGGGAAAAATTTATTCCCTTCGGTGGTCCTGACGGCGGAGACGGCGGTGACGGTGGGTCTGTCTACTTTGAGGCCGACAACGGGGTGAACACCCTAGTTAACTTCCGTGGAAAGAAACTTTATAAGGCCCAATCTGGTGAAAACGGAGCTGGACGACAAAGGCATGGCAAATATGGTGAGGATATCATCATTAAAGTTCCAGTTGGAACTATCATCAGAAATGTCGAAACAGAAGAAGTGGTAGCTGACCTTACAGAACATGGACAAAAGATCCTTTTGGCCGAGGGCGGCCGTGGTGGACTTGGAAATATGAACTTTAAGTCTTCAACGAATCAGGCCCCAAGGTTTGCTCAGGACGGTGAGCCCGGCGTAACAATGGATCTATTATTAGAGCTTAAGCTAATCGCTGATATTGCTCTTGTTGGGCTACCTAATGCTGGAAAATCAACTCTTATATCTGTAGTTTCTGCAGCAAAACCGAAGATTGCTGACTACCCATTTACAACCCTTGAACCAAATCTAGGAGTCGTTAGTGTGGGCGAAAGCTCTTATGTACTAGCTGATATTCCAGGACTTATTGAAGATGCTGCCGAAGGAAAAGGTCTTGGGCATAAGTTTTTAAAGCATATTGAGAGAACAAAGGCCTTTGTTCATCTTGTGGATGTTTCTTGGTGTCTAGAAGAGTTCGAGGCTTTTGAGCAGTATGTAACAATTCGAAGCGAATTAGAAAAATATAATAAAGATATGTTAAATAAACGAGAAATAGTTTGTTTAACAAAAATTGATGCTATGACAGAAGAAGAGATTCAGAAGTTTGTGAACTTTTTCGAGGAACAGCTAGATAAAAAGGTTCTTCCTATTTCTGCTGTATCAAAAAGAAATATCGATGAATTAAAAGGTCTAATGCTAAAATGCTTGGATCAAATTTAAGTAGGAATAATTATGAGTGCAGAATATATTAAAACTGAAGTTGATAAGATCGTTGAAGATAAATCCTTTCCTTATCCGCAAAATATTGCCATGGCAGCTGCTTGGATAATGGGAAACTTTAAAGGTCTTAACCTTAAAGTTTTAGATACTACTAAAAGAAGCTCTCTTGCTGACTTTTTTATTATGGGAAGCGCAAACAATATGACTCAAGCTAAATCAATGGCTGATGAAATTGTTGTTCAACTTAAAAGACATAACGTTAAAGTTCTTTCTAAAGAAGGCCTTGGTGGCTCGGAGTGGATTCTTATAGATCTAGGCGATATTATTGTTCACGTATTTTTAGACAATACAAGAACAACTTATAATCTTGATGAACTTTGGCAAGATGCCCCTCAGATTAAAATTCCAAATGAATACTATTTTGAAGAGCCCACAGAAAGTGATGAAGAAACTGGTGGCCGTAACTTCTTCTAAATGAAAGGTATTCACCTCATAGTCGTTGGGAAACTCAAGGATAAAAACCTTGAGTCCCTTGAAGCGGATTATTTAAAAAGAATCAAAAATCCAAGTCTGATAATCCACGAAGTTAAATCCTGTGAAGAGCGACTTGATGAAGAAGCTTTTGAAGTCATCAAGAAAATTGACTCTATTGGTAAAGGTAGGATTATCTTACTCGCTGAAAAAGGCAAGCAATTCGACTCTCCAGAGTTTTCAAAATGGATCTTTAGTCATTTGGAAGTAAATCAGAATTTATTTTTAGTTATCGGCGGAGCCTCAGGGCACGGTCAGGCCATTCAAGAGCGAGCTGACGAGTGTATCTCACTTGGAAAACTAACCTATCCGCATAAATTAGCGAGATTACTTTTAGTGGAACAAATCTATAGAGGGGTGACCATCAGAGATGGGCACCCATATCATAAGTGATGCGGGAGCATCACTCTAATACCTTATTTAAAGTACATTTCAACAAAAGGCTTAAGTTCAAACTTCGCTAACCATGGAACTTCAACCCCACCTTTAAATCTTGTACGAACACGAATTGTATTTAATCCCCAGTTCTTTTTAAAGAGGGCCTTTTCAAAGCTCTTTGAAGTCTTATTAAACTCAGTATTTGTATAAGCAATCTCAAGAGACGGCGCTCCTTTAATTGTCACAACTCCAGACTTACCTTTTAGAGAAAAAGCATAAAGGGTCTTAAGAACTTGAACTCCCCATTCTGACTTTTCATTAGTTTTAATTTTTTCGCCAAAGTAGTGTCCAAATCTAATCGCTTTCTTAATTCCTTTTTTAATTTTTCTCTTTGAAAGTTTCACAATCTTTTTCTTCTTAAATGGCCAAATTTTGTCTTCCGTATCTACTACAAAGTTAATATCGCCATCTACTTCTTCAGAAGTTGCTTTATGAGAGATAGGTTTAAAGTAAACATATGCTGCAACTCCTTGAGAGCCCTTTGTAAAGCCAAGGTCTCCTTCTACTGAAGTAGCAACCCCAAGTCTAAACTCTTTAAGCTTGTACTTGTCGTGAAAACTTCCCTTATTTTCAGAGTATTCTTCTTCCATAGCATCAACAAGAAGTGGTCCCATTTTTTCAAGTAACTCTCTCATTTGCTTTTGAACTTTGGAGGGAAGTTCTTTATTTGATAGTCCTTTTGAGGCAACAGGCTTGTACTCAAAACGAATTCTTAAGTCTCCACCAGCTTTGATGAAAAAACCTGTAACACTATTACTAAAACCAAAGTTTAGATCAAGTCTTAGCTTTGAAGCCTCAAATTTTGGATGATTTACTTCACTAGCTCCTTTAATAAGTTCTCTAAAGGTAGCTGTCTCTTTTTGAAGATGATTCTTAAAGCCTTCGGCTCCTTCAACAATCCCTTCTGACTCGAAGTTATTAGAAATTTCTTCTAAAGTGGTATCCCATTCTTCCTTAGTCATTGGTCCATCAATTTGAATCAACCTAACTCCATCCTCAGCTAGCTCTTTCGCCCCTGATTTTTTAGCCCAGTTAAGTTCAATAGATTTTGTTCCTCCCCATGACTTTAAGCCAATCTTTCCAGATAGACCTAGGGCCAAGACAGTTTTAAGACCTGAAAACTTCCAACCAAAAGCTTTATTAGCATCTTCACTTTCTAGAGCTTCTACTTGAGAAGTCGTAATCGCATCTATTGTATTTTGAAGCTCAACCTCATTTCCTAAGTTTTTATTATTCCCTTCTAGGTCGTACCACTCAGGAGAAAGAGAAGCGCTAGCATTAATGCTTAGGAACATAATTATGATGGTAAATAATTTCATTATTTACTCCTCTTAAATTTAAAAGTTACAGTCGGCTCAACACTTGCTTTTACTGTGTCCCCAAGTCCAACTTCTGCTTTAAAGCCAAGTCCCATATCAATTTGCTTTAAACTTCGGCCCGCCTGACTTTCAGTTTTAGGTAATTGATCTGATGAAACCATTTCAGAAGTAGCGTTAGCGGCCTTTTTCATCCAACCTTTAAATTCCGCCTGAGTTACGGCCTCTTCAACAACTTCACCTTCACCATTCATCCCAATAACAGGAATCTCAGTGGCCAGAAGTGGACTGCTAAGAAGCGATAAGGCGATTAATCCCTTAAGTACATTCATGTTTCACCCATGTTTGATAGATAATTCAAAAGTTTGATACGCCAAACTAGTTATAATTACAATAAAAATTTGAAACAAGTACTTCGTACCCCGAAATTTGCGAAAACATCAGTTCAGAATTAATGAGAAATGTTTAGGAAATGTTAGTGACGAGTCATTTGGCAAAACATTATATGCTCTACGCCCCAAACCCCAATTAAGTTAATCAAACCGTCTTTTTGGCTAAAATAATAACGCCAAAGAGGTATTTGATCTGGGTTCAGATCAACATAAAAACCGGTATCTTTTTTAGTAACAAGATACTTTTCTTCATATTTTATTTTAAATCTCTCACGCGCCGAGTCTATATCTAAGTCCCTATAAGGATTATCTGGGGCAAAAAAATAAAAGCTACCACCGAAGTATAGCTTATCATTCTTATCCACTAGGATTCCCCCATAGTGGGCGTGATTGGGATTATACATGCGAGACTTATGGAAACATTCTCCAGAAAAAACACCAGGAAGCTCCATATCAGTAGAGCCCTCTTGATATTCATTAAGAATGGATTTCATTTTAACAGTGCAGGAGTCTAGGCCACATACGCCATCTATATCTCCTGCAAAAATTTGAAAACTAAGACTAAAAAAAACTACTGCTAAAAAATTTTTGATCAAAGACCTAACTCTCCTAGATCGGGGAATTCCCGTTCAACTGGAGCATTGTATATATTGTGCTTCCAAGTTGTCCCACAGCTACGCCAAATTTTTTCGTCACGAACAATCTTACGGCAGTTTTTGACGGGTTTTTCAAAGTAAGGATATTCAGGAGTAGAGCGTTCTTCATTGAAGCGATAGCCCATATCCTTCCCCATATCTTTTAGGTCTTTTCTAACAAGATCGTCTCTTTCATAAGCGGCTACATAATAAACAAGCTTATTTGGAGTTTTTCCATAAAGAAGAAGCTCTCCAACATTATCCGGAGATATTGTCGTTCTTCCGATATATTTTTCCGTAGGCCATGCCACATGACCAAATGACTGATAAAGAAGCTCAGAGCAAACTAGCTTATCCGTGGTTTCTACATCAAAATTAAAGTCATAAGTCTTACCAAGTTGACTTAGGGCCACATCATATATTTTTTCAATTTGCTTTTTATTTTTAGTAAGAATTTTTTTGTTTCTCATAATGGCAAATTCATCAACTTTCATAAAATCTTCGATACTTTTTAAATGAGTATCTGTTCTATCAGATTCGATAATAGATTTTCCTTGTTCGATTAAATGCTGTACTGGTTTTATTCGTGGGTGATTCCAAAGACCATAGGCAATCAACTGCTCTTTAGTTCCAAGCCAAATGGCATTATGACCAAAATGACCAGGGATTAGGGTATCCGTCAAAATAAAGGGCGTTTTCTCCGTGATCATATCAAGGGGCTCAAGGTGAGCGTATATCTCTTTATTTACTTCAGGTCTTTTATAGAGCCAACCTTTTCTCCATTTAATGGCTCCAGCAATATTCCCAACAAATCCTGAAATATGATGAAGAGAGAAGGTCCAAAAGTTTTTAAAGCCGTCTTTTCTATAGGCTTTCCTAAGCTCTTTTCTTAAATCCTTTACCGCTTTTTTATCACCGACAAAACTCTTTGCAGAAATTGTCTCTACTTCCGCTTCAAATTTAGCAAATTGAGAGTTTCTATTTCTGTGACGACTTCTCCAAGTGGGAAAATTATCAAACCCTTCGGTAGCCTTATTGAGCATCTTTTGATGTTTCTTTGCTAATAAGGAATGAATATATTTTTTAAGTTCCTTTCTTTTAATATTATAAGAGCTATCTTCCGCGTTTACGATTCTTCTAAATTTTTGATTCTTCATCCAATTTCGATAACCTAGTAGATAGTCATCGATCACACTTAATTGTATGGCAAACCAAAGCAGGTTTTCACGACTTTCTAGTTCATCAGTAGTTATTAAAGCCTCATCTAAGTCATCAATTTCATCTGGTGTAAATTTTGAAGAGAGACTTAACATTCTACTATTGAGATGAAGAAAATATTTTACTGACTTATGAATAATCGTCAGGTCCTGACCAATGATAGCCACTCCCCTATTAATTCGATCAATCACATCTACATTTAACTCTTCTGAAAAATTCCTAAGTCTTAATTGTAAATTTTTAATTTCTTTGTAGTTTTCAAAGGCCATTTCAAGGGTCTGTTCTTTTGAAAGCGACTTATTTTGATAGGAAAGATCTAGTGAACCTAGCTTCTGATCGATATCTCTAAATAGTAGATACGGATTTTCCGCCCCAAAACTATTTAAGCTAAAAACAAATAAAGTGATTAAAAATAGGCCTTTCATATATGTCCCTTTTTTACTTCTACATGTGTGAATTAGAATTTATCCACTATTGTGACAGATGGACAAGAGTTCTGAAAAGGCACCTGAGCGGCGCATCAAGACATTGAAATACCAAGCCTAGTAATTGTAAAAAATACTGATGCAACTAGTCATTTAGAAGATATTTTTCCGGGTCCGCAAAACACATTTTAAAGTCCGCTGCCATCTTGGCCGCATGAACTCCATCAATAAGACGATGATCAAAAGTAACAGCTATGGGAAGGATAGGTCTGACCTCAACTTTTCCATCCACGGCCACGGGTTTTTCATTAGTGGCACCAACTGTAAGAAGAAGTGGAACTCTCGTGTAAGGGCATAGGGGTGCCCAGGCCACATCTATTCCTAATGATCCAATATTTGTGATCATTACAGAGCCAAAAGGGTCACTAGGAATTCCTAAGAACTTAAGATTTAAATTAAGGCCGTACATAAGCCAAGAAGCGATATCTAGGTAGTACTTAACAAACCACCAAGGAAGAATCTTAAAGACATCCATATTCTTCTTCATCTCCTTGTCTTTACCTGTCCTAATATTTGAAGCTTTTTCCTTAAGACATTTAGCTATTCCTGAGGTTGTTAAGTTTTCAGCTTCGTGAATAACAGCACCACTTAAAGTCGCTTTTTTTACCTTATCTTCTCCCTCTCCGGGAATATTCACTTGATAAAAAAGGGAAACATTTTCTCGAAGATAAATTCTACTCCCTCTAATCATTCCATTGATTTCAGGTCTTCTTTTCATGCAAAAAGCCACGGCCCTACCAACGAGATGAGCCGGAGTAATTTTCACATCGTGTTTTTCACAGTAAGCCGGAAGCACTTCTAAAGTTTTGGACATATCGATTTCAATAAACCCGTAAACTGAAGGATCTTTGGCAGTCTTCCATGTACCCATGGCAACTTTTCTAAAGGGTGAGACATCTGTAACTTTTTTTAACTTAACAACGCCCATGCTGCTTACTCCTTAGGCTCTAGGGATTTCAGGATCTCTTGATATTGGGTTATCTAAAGAGATAAGAGTTTCAGTAGACTGAATCTCTGGAATTGCCTGAAGTCTTTCTATAAGGAAAAGATGAAGCTCTTTGGTATTTTTCGCAAGTACTTTTACGAACATACTATAATTTCCCGTAGTGTAATGAACTTCAACTATTTCAGGTAGTGCATCTAACTTATCAAGAACTGTTTTATAGTCACCTGCACTTCGAAGATTTATTCCCACAAAAGCGCCCACCTCTAGCCCAAGTCTTGAAAAATCCACCTTCAGCTTTGATCCGGTAATAATCCCGGCCTCTTTCATTTTATTCACTCGAACATGAATGGTTCCACCTGACACAATAAGGTCCCTGGCGATCTCTTGAAATGACGTTCTTGAGTCCTCGATCAATCTCTTAAGAATCTCTCTATCAACATCATCCAATTCATAATCATCAATTTTTACGACTTCAGGCATATAAAACTCCTAATCTTTATAAGATTTTAATACGAATTCTGTAATTTATCGGTATTTATTTTGAAAATCTAAAAGCCGCGAGGAAGAAGACCAATCTTTTCATAAACCTCGGCGAGGGTTTTACCTGCTCTTTCTTTAGCTTTAAGGGCACTCTTCTTTAGTAAATCGTTCAAGTAATCTTGATTCTTCATGAGGTCGTCGTATTTTTCATGAACAGGCTTTAATGTGTCACAGACAAGATCTGCTAGACCCACTTTTAAATGACCGTACATTTTTCCTTCAAACTCTTTTTCAATCTGCTCATAACTCATTCCTGACAAAGCTGAATAAATAGTCATGAGATTGGCGATTCCAGGCTTTTCTTCATCGTATTTAATCACTTCACCAGAGTCCGTAACCGCCCCTTTAATTTTCTTTTGGATCTTTTTTGGATCATCGATTATTGAAACATAGTTCTTAGGATTATCATCCGATTTACTCATTTTCTTAGTTGGGTCCTGAAGAGACATGATTCTCGCTCCAACGCTCCCGATATAAGGCTCTGGCATGACGAATGTTTCACCATATCGATGATGAAACATATCCACTAAATCCCTACATAATTCTAAATGTTGTTTTTGATCTTCACCAACTGGAATGACATCTGCTTTATAGAGAAGAATATCTGCGGCCATTAAAACAGGATAAGAATAAAGTCCTGCATTGATATTCTTAGTGTTTGATGACTTATCTTTAAACTGAGTCATGCGGTTTAAGTGCCCCATGGGAGTGAAACAATTGAGAACCCATGCGAGTTCTGCATGTTCACTAACCTGCGATTGCATAAAAATAGTATTTTTCTCTGGATCTAAACCTAAAGCTAAGTACTGTGCAAAAAAGCTCATACCTCTTTCACGTAATTCTTTAGGGTCTTGAAAAACTGTTAGAGCATGTAGATCAGCGACCATATAAAAACAATTGTACTCTTCTTGAAGTTTCTTCCAGTTATTGATTGCCCCAATATAATTCCCTAAAGTGAGGTTTCCGGTAACTGTTGATCCTGAAAGTATTGTTTTTTTATCCGTCATTGCCTAACTACTTTACCAACAAAAACGGCCCCTTGCGGAGCCGTTTTTTTATAAAAAATTTGGTTGCGGGAGCCAGATTCGAACTGACGACCTTCGGGTTATGAGCCCGACGAGCTACCAGACTGCTCCATCCCGCGTCAAACTGTTGATTTCACATTGTGTCTGGACGAGGATAATAGAATAACAATTCTTCTTTGTCCACTATTTACCATCCTCCAGCACTCCAGCTTAAAACCCTAAAATAAAGCGATTCTACGCCGATAAGCTATTGTTGTTAGAAGCAAGAAAGTAAGGACGACTATTATGGCAAACATTCAAATGCAAAAAAAGAAACTGAATATCGAAATCGACACGAATGGTCTAACCGATGCACAAGTAAGGTTGATTCGTTCTCTCAACGCCATGCTTACTCATGTTTTACTCACTGATGAAGAGAGTGAATTTTTTGATGGAAGCGCTGAGTTTATGAGAATGTGCGCAGCACTTATTAAGCAAAGTCATTTTACAGAAAAGCTTTTAGCAGAAGAAAATATTCCTTACGCCGACCAGGCTCTAGAGTTTGCTGTTGATGTTTTAAGTGAACATATGACTTTAAGTAAGGTCGTTCAGTACGATAATTAATTTTTAGAAAAATTTAAATATACTAATAGCCCATGTCTCTGACCTGGGCTTTTTTTTGCTCTTCAGTTAAAGAGTCAAACCCATAGGCACAATGTAGATCACCTATGTACTCTGGGACAAGCTCATCACCGAAAAGTTTATGAGGCCTATAAATAGTCACCTTAGATGAATAAAATAAAAGATCATCCACTCTTTCTAAAGTTGTAAGATATTCAAGATAGACCTTCCTACTTCCCTCCATTCTAATAGTCTTTCTTGACTGGGTTATTCGATTTTCCGATCTCGTCGCCCTTAGATCTTCTTCGGCAATCCAATTTAGTGGGGGCTGTCCATCGATAAAGAAAATATTATCGTAAAAATATTGACCCTTTTCTCTAAAAGTTAAGGCCAATCCCTCAAATTCATTTGTTTGTACAAAGAGAGAATCTCTTGGACAGGATTTGATTAACACAAGATCTCCTGTGCCTCTCTCAATATTGGCACCAACAAATCTATAGCGACCTACAAACCTTAGTCTAGGGTCTGGAGGTTGCTTTTTAATTTTAGGTTGTTTGGTTAAGTCTTTCTTTACACCTTGTATAACGACTTCATTCCAGGAGAAGTTGGAGCAAGAAAAAAGAAATAATAGGGACGTAAGAACAAGTTTTAACATCCCTAAAATTATAACATATCTAACCGATTTGTACGTGAGCGTGTTTCTTAGCAGCTTCTTTTTTGGCCACTCTAAGTGCTTTTTTCAGCTTACGGGCCTGGTGGGCCTCTTCTTTTGCTGCAAACTCTTCTTCATATGCTTTTTTACGAGCAAGTTTTTTAGTTTCCTTAATCGCTTTTAATGAATCGTAATAAGACTCTTTTCTAAATTTATGGAAAGTATGATCATCAGCAGAAGTTCCACCTTGTGATCCTTTCTTTGAAATACTGATACTTCTTTTTGGTGAACGATATTCCTTCGCTCCTGGCAGTGGTAAACCATTCTCATTAATACCAATCAATTTTAGAAGTTCTTTTTTTGTAGAAATAATATATGAACCTGGAGCAATTCCATCAATAGGAAGTCCACCAATAGCAACTCGTTTTAGCTTATCTACTGTCAGACCTGCCCCTTCACAAATTCTTCGAATTTCACGGTTCTTTCCATCTTCAATTCTAAACTCTAACCATGTTTTAGTTGGTAGCTGTTTAATTACTCGCACAGATTTTGGCTTTAAGAATCCTTCACTAGTTTGAACCCCATCCCTCATCGTCTTAAGATGGGCCTGTGAAATTGCACCAAAAACTTTTACTTCATAAGTTTTTTCAATATTAGTGCTTGGGTGAATAACGGTGTTAGCGAATTCTCCGTCATTCGTAAGAATTAAAAGTCCCTCTGAAAGATAATCAAGCCTACCCACTGGGTAGATTCTTTCAGAAAATTCTTTAACTAAATCCATTATCGTTTTACGTCCCTCAGGATCAAAAAGAGTTGTCATATAACCACGTGGCTTATGTAAAACGATATAAAGCTTATCAACTTTATTATCTATGGCCTGCCCATCAACAAAGACCGCATCGATAGTGGGATCAATTTTTGTTCCCATTTCAGTGATTAAACGATCGTTAACCTTTACTCTCCCTTGAAGGATTAAGGTTTCAGCTTTACGACGGCTTGTGATTCCACAGTCGGCAATAAACTTTTGTAAACGTACTGGTTTGTTCATTTTGATCTCCAATCTGCCTCACGGCTGTTTAAGAGTTATTTAGATATAACTGGGGGCGAATTTAGGACGCCCCCTGCGATATGTCAATTCTGGTCTTTATCTTCTGTATTTGCTTCAACTTCCACGTTACCTAGAAAAGAGAGGTCGATATCTAAGTCATCTGCTTTATCAATGATTTCGTGGGTTTTGGCTTCGAGCTGGTCTTCTTTATCTTCGATATTCTTCTGACTAAGACCTAATTCTTCTTTAAGGGCATCATCAACTTCTTCAAGAGACTCACCTGTTAAGCGCTCAAAAGCTTCGTCTAGAGCAGCTGAAAGTTCAGCTTCTTCGTTATCATTAACCTTAAGAAGATCCTCGCCTAGAACCTCATCATCCTCGTCTTTTATAGGTTCCCCTGTTTCAAGATCGATCATTTCGAATTCTTCATCGAGGAATTCATCTTCTTCAGGAACATTAAATGGTCCTGCTGTTAGATCTCTAATAATTTGAGGATCAGTTACTGCCGTCATAAGTTCAGAATCAATAGAAGCTCTATTTTCATTAATAATGATTTGAGCGTTTACATATTCTTCTAGAAGATCAAAAGCACTTCTAGCTGGCTCTTCACCTTCCGTATTTCCTTCTTTCTTTTTCTTATCTGCTTTATTTAAAGACTTAACAAAGTCAGTATCAGAAGCAATAGACTTAATAGACTCAGTTAACTCTTCTAGCTCTTCCATTTCATCGAACATGAATTTCTCTTTATCACCAGCGTGAACAAGATTTTTAATGTCTGACATTTTAGCCGTATTTGTTTTACTCATCTCTTCAACTTCGTGCTCAGGCGGAAGCTGTGAAAGATCGGCTAAATTGAAAACCTCTAAAAATTCAGGCGTGGTTCCATATAGAACTGGGCGACCCATTTCGTCTGAACGACCAGCAACTTTAACTAATCGCTTGTCCATTAAGCCACGAACAATATGACCGCTATCAACGCCTCTAATTTTATCAACTTCAATTTTTGAAACCGGCTGTTTATAAGCGATAATGGCTAACACTTCTAATGCAGTAGGAGTTAAGACAAGAGAGTTAACTTTAAATAAGTCCTGCACATACTTTGAGTATGTTGCCTTTGTTCTATACTGATATCCCTCAGCTACCTCTACTAGACGAATTCCGTGATTAGGAACTTCATACCCGTCCATTAATTTAGTAAGTGCATCGTGAACGACTCTAAGGGGTAGATCTTCATCAATTAATTTTCTTATTTTTTCTAATGAGACAGGACGGTCACTCATAAAAATAATCGTCTCAATAGCACCGCAAAGAGTCTCTTCATTGAGACCTGTACGCGCTTGCCATAGTTTATCTTCCTGTTGTTCCGGGTCGTAGAAGTCGAGTTCTAAAGAGAAGTCTTTTTCTTCTAGCTGGGCCATAAGTTCCTCAGGAACTTCATCGTCAGGAAAAAGAGCATCTAAGCCTTCCGGAAATCTTGCTTCTAATGTTTCAATTTCTTCAATTTGTAGTGTGTCTTCCATAAGTTCCTGTCCTATTGAAGGATAATTTTCTCGTCTTCAGTTGTTGGTATTGCAGGTGGCATTTCATTTGTCTCTAATGTTTCCACTTGCGCCTCTTGAGCCATTTCTTTTAATGCATCCGCATCGATTTCTTCAGGAAGCGTCCCCTCTTCCTCTTCTTCATCAAACCCATTGGCCTGTTCTGGATTAAAGTCCTCTAATGTTTTAGTAACGTTTACATAAATATTAGACATGGACTCATTTTGAAAAATTTCAATTCTATGTAGTCTTGCTAGTTCTAAAAGTGAGATGAAGGTGATGACAATATTATCAATTGTTTTTTCACCATCCTTAACGAGAAGTGTTTCAAAATCTGTTTTCTCTCCGATGGTTAAAAACTTCTTTAAGAAATTAAGCTTCTCTTTAATAGAAAGTCGGTCTCTTCTAACAACCGTATATTTTTTTCTTTCTTTTTGCATGAGCTCAATCATAGCCCCAGTTAACTTATCAAGCTCAATCGGAGTTAAGATTGAGTTAACAATGGCTTTTCTGTTTACCTTTGGCTTACAGAAAATATCGTGACCCTTTTTAGGAAGTCCCCAAAGAATTTCTCCCATTTTTTGAAAATGTTGAAGTTCCTCGAGTCTACGAATAAGTTCAGACTGACTGGTAATATTGAGATCCCCAGTTCCATCTAGGCCATCTTGTAATCTTCCCATCTCTTCTTCTGTCACACAGTTCTTAGACTTAAGAAATAATAGGGTGGCTGCTAGATAGAGATAATCTCCAGCAACGTCAAAATTGAGCTCTCGCATCCCAGCCAGATAACCCAAATACTGTTGAGTGATTGTGGTCAAGTCCAGTTCACGGATGTCCATTTCTTCTTTTTGCACAAGCAATAAAAGAAGAGCCAACGGTCCATCAAAATGATCTGTTTTGACCTGAATACTAGTGTCTAACATGTGCCTCTCTCATGCTATTAACCTAATAGGCTAATAAACAAATTTGCCATTCCTCTGCCCATCATGAGCGCGGGAGTCATTACATATCCTAAAATGGGTGTGAACCAAATTAAGAGAATAAATAAAAAACTAAAGCGTTGAAGTTCTTCATACTTTCTAGCTTGTTCATAATCTAAAAAAGTTGAAACCATTTTCGACCCATCAAGAGGTGGAAAGGGGATCAGATTAAACACAGCTAAGATAATATTTATATAAATCGAGCTTTCGAGCATTTTAAAAAGAATTGAATTAAATCCAAAATCTGTTGTTACTTGAGTTGCGATAATCGCCAAGAAGAAAGCGCTTAAAATTGCGACTAATACATTGGCAAGAGGACCAGCAAAACTCACCCAAAAAATTCCAGAGTTGATGCTTTTAAATCTTCTTGGATCTACAGGAACTGGCTTGGCCCAACCAAACATAGTTCCGCCCATCATAATACCAATCATTGGAAAAATAATTGTTCCAACCAAGTCGTAATGAACAATCGGGTTCATTGAAAGTCGGCCCATTCTTTCAGCAGTATCGTCACCAAAACCCTTGGCGACTCTTGCATGTGCCCACTCATGGAATACGATTCCAAGTAAAAAGCCCGGAAGGGCGGTGGCTAGGCGAAGTACGGTTTCTTGCATAATGGTCAACTATAGCAAGGGCGCTTCGATGAGACAACGAATCAGGGCCGACAGAAGGCCCTGAAAAGCTAAAGATTACATATGCTTGATGCAGTGAGAATGCTGTTAGAAATAGTTTTTTTTAAGCTGCGTCGCAAAATCCATTAGACTGCCCTGCGACATGCCTAACAAATTCTTCGACCTCTTTGGCCTTTCCAAAGTGATACCTCTTAAAAATTCCTCTCACAGTATCTTCCCGATCGTCCACGAGAAAGAGATCCATTTCTAAATCATTAAAGGGCAACCTAATTTTTAAATTCCTATTATTAATCGGTAAGTCTCCCGATAGACTTTTATCGAGCATCACCCCAGCAGTAGAAATATTTACGATATTTACGGGATAAAAATTTCCACCACCTTCGATAAAAGAAATATCATCAATTTCATATCGAGGCTCAAGTCTTTGAAGCATTACTGGATATTCGGATTTATTAAAAATCTTTACCCCTGTTGTTCCATTGATGGGAATACCGGCCAAAAACTTTTTATAAAGCTTATTTACCAATTTTTTATTTTCATAAGGCGCAAGATGATCTGTATTGCTTATTATTCCAAAAGTACTATTTTCGCAAAGCCTCGCAACAGAAAAGCATTCGGCTGGAGTTGTAAAATTATCGTACTCCCCCACTAATACTAATGTTTCACAAGTTGGTCCGGTCGGAAGCTCATGGAGGTCGAGAAGTCTTCTAGTATTGATTTCATACCGAACCAGATCTGCCGCCTCTAATTTAAGCATATTCTTATACAGGCCTTTTTGAAGAAGCTCGGCACCCTTGATCTCATGTCTTCTATAAAAGTTTAAAAGATTTAGAACTACCCCCGCACTAAATCTCTCCATCTTTCCTTCGTTTAAAGAAGTGAAGCTCTCTTCAAGTAAGAGTCTAACTGATTCCCTAACTTCCGGAGTTGTTCCCCCTAAAATCAGCTTATCCGTTCGACTGGGATACTTTGAAGCGAAGTGAAATCCAATAGCAGAGCCATAAGAGAGTGCTATCGGAGTTACTTTTTCTACCCCTACTTGATCTAGAAAGCCGCATAAAATATCTGCTAACTCTTCAAAGCTTAAGTTATCCCCAAGATCATCATTCCCACCCTGCCCTGGAAGATCCACCAAAAGAACTGGGTGAACATCACTTAGTAATTCAACATCCTTTTTAAAGGATTTAAATTTTTGAAAGGCTCCTCCTAAAATCAAAACAGGATTTTTATGAGCTGTTTTGGGTCTTGAAAAGCTTAAATATTGAACAAGTCTTCCATTAACTTCCACACAAAGAGGTGGTCTGTTAAAAGAGTCCATTGAAACGAGTGGTTTCATAGTTTCCCCTACGTTGAATTGAGACTATTAATATTGAGCTGACGTTCTGAGGAAGTGATCTCGCTTTCACTTTATCAATCACCCCTAACCGGTCAACACAATGCTTCACAATAAATTTAATCAAGTAAAAATCAGCTATTTAACTACCCAATGCCCCGATAAGGAGGCATTTCAGTGGTACAATATATTTAGACATGCAAATTCTAATACTCTCAATATTTCTCTTCTCAAGTTATGCAGTCGCTAACGATGAGTACCTAAGTGAGCGCTTAGAAAGAGAGATTAAAAAAAGTGATTTTTCAACGATTGATGAACTAGCGGAAAACGAAAGAGTGATTAGAGACTTATCTCTTAGGGAACAATACTTTAAGGAAAGAGAAAAGCCTTGGTCTCCAATTCCATTTCGAGCCCTACTTATAAAAGGCACACGCCTAGTGGATGTTAAAACCGGCAAGGTCTATTTTACTTCTTCTGATATGTACGTTTATGCCCAAGAGGAAACAATAGGAAGTCAGATCACTTATATTCTCAATCAAGAAAAAGAAGCTAAGTATAAAACCTTCACAAAAAACCTTAGATCCATAGAGCGAGATATTGCCCTTTATCCAGAAGTTGATGTTAATAAGTCTTATCTTGAAAAGCCTAAATATCACTCCACTGATAAGACTTTGGAAATAGAAAGTCATATGACGTTTCATATTGAGACCATGAAGAGTATCTTTTTTGCGGATCTCTATAATGGAACAGAGACCCTATCTACGGCTAATCGTTTTCAATCAAAAACTTTCTTTAATTCTGTTTTACCGGTTGATTTTGGATTTTCATTAGGATTCCAAGAGGGCCTATGGAATGATACTGATAATCAAGTAAAGTGGAGCACTGGATACTTTGGCCCGAGCCTTAGATGGCAATTTGCGAAGTGGGGCAAGGCTAGGTTTAATACAAAGCTAGGTGTTGAGCGCTCCTTTAGGTTCACGGCTATTGGAACTTCTTCTAGAGCGACATTTTCAAGTTTAACTTACGACTTCGAATTAGAGGCTGTTTACAACAGTGCAATCGGACCATTTCTCTTTGGCTGGACCCTAAGGAATATGACCTGGCAATTAGAAGATACTGACACTCCCTTAAATATCATTAATAATAAAAAAGAAATAACATCGACCAGTATTTTCGCTGGTTATAGGGTCGATTTTGATTTTTAAAGCAGTATTCTTTTTTATCATCTCCATTAGTGTTGCCCACGCGGGTAAGGCAGTCGTCATCGTTTTGGAAACCCCTCTTTTTTTAGAAAGAAATACTAAATCTAGAGTTCTACAGCTTGTTAGGAAGAATCAAGAAGTTTGGATTCACGATAGGGAGTTTGGTCTTTCTCCACTAAAACCCGACTATGAAACCCTAAATGATTCCAATCAATTTTCTGACTTAAAAAAAATTAAATACGATATAGGTGAAGTAAGGGCTGGTTTTCTAGAGACTATGGACCGCAATGGCAACACGGCCTATATTAAAAAGAGTCATGTAAAGCTCATTTACAAAGATGATAGGGAATCACTTACTAATGTGAATCCTTTTATTGAAGATCCAACGGATTATAGACTCCAGGAACCTCTGCCCGATGATTATCCTTTAACGGATCCAACGAAGATGCGCGCTTTTGCTCAAATGGTATTTGGACCAGCTTATAGATCCCAACATAACTATATTGATCCCGTTAAAAACTCCGACAGAAAATTTAGAAAAGGACTTGCTGTTGGCTACACCAGAAAAGCGGGCTGGGATCAAAATGATCGTTTTTATTTTGGAGGCTACGGTCACTTTACTGTGGGTGAAACCTCCCATACTTTCTCAAGTGGCGACTTAGAAACGGCCAGAGAGATTTCCTATCAAATCTCCTTAGGTCCAACATTAAGTTTAGATGTTTTTAGAAGAGAAAGATGGAAACTCTCCGTAGGTGGAGGAATAAATCTAAACTGGAACCGACACTTCGTGAAATTAACTTCTGCTGCGATTGGAGAAGAAGAAAGAATCTATGAGGGGATAAACTTCACTCCCCGATTGTTCTCTAAGTTTCACTGGCGTGATTTCTTTATACCTAATGTTGATTTAGTTTTTGGAATCGATATGCAGTTCAGCTTGGCACAGGAATATGCCAATAATGCAGCTCCAAATTTCCCAGACCTTTGGACTGATCAAGTAACAACTAGTGATACATTCCGCACCCCAACGGCCGGGGTCATGACCTACCTTATTGGCTTTCAATCCAACTATTAACCGACTGTTATAGTTTTTTAAAATTAATGCATATTGTCAATATTTTCAACAGTTTGCAACTCAAAAATTGTCTAAAGTTTCTACACAAGTTTTCGATAAGTAATACATAACGGTTGAAAACCGCTTCTAGGACGGAAGGGTTATAAGACATGCATTCCAGGAGGGATACCCATGCAAAACGATAGAGAAGTTCTTTTTCAAAAATTAGGAAACACTTGGTACGTATTTACAGAAACTGAAAATGACGTTGTTTATTCAGTTCTTCCTGATGGCATGAATCCACATACAACTAAACTAGAGCTATTTGAAGTGATTGAAGATCACCTAGAAAGAGTCGCCGATCATTACAATAAAGCTGAAACAGCTGCATAATTGTTATGGGTGTCAAAAAACTAGAACGCCTTTATAAAGAAGGCGATAAGCTACAGTGCAAAAAAGACAAGGAGCTTGTAGAGCAGTACCAAAAAGCTATTGCTGATAAGCTCCAAGACCCAGAGCTGGCCAAAAAAGCGGCTATGATCATTGAGCAGATGCTCAAAGAGAAACTCAAGTCTAACAAATAAGTGCCACACTCGATTCCTGGTGGTAAAATTCGGAATATTTATTTCGGAGACCATTATGGGAATATCATTTTACGACTTCAAAAATCTTCACCACGAAACTTTTCGTCAAAGAGTCTTAGAAAGATTTAAAAATATCGTAGATACCGGATCATTTGTTGAAGGTGAATTTAATAAAAAATTTGAAACTGAATTTGCAAAACTTCAAGGTGCAAAACATTGCTTACTTGTTGCAAACGGAACTGATGCCCTAGAAATTTCACTTGTAGCATCTGGTGTAGGTGTCGGTGATAGAGTTGGTGTTCCAGGAATAACATTTTATGCTACAGCAGAAGCGGTGTTAAATATTGGAGCAATCCCAGTCTTTATCGATGTGGATTATAATACTGGTTTAATATGTCCTGAATCTTTCAAACGAGTCTCTGAAAAGTACGTTTTAAAAGCCGTTATGCCAGTTCATATTTATGGTCTCCCCTGTGATATGGAAGCTATTAACAAGATTGCCTCAGATAAAAAAATTCCAGTCATTGAAGATGCTGCTCAAGCGCAGGGAGCACTTGTTCACACTGGACCAGTTGGCTCAAGTGGTAACCTCACGACTTTTTCTTTCTATCCAACTAAAAACCTAAGTGCCATGGGTGATGCTGGATGCATCTTAACCGACTCTGATGAGCTCGCGAAAAAAATAGATGTTATCAGAAATCATGGCCGCGGAGATGAAAACGCACTTGGAAGAAATAGCCGGTGCGACCATATGCAGGCAGCAGTCCTGCATTTAAAGCTAGAAGAAATCTCTCATAATAATCAGCTAAGAGAAGAAGTTGCTGAGAAGTACTTCGAAGCCCTCAAGGACTTACCAATTGGTCTTTTGGCGAAAAAATATATTAGATCAAGCTCTTGGCATCTCTACCCTATTCAATTAGATGATAAAGAAAAAGCCAGTGGTCTTTTGATTCATTTGCAAGCTAAAGGTATTGGCTGCACTTCTTTTTATGAACGGGCCCTTTCGCAGGAACCACCACTAGTTGAGTATGACGGGGAAAAAACAGAGGCTGAAAAAAGAGCGGGAAGAACTGTATGTCTTCCCATGCATCCTTTTTTAACTGACGATGATATAAACACCATCGCCAGTGAAGTAAAAAGCTTTCTTAGTTAAGCTTTTTACAATATTTCTTTACGGCTTTTTCTAATCTTCTTAGCTCAGCTTTTTTTCCTGTGATATTCACAAGTCCGCCATAGCTATTGATTCTTTCTTGTCCGTACCTATATCTAATCTTACTTGTAGATGTATAATTGCTATCTAAAACTTCCATAATATAACCATCAGAGGTTTTTTCTACATTAAGAACTAACCAAGCATGAGAAGTGATCCCTCTAATCTGAAGCATTTGATAAGCAAGCTTTCCTTCCTTTTCAACATACTCATAAAGATCATCCATTCTTTCTTTAAGCTTTTCAGCAGAAGTTGAAGAAGAACCCCAAAGACCCACGGTCCATTGCTGCCTCATAAAACCGTCTCCAATTTGCCACTTCTCTAAGCGGTCTTGAATCTCAGCTCTAAACTCTCTTGAAAAGTCGTAAAGATTACTAAAACCTGGGACCTCAGTAACATTCCCTAGCCTGATCTTTTTAATGATTTTTGCAGCTTCAGCGTTTGTGGGCTTTGGAAGATCTGGACGGTAGATAGCTAAATATGCGAATTTACGTGTAAGACGACTATGCCACCAGCAAACTCCACCGTTCACAAGTCCACCACGGTTGGTAAAGCTGATTTGGTTTTTTCTATTCGCAACCAAGTCTTTCGTATATCTGACTGCCTTTCTGTCTGAGCAGAAGTTCTCCGCAGAAGTAGAAGCAGTTGCTCCAAGAGCGTAATTACTTACAATTAGGCCAGCGGCCAATGCTAGGGCTTTTAGTTTCATATTTCTCTCCATTTGTTTCTCTAAACAGTTCATATATTTTTAACGCATAGCGCATCAATATAATTATGCGTGGCGTAAAATTATTACAAAATACCTTCTGTATTGCGCAACAGCAGTCTATTTGATACTTAGGGCGGATGCTAGATCACAGTTATAATGAAGGTTTTGAGTACACCCACAAAAATCCATACCACGAGCGCTTGGCCAATTTTTCTGACTTCGTCTTAAGAGATGAGGAAGCAGAAACTTTTAAGGGAAAGTGGAACGAAGAAGTATTCAAAAGAGATGCTCCTCTAATCGCAGAAATCGGATCCGGCTACGGACAGTTCATGCGTCAGTATTGCCAGGATCATCCGAATGTAAATTACGTTGGGATGGATTACAGATTCAAAAGAAGTTTTGAGCTAGCTAAAAAATTAAATAATTTAGATCTTCATCATATGCGTTATCTTCGCGCAAAAGGTGAAAGACTTGGGTTTCTTTTCGGTGAAAGTGAATTAGATGAACTTCTCTATTTTTTTCCTGACCCTTGGCCCAAGACAAGGCATCAGAAAAAGAGACTCTTTCAGGATCACTTTCTTCCCATCGTCCATAAGGTTTTAAAGCCTGGCGGGAAGATGTTTATTAAAACTGATCATGATGGCTACGCTGACCAAATGCAGGAAGTGATTGGAAACTCTGAACTCTTTGACTTAGAGCTGTGTTCCAGAGATCTGCGTAAGGAATTTAAAGATCATTTCTTATGCCAATACACGACAAAATTTGAGAAGATTTTCATTAAGCAGAACCAGCCCATTAAAGCTTTCGTGCTTAAAGCAAAAAAATAGGATAGCCCTTGTCTTCAATTGACGAACTTAAACTACGGATCAAAGAGACTCCCATATCAGAAATTATTGGGCGCTACCTCTCTTTGACTAGGCAAGGAACAACCGTAAAAGCTGTTTGCCCATTTCACGATGACAGCAACCCATCTATGCATGTAAATGATCAGCGAGGCATGTTTAAATGCTTTGTTGATAATACCGGCGGCGATGCCATAAACTTCGTGAAGCTTTATAGAAAACTCGACTTTATGGATGCCTTAAGAGACATCTGCAAAGAGATGGGATGGAACTTTGATGACTACCACCAAGAGGGAAAAAAAGATCCTCGAGTCGATATGGCCAAAAAAATTCTTTCGAGGGCCGTACTTATTTATAAGAAATACGCTAACTCTGAAAACGGTCAAGCCTTTCAAGAGTTTCTAGAAAAAAGAAAACTCACGGAAGATATTGCAAACACTTATCAACTTGGATTTGCTCCGAAAACTGGGGTTATTGTCGACTACCTTCATCGCAATATCCCTAACGAAAAAGATAAAGCCTTTGCCTTAAAAATTGCTGAGGAAATAGGAATAATAAAGCCGAGTACCTATGACAGACAGGATGGTAAAGCTCATTACGATACTTTCAGGGAAAGAATTATTTTTCCCATCTGGGATCAATTTGGTCATTGTATTGGCTTTACTTCAAGGTCTATTAGGGACGATCAAAAGCCTAAATATCTAAATTCAATCGACTCAGTCGTATTTAATAAAAGCAATCTTCTCTATGGTCTTCATCTAGCAAAACCTGCCATTCGAGAACAAGATGCTGTTATTTTATGTGAAGGAAATATGGATCAGATCGCTATGTTTCAAAACGGTTTTGAAAACACAGTGGCCATTCAAGGTATTGCTCTAGGAGAGCAATCTATGAAAAGGCTACTCTCCATCACAAAGAATATCTATTTTTGTTTTGATAACGACGATGCTGGTTTTGATTGCAGTGGACGAACCAATAAAATGTTTATGGAGCAAGGGATTGTTCCAAAGTTTATCGACCTAGGTGAGCAAAAAGATCCGGATGATTTTTTAAAAGCCGAAGGAAAAATCGCTTTCAAAGAAAGAATCGCTAATGCTAAACCCTTTATCGATATTGAATTAGAGCGTGCCATCCCAAAAGAAATTCCAGAACTTTCAGATAGAAAACTTGAAATTTTAAAAGAGGGATTTGAAATTGTTTCTCCTCTAAAAAAATCACTTCAGGCAACAGAGAGAATCATAAAAATGGCCAGGGCCCTAGGTCTTCACTCAGATGCAGGTCAGATTGTTGAAAACTATGAGACCTTTTTGTCAGAGATAAAAACGCCAAAAACCCACTTTGCTCCTAAGCAAGAGACTGCGCCTCTCGAGGAGATGATGCACTTCGAAGAGCCCATTATGGACACTCCGCAACAGGAAAAAGAGGTCGCTCCCCCTCTTACGCGGGCGGAAAAGACCCTACTGCAAGAACTGGTCCAGCATCCAGAGTGTTTAATACGCCCAGAGTGTAGTGAATTACTTGATTTTATAGAGTCTAGTGAGGTAAAAACATATGTTTTAGAGCTTTCAAAACTAGTGCTCGAAGTATGTGATTCGGAATACCCAAGTGTGGTGAATAATTACTTAGCTAGTAAAGAATACTCTTCTGATTTGGTTAAAGTTGTAGGTAGTGCCCTATACCGGTATCAACCTTCCGTTCTAAACGAGAAAGTTGCTGGGCAATTGCTAATTGATCTCAAACGAAAGTTAAGAGAGGACCAACTTAAATCAAAACGGGACAATATTTTAAAGCAACAGAAAGAAGCGAATAGTAACGAGGAATCGTTAAACCTTCTCAAAGAGCTTTCAAATGTGGACAAAGAAATAAACGAACTACGTAGTACTACAGTTCGATAAACATTTTAGGAGAGCTGATGTCTGAAGCCGTCGCCTTTATTAATTCAAAAGATTTTTCAAAACTTCTTATCAAGGGAAAAGACCAAACCTTCTTAACCCCTGAAGAGATACATGATGCCATTCCTGCAAGCATTGTTCTTGCTATGGATATTGATGCCATCATGGAAAAAATTATCAACGCAAAAGTTGAGATTCAAAATCCTATTTCAGAAGAAGATGAAGAAGGGATTAGACTCGATGGTACGGAGATAATCGAAGAGGCTCTTTCAAAAGATGAGAAAGCTGAACTTCGCTCCGCCTCTACTGACCCTGTAAAGCTTTACTTAAAGAGAATGGGTTCAGTTGCACTTCTTACTAGAGAAGGCGAAGTTGTCATTGCTAAAGAGATTGAGGAAGGCGAAAGAGAAATTATTCTTTCTTCCATTAAGTCTACCCACGCACTAAAAGAAATCATTCAGCTAAAAGACAGAATCAACTCTGCAGAAACTCCCGAAGAGTTTGTAAAAGAATTAGTTCGTGGTCTTGATGATGATTCATCAAAAGCAGAGATTAAAAAGTTCACGGCCCGTATTATTGGAGTGGTTGATGAGCTAAAAGTTCTTCTCGATGCTACGATCCAGGAAGATGGAACCCTTAAGAAATTCTCAAAAGATCAGGCTAAGAAAATGGACGAGCTTGCTCTAGCTTTGGCTGATTTAACTTTTAACAGAAAAATTATTAATAGCTTTGTTGAGCCAGTAAAAAAATACTATCTACAATTCAGAGAGCTTTTTGATCAGCAAGATAGAATTTATAAATTCTTAGAAGTAGAAACTGATGAAGCCTACCGCGTTCTTTATGAAAAGATTATGGACGACGACGCTTTCAAAAGAAAGTTCGCAAAAGAACTTTTCACAACAGATGCTAAGATTGAGCAACTTGTTCGTAACCAAGAAGATATCCTAAGAAAACTTAGAAGATTAAGTCTTGATGCTGGAATGAGCTTTGAAGATATTCAAAGAGTTTATAATATTATTCTAGACGGTGAAGAAAAAGCCGACCGTGCAAAGGCTCAGTTAGTTGAAGCAAACCTAAGACTAGTTGTTTCAATCGCCAAAAAATATACAAATCGTGGACTGCAGTTCCTTGACCTAATTCAGGAAGGAAATATCGGTCTTATGAAAGCTGTTGATAAATTTGAGTATAGACGTGGATATAAGTTTTCAACTTATGCTACTTGGTGGATTCGTCAGGCTATTACTCGTGCCATTGCCGACCAGGCCAGAACAATCCGTATCCCTGTTCATATGATCGAAACTATTAACAAGATGGTTAGAACTAGTCGTCAGCTAGTTCAGGAGCTAGGAAGAGAGCCAACACCAGAAGAGATTGCTGAGAGAATGGAGCTTCCAGTTGATAAAGTGAAGAAGGTTCAGAAAATCTCTAAAGAGCCTATCTCTCTTGAAACACCTATTGGTGAAGAAGAAGATTCATCTCTTGGTGACTTTATTGAAGATAAGAAAATCATCTCTCCAGCTGACGCTGTTATGAGTATTACTCTTTCTGAACAAACTCGATCAGTTCTATCAACTTTAACTCCGAGAGAGGAAAAGGTTCTTAGAATGCGTTTTGGTATTGGTGAGAAGTCTGATCACACTCTTGAAGAAGTGGGTCAGGATTTCTTTGTAACGAGAGAGCGTATTCGTCAGATTGAAGCAAAGGCCCTTAGAAAGCTTAGGCATCCATCTAGAGCAAAAATGCTTAAGGCTTACGTGGATAATAACTAAACTAACCCCATTAAATAAATTTAATCTCAAAGGGCCCAGTTAATCTGGGCCTTTTATTTGTGAGAAGCGTTACGAAAAAGAAAAGAATTCGCACTAATAAGTAGAGGGTTTTTCGTCTATAATGGCAGGATTAACTACTTTTTAAAAAAGGCCCCATGAGCAGCTGGAAATTACCAGATCAAATTAAAACGTCAGCGGAGGAATATTTTAATCCTCTGATTATGACCGAAGCAATGAAGTTAGTTCAGCTCAGTCGCGTTTCCATATCATTTACTAAAGGGAGTCCTGAAACTTACTATATCGTTTCCGGGATTGTTAGAGATGATAGAAGCCACGAGAGTAAGCTCGTCTTTAAGAACCGCTTAAAAGGAACTCCTGAAGGTCCCCTTTCCTCAAACTGCGATTGTCATAATTGGACAGAAGAGAATCATTGCCCTCATGTATGCTGCTTATTTTTAAATTATCATCTTCAAGTCCTTCACGAATCTAATCCAGAAGCATTGGACGGAACAACTGCAACTAGTATAAAGGCCACTTCAAGTATTGGGGTTTGTGCTGAGGAATACGGAGTTATTATTGGTGGACCACATCAGCTAATTGGCTCGCCTCCCAATCCAACCTATTCTTCAATGCAATATACTTTAGCCAATAATAAGGTCATAAACTTTCCCATTCCAAATAAGTTCTCGGGAAAGCTTTTTATAAAAATAGACTCAGCAGAAAGATTTAATCCGGAAACTGGTACAGTAGAAACCATGCCTATGTTTAGGTTCAAATACGAACCTGAAGAAGGCAAGATGCATACTGAAATTTCTCTTTTTGAGAATTTGTATTTATTTGATTGGTCTAATGGAGAAGCTTATCATCTTCCCTCTGAATTAAGAGACCTTGTTCAAAAAATTAGAATCTATCAAAAGAGTTTAACAGTTAACGATCTTATTAAACTCGTATCCAATGAAAAGCTTCTCGAGCTATGTGATATTGTAATTGATAATATTCCCCTGCAGGAAATTCAAGAAGTTGAAATCCAATCTCGTGTAACTTTAAAGAGAACTGAAAAGAAAGGGCAAATTGAAGTTAAGTTTGAATTTTTTGATCCCGAGGAAAATCTAGTTCAACCTCCAGACTTTTTAAGTGCTTTTACTTTTGAGGGCGGGCTTCTCTCTAGCTTCAAACGAAAGAAAGATTCCTATGAGTTTATCAAAGCTCTTTCAGAATCTATTGAAGTTCAAGATGAAAACTACAAAAAACTTCTAACCAGTAGCAACCAGAAAACCAAGTGGCTGAGCATTTTAGGCTTTACTCTAGATCAAGAAAAAACAAAGTTTTATGACCATAGAACGAGGAAGATCACTCTCTATGATAATAAGTTTTTAGTTAGCCTTATCAAATTGAGTTATGACAGTTTTGGAGAGCTCTTTTTTAGGTATTCCACTTTTAGTTCAGAAGATAGAGAGATTAATTTTTTAATTTCTAATGCGACTCTTTTTAATGGGCTATCGGACTTTTATTATAAAGTTGGACTTTTTGGCGTACAGATTTTTTACGATAAAAAAGAAATCGGTAACTGGAAATCAAGAATTCGTTTTGAAAGGCGTGCCACAACGACGAAATGGTTCGATCTTCAATTAAATGTTACCCAAGAAGACCTCGAAATAATAAAACAAGCTGATTTAGACACTGGCCTAGCTTTAACTAAGGATGGCCTCGTTCTTCTTTCTAAAGAGCAAAAAGATTTATTAAAGTTCATGAAGAAATACACCCTTCACGAAGGCCAGCTAGAAGCGGGGGTTCCAGAAGAAGGAGCTCCACTTGGTGAAGAAGAAGTTAATAAGTTCATTCTCCCTTTTAACAGAGCTCGTATATTTGAATTATTCGAGTTAAAGAAATTAGGGGTTGAAGGCGCACTTACAACTGAAGAAGAAGCCCTTTGTGAAAAGCTTGCAACGCTGGAGGAAATTCCTAGTTACGATGTTCCAGCTCAACTTGACGAGATAATTAGACCTTATCAGAGAACCGGATATAACTGGCTACGTTTTCTCCATGAAAGTAAGCTCGGTGCCTGTCTTGCTGATGACATGGGACTTGGTAAAACACTACAAACAATTGCTTTTATCAATTCAGTCTATGATCAAATCGACCGCGTTTTAGTTGTTTGCCCGGTTACCATTCTTCTAAACTGGGAAAAAGAAATTCAAAAATTCTCAGACATGGAAGTTTATATTTACCATGGTGGGGGACGAGAGTTCCCTAAAGATACCAAAATTGTTCTCACTAGCTATGGGGTGATGAAAAGAGAGGCTGAAACGACCCTAGGAGACCTAGAATTTGATGTTCTAATTCTAGACGAAGTTCAGCACCTTAAAAACATTCGTTCCATGGGGGCCTTTGCCGCTAGAAAAATTAAGGCTGACTTTAGAATTTGCTTAACAGGTACCCCAGTTGAAAATGATTTAGCTGAATTTTTTAATATTATAGATCTTTGTGTTCCTGGGATTTGGGGTGATCTCCAATTTATCAGAACAACTTCGACAAGTAAGTCTCGGCTACTGGCCAGAAAAACCGCAAGTCCGTTTATCTTAAGAAGAACAAAAGGGCAGGTTTTAACTGAATTACCTCCCAAGATTGAAGTTGACGAGTACTTAACTTTGAGTGATGAAGAAAAGAACACCTATGAGGCTACACTTGTTAATATTAGACATAGAATTCAGACCTCCCCTTCTAAAAAGAAGTATGGTGAAATTCTAAGAGGCCTTCTTCAACTGAGACAGTCTTGTCTTTGGCAACAAAAAGGCACCACCTACGCCCATATCAATTCTACGAAAATTAGTTTTTTAATCGATACTTTAGAGCAGATTTTAGAAGAAGGTCATCAAGCAATTGTGTTTTCACAGTTTACGACCTACCTAGATATTATCCAGCATCATGTTTCCGAAAGACATTGGAAGCATGCGAGGATTGATGGCTCTCAAAGTGCCAAGAAAAGACAATCCCAAGTAGACCTTTTTCAAGAAGGAAAATGCCCCATCTTTTTAATTAGCTTAAAAGCTGGTGGTGTTGGTCTAAACCTAACAGCAGCTAGCTTTGTTTTTGTTATGGATCCGTGGTGGAATCCGGCCGTTGAAGCTCAAGCAATCGACAGGGCTCATAGAATTGGTCAAAAGAATACTCTTACTGTTTATAGACCAATTATTAAGGGGTCGGTTGAGGAAAAGGTTCTTGAGCTTCAGAAACTAAAGAAAGAATTATTTTACGATCTTCTGCCTGAAGATGATGACCAACAATTCTCTGGAAAACTCACGATGAAGGATTTTGAGCACTTATTAACTTAAGGTGTTTTACAATCCCATAAGCTCCAAACTCTGGAGCGTTTTATCCAATTACCTATATTAAAATTTAGAGCAAATTTAGGATAACTTAAATATTCTAGACGGCAGTTTTTATTATTTGATAACTCAAAATATTTTTGTCCTGACCTAAAAAAGTATTTTCCATTATAGACTTTAGGATCTTCTTTAAAAATCTTAATATTTAAGCCCTTCGGATGATAAAAATTCATCTTCAATCCAACCATTTGGTAAGGATTCTCGTTATGGGCGTAGAAGCTCTTAACTTTCTCTTTAGAAATATATTTAAAAAAACGAATCGAAGAATTTGCTGACTTTAATCCTACCGGGACCAGAATAATAAGATTTAAATAAACAAAAATTTTTACTATTTTTGAATCTAGCTTTTCATATTCATCTAATATCTTTACCAACACAAAAGGCGCAAGCAAAACAACAAAGAAGATAAAGCGAAGTTCTTTGTGTCCAATCAAACAATGAATTAGAAAAAACGGTGCCGTCATCCAAAAAACAGGAGATTTGGGGTTTTTCCACCAAAAAAGAAAATAGGCTGCCATAAAAGCGATACTAAGAGGTGGAATACCTTTCATTAAACTAAATTTAAAATATTTCCACCAAGGGTCAATTCCAAAGCCCGATACTCTATCTTGAAGGATATTTACTTGAAAATAATTCCATGTGGAGAAAGTCCACTCCCCATATCCCCAATAATCAAACAAAACTCCGAGAGTAATCGAAAATATTATCGCCAAACTAATTGTTATATACGTCTTCCAAAATTTTGGATGACTAAAAACTAACCAAAACCAAAGAAAAGCAACCACCAAAGAGAGCTGGGCTTTTACAAGATAAGCCGCCCCAAAAAGAAGACCGCTTATAAATGATTTAATCAAACATTCTCGATTTAATGATTTATACAAATATGAAAAACCAATGAGAATTAAGCTTGCTGACAGACTCTCACTACTGGCCCTGGAGTGAATAACTGGAACAAACCAAGAGAACTGCATAAGAATCAAAGCAACTTTTTGTTTTTTTTCATCTCCATCAAATTCTTTCAAAAGGAAATCTTTTAGGGAAAAGACCGAATATACCCCTATTAAACTTGTGAACAGCCTTAAGATAAAAGCTTGAAAGAAGGGAGAGGATACACCTAAAAAGTTCAGAGGTGCGATTAAGAGATAATAGATAAAAACTTGGAACCAAGGCCTGATCTGCTCTTTATATTCCCAAGGTAAATCGGAGGCAGGAGAGCCATTCAGTTTATAATTCAAAAATTCGAGCACCTGAAAATGCTCATCAAACTGGAAAAATCCCTCTGAAAAATAGGCCGTAATGACATGCACTATAAGGGACCATTTTATAATCCTTTTAATAGGCCAATTATCCAATCTAAATGGACCAAATTCTGTCATGTTTCCCCTTTTGTAGCTCTATTTTATCCCATAGAATAGAAGAAATGAAACTTACTCTTGGATTACTCACCATATTTTTTGTCTATCACAAGACCATCGATAGCCTTAATCCTTGGTGGAGACTCCTAATCCTTCCCATTATTTGGCTCGTCCTCACTTACCGTAAGCAAATAGATGCTGGAATAGATCAGGTTATCCAATATAAAAAGTCCTTACTAATAATTAAGATTGTTTTCTTTATGCTTCTCGCCTTTAGAGGTGGAAAATCAATTTACAATACCTACAGACCCTTAAAAGCGATTGAAGATATTGCTGTGGTACACAAGCAAGCTGTTGAAATACTATTTCAAAAGAAAGAAAATCCTTATAAGCATATTCTTTTTGAACAGGTCCCTATAATAATAGAGAAGGACGGAAAAAAAGATACTTACAGTGGTTTTATTTATACCCCACTGGGAATGATCTATTACGCCCCCTTTATTCTTTGGCTAGGTAAAAAAGGAATGTATGCCGGTAATTTAATTGGCTACTGGGGACTATTTATCCTTAGCTTATTAATTCTTTCAAAAAAGTCCTCATTTCATACCTACTTAGGTGGCTCACTTTTTTTGGCCGTAGACTATATTTTCACGAAAGCTTTTAACCGTGGAACAAACGACTTTTTACCGGCACTTCTAATGCTATTGTCTATTTTTTATCTATCGAGGAATAAAAATAAATTAAGTGGCATTTTCTTAGGTCTCTCCCTTGGGTTCAAACAATATCCAGGAGCAATAATAAGTTTTATATTTTTACATAATAAAAAAATTATTACACTAAGCGTAGCTTCGATTGTATTCGCCATTTGTATCTTACCTTTTGCCATAAATGACTTTACTTCTTTATACAGACAAATCTTTGAAGTTTTTCTATTAGCGCCTATGGGAAATACCATCCTTAAAGATCTACCTTCTCATCTCACCTGGCCAATTCCTTTATTTGCCGTATTAGGAATGAGCTATCTTTCATATAAAAGAAGACTCGCTAATGATTGGAGTTCTTACCTGATTCCCTTTTTACTCTTCATCATATTTACGAAGTCTTCTTTTACAACCTACTTTATTTGTATTTTTCCTATATCCATCTTTTTCTTTTTAGGAATTCCCGAAAGAGGTAATATTTCTGATTCCGAGGAAAAACAGTTAGTATGAATATAGCTAAATCACTCCTTCTATTCATTATTGTATTTATTCCGATATCTCACTATTTCATAATCCCTGGCGTAATTAAGTCCACAGAATTTAAACAAAACTTAGTTCTACCGGTTAGATATGAGGCTCAGCTCGTCGATGAGAGTAAAAAATTTCAACTCTATAGAAAATCGTCGAAGGGCAATATTGTAAACCTAGACAATGAGAGATATCCCAGCGCCCGTAGATTCATAAGAGGGATCTCGGTAAAAGCTAAAGATTTAGATTCAATTAAATATCTCGATCTTTTCATAGGTAAAAAACAGTTTTCCTACACAAAAGAAAAAATCAAGGAAAGTTGGAAAACAGAAATCAAAGGAAATGAAGTATTCCACTTAGCTCCGGATGAAGCTGATAGCGAATCAGTTTTAAAAACTATGTTCTTTTTTTCAAAGGCCTTATCTTCTGTTGTTAATTGGAGTCCTCACCTTTTCCTAAATATAATCTATCTTCTTGTTGTCATAGGCTTTATATCTTTCCTGATAAAATTTCATCGCGGATTCATTCGCCTTAGTCTAGAGCTAGGAAAAGCTGCCTCTTTTAATAAGAAGCAATATTTAATTCTAGGTATTTTCTTTTCAATCGTATCTTGTATTTCCTTTTATTTTTCTAGGATGGAAATTGACACGCATCACGTAGGTTTCGTCTTTCAAGCGGCTCAAAAACTTTCAGAGGGTAAACAGCTATTCAGTGAAGTTTTCTATCATTATGCTCCTCTTACTGCACACCTTCATAATTTATCGATATTTGTATTTGGAGAGGAGGTTCTCTCTTTAAATCTATTATCAAGTTTATTTTACGGTGGTATTGCGGTTTTATTTTACTTTTTATTAAGTCATTTCTTTGCACTGAAAACATCAGTTCTCCTTGCTATACTATGGTTTTTATTTGCTCCGTTCTTTAAGGACACATTTATCCCCTGGTCATCCATTTACTGCCTATTTTTTCTACTCTCTAGTATTTTATTTAGCTTTAAATACTTCGAGACTAGTAAAACATCATTTTTAATCCTATCTGGAGTTACTGCCGCTTTTTGTTTTTGGACAAGACAGTCAGTAGGTCCCTTAGTCTTTATTGGATATATTATTTCTTTTTCTTTTATCCATTTTATTGAGGGAAAGTCTTTAAAGAGTTTCCTAAAAAATATAAGCCTTTTATTTTTCAGGTTTATTAATAACTTCCCTTCCTATTTTGCTTTGGATTAATATTTCTGATTCTTCAGAGCATTGGATTATTCAAAACTTTAAGGCCCAAGGGGAATGGGCCTTCGGTGGACCAATCTATAGCTCTAAAGTATTAAAAAAGATTTTCGATGCCCTTCTTCCCATCAGTTTCTGGAGTGTCCCGCCATTAGCTTCTCTTTTTATTGCTCTTAAATTATTTATCAATCCGTTAAAAGAAAAAAAGATTACATTACAGCAAAAAAAGCTAGGGCTATTGGTCGTTTTAGCCGTTGCCTCATGGGCCCAATATTTTCCTGTTCCATGCAATAGACATTACTTCTGGGCAGGAACTCCAATGTTCATCCCATTTTTTGTCTACCTAAAAAACTTATACTATTACCTAAAAGAAACACCGTTTTCTCTAAATAAAACCAGCTTCATCTTTGCGCTTATTTTATTATCATCGATACTTAGTTCAACGATTTTTGAAGTTCTTGATCGAAGCCTCTCTGCTGTTGCTAAGATTAATAAATATCAATATGAAATAAAGGAGCCCCATGTTTTAAAGGGAGTATTGGTAGAAAGCCAAGATACCGTTGTTCAGCTGGAGACGATCAATTCTTGGCTTCAAAAAATTCGACAAAGGCACCCAGATATTTCCTTAATAGGAAAAGATATTTATAATCAGCTTTTTGCTACTTTTTTACCTAGAAATGAATTACCAGGTATTTTACCCTCAGCAGTATTTACTTATGGCCCGCTAGAGGCGACTTATAAGTTTTTTAAGCATGAGAAGAACTTTATCTTAGAGAAAAGACCAATTATTTATTCAGGAAAGGAATTAAAATTAGTTAACGAATTATCTGACTATAGACTTCTCTTTCGAGTGAAGTTTAAACATGCTCTTGAGTACCAGTCAGGGCACGCACTATTTTACGTTCATAAAGACTTAAAGTTAGATTAGCTTATTTAAAGTTAATCTTTCGAATATCGTATAACGTGATTCCGTTAATCCGATGAAGAGCGATACCGTTTTCTTCGATATTTTTATAGCAATCGTTTATCCCGCTTTCCCTTAATAAAGCATAACTAAATTTGTTAAGGGTTTCCGGTTTCTTACAGGTCATTAGATCTTCAGCCATTCTATCAACAAGGGCACAATTTACTCTGGTTCCTTTTTTCGAAAAATAAGAATTAGTTAAATAGTCAGATGCTATATAAGTTTTACCTTCTGGCTCAATATAGTTCCAAAACTGTGAATAGCTGAACTCACGATTAACTATTTCTTTATTGGAGCTATTCCAGTTTGCTGACATTTTTTTTGCGGCCTTTATAGACTTATCAAGTTTTGAATCAGCTAAGGCAAAAATGAGAAGAATAAGAACCAACCAGGTTTTATTCTGAAAGATAGGTCTATCTTCGATTTCTTTAAAAATAAAAAAGCAAATAAGAAAATACCCTGGAAAAACAAACCTATATGTTGGAAGCCCTCCATTGATTATAACGTAGATAAAATATGATGAGGCTGCCAGTAATACCGGAATATAGTTTTTGTTAATATCTTTTTTATAAATTTTATAAATAAGAATCGGTAACACCAAAATGAATAGCGCTTTACCTAATAGAAAATATGAAAAGTGCTGCATCAATAAATCAATTTGAAAATCAGACCCTACAAACTTTGAATAAAAAAGCCTCATTTGGGAGGTACTCTCCCCAGGGATTTTGCCGAGTAAGGCCGGGAATAAAGGGTTCTTAATTAATATCCAGTTTTTTATTAATGTAGGAAGTAAAACTAAGATAGAGATAGCCGAACAGATTAAAATGCTTTTAATTTCTCGCCGATATTTAATAACAAAATATACTGAAATTGGTACTAGGTATAGTAATCCATTTAGCTTAACTGTCGGAATAAGCCCCATAAGTAGGCCAATAAATGCAGCGCGAGCGGGCCCCTCTAGCTTTTTAAATACCTTTTCATCGAAAATCATCAAAAAGCATAACAAAACCAACAAGGCTAAAGGGCCATCATTTTTAGCCACTAAAAAAAAAGTGGAGCCCTTACTTATTGTTAACAAAGTGATTCCGGCCAGTAGACCAATAATTTTATTTTTGAAGATTTTAATGAGGAGAATTGAGCTTAATCCTAATCCAAAGAAAAAGTGTAAGAACTGGCTAACTTTTTGGGTTATGAATAAATCTCCCCCAGTTAAGTACATAGGGATAATATAAAGATAGTCGAATAATCCTGCGAGAATAAAGAGGTCATTTTCTTTTAATGCCTCCATAAAGCTGGTTTCATACCAAATCCTCGGCATAGCGAGGTGGTAAGCAAAGGGATCATAATAATCGATAAAACTCATGGTCTCTAAGATTTTCAAAATGAATATCAAAGAAAATACTCCATAGAGTAGTTTTGTTATTTTCATAGCTTAAAAATTATCAATTTTTGACTTTAAAGACTATCTCTTTGCACTGCGCATGGTCATTAAAAAACCATCAAATTAGAATAAGCCCCTATGAAATTATCAATCGTCATCCCTGTTTATAATGAAGAATCTACGGTTGAGGGACTAGTAAACCTCGTTCTAGATGCTGCAACCAAGTTGGACCCTAAAGTAAGCCAATACGAACTAGTAATCGTAGAAGATGGCTCAAGTGACAAAACTAAAGAGGTCCTCAAGAAGTCTTTCGATTCACATGATAAAATTTCACTTTATTTTCAAGATTATAATCAAGGTAAAGGTGCTGCCATAGCCAGGGGCTTCAAGGAGGCCACTGGAGATATAATAGTCATTCAGGACGCCGATATGGAGTATGATCCATGCGAGTACCCTATACTTTTAAAGCCTATCTTAGATGGGAAAGCTGATGTTGTTTATGGCAGTCGCTTCAAGGGTGATGTAGCGAGAGTTTTATACTATTGGCATTATTTAGGTAATCAATTCTTAACCTTAATGAGCAATATGCTTACTAATCTCAATTTAAGCGACATGGAAACTTGTTATAAAGTTTTCAAAGCTCCCATTCTTAAAAACATGAATTTGGAATCTAACAGGTTTGGGATCGAGCCAGAAATGACAGCTAAAATCGCTAAGCTAAATGAACTTCGTATCTACGAAGTCCCCATTTCATATTACGGAAGAACTTACGCCGAAGGGAAAAAAATAGGCTGGAAAGATGGATTTTCAGCTCTTTGGTGTATTTTGAAATTCAACTTATTTACTTCCACTTCTGAATCCTTCTCATCATCACCGGAATCGATTTTAAAGGAACTTCGTCAGTAAGTAAGTCCATTAGGATAAACATTCTCTTTCCTAGCAAGGATCACTAAGTCTCTCGCTTTAAAGTGTATAATACTTACTAATTTTTCTGAATAATTAGACTTTATTTTCTCAAAATCAGCATTTCTCATTACGAATATGAACTCCTTGCCCTTCCATTCATAAGGTATTTCTGATTTGAATTCTAATTTCTTTTCATCATTTAAGTAAGCTTTCATCCAATCTAAAGTTGTATTTACGACTTCCCCACTATTTTCAAAAGCAATTAAGTTAGCAAGAGCAAAGAATGGATAAGAGTCATTAATCGTAACCCAAACTTCAGGCTGTTTTTTAAGACCTCTAGACATCTTCAAGGCCTGATGAATCTCTTTATCTCTTCTCGTTTTAACAGTTAATGGAAAAATCAAGAGCACAAGAGAAGCCGTTACAAATAAATAGCAAGTTCCTTTTTTTACTTTCTCAAACCAGCCTTCTTTTAAAAGGCTTGCTAAGTAAAAACCAACGGAAATAGCATAAAAGGGATAAAGAGGTAGTAGATAGTTAGAATACTTAAATTTAGGAATAGAAAGAAGAATAAGTAGACTAAAAAAAGCAATCAAAGAGAATCCATGAAAATCATTTTCTTTTTTCTTTAAATAACTTTTAAGAGAAAGCAGTATCAAAATAAGCCAGGGGCCAGTTTGTTTGAAGAGAAAAATAACGTAATCGAATGAATTAAACTTCTCAACCCCTCTTCCTTCTATCATCGTATTGATAAAAGTCGACTTTATATACCAGTCGATCGTGACCTTATTACCTGTTAATAAAAGAGAGATTGGCCAAATCGAAAACATGATCAATCCAAGAATAAATCCAAGCCATGGAAAAGGATCTTTTAATTTTGAAAACGACTTCGTAAAAGCTAAATGAATTAAAATAACAAGAGGCACTAGTCCGGCCATTGGGCCTTTTGATAACATCGCAAATCCAAAGAATACTCCACAAAGAATCCATGCCTTCCTATTCTGTTTTTTAAAGGCCTCGAAATAAAAAAGAAGGCTTATCAAAACGAACATCATTAATGGTGCATCTAGAGAGGGAAATCTTGTCTTCTTAATAAGAGGCGGAATAAGTACGAAGGCCAATCCTGAGAGATAGGCCCAAGACTCACTTCCATATTTCCTAACCGACCTAATAACAAAAAAGAGACTTATTAATGTAAACAGGCCACTAAACAGTCTCGCCGTTGTATAAGAAGCTCCAAAGAGCTTAAAAAAGATACCGTTTAAAGAGAAGATAAAGGGAATATGAACTGGAAACTCTGAATAAGTGGTGGAGCTTAATCTAGGAACAAGCCAATAGCCATCATTAGCTGCATGCTTGGCAAAAGCGGAATACAAATAGCCGTCAGCAAAGAAGCCCGGAACCCAGGCCTGCTGAAAATAAAGTGCAGCACCGAGCAAAAAGACAAATAAATATCCATTTTCGCTCAAATATTTGTTAGTTTTCATATAATAAAGAATAATACCCTAATCAAACTGTGACCAGCTTAACACAATGAATCAAGAAGAAACGAATTCACAAATCTATAACGGTATCGAAGAGCTAGAGCTTCTCGACGCAGCCGATAATTATACCTATTCAATTATCGACAGGATAAAAGGCTTTTTCTCTTCCACAGGCCGTACTCTAGATTTTGGAGCCGGAGCTGGAACCTATGCAAAAAGGCTGGTTAAAAATGGTCTGCCTGTTGAATGCGTTGAGATTGATCCAACTCTAACGGGGATGCTTAAAGATAATAACCTTCAAGTGCATAACGGTCTGCCACCTATTGAGGATAGTTCTGTTGAGCAAATATATTCTATAAATGTTCTAGAACATATCGATGATGATATTGAAACATTAAAAGGCTTTCACCGGATTTTAAAAGAGGATGGTCGTCTCTATCTCTACCTCCCGGCCTTCCCTATTCTCTACTCTAGATTCGATAAAAAAATTGGCCATTTTAGAAGGTATAAAAAGAGGGATTTAAAAGAAAAATTAGAAATAGCAGGGTTTGAAATAAAGAACTTAGGTTATCGAGATAGCATAGGTTTTTTTGTGGCCCTACTCTTTAGACTTACTATAAATTCTGATTCTGTTAGTAAAAAATCTGTTGGAATTTATGACAAATTGATTTTTCCTTTTTCAAAGCTATTAGACCCTGTTCTTGGAACTTTTTTTGGAAAGAATATTGAAGTTATGGCCTTTAAAAAATAATTATTCGTAGTCGAATTGTTTAAGTTCATCTTTATTAAAAAAATGTCTCATCCAACCTGACTTCTGTTTTTTATTAACTAAGTTCCACCCGGTATTTACATCCTTCATAATATCCATTCGTTGGACATTAACCGGAAGTTTTTCACTTTTTAATTTTGATCTTAGAACCTCGGCATTTCTTCTAAAAGCACTACGATCCCCTAATTTTAGATTGATCACATAGACGCTGTGAGCGAGCCAGCAAAGGGGAAACAAAATAAGAACAACCTTTCGGATTTTGCATTCTGATTTCCTAAACCATAAATATAAATACCCAAAACAAAAGGTTCCCCAGGTGATAAACAGCTGTCCACCAATGGCCCTTCTCGCTGAATAATCCATCACTATAAAATAATAAGAAGTTGAGACAAGAATAATTACCGCGAATAAGGCTTCTGTTTTTAAGAAATTCTTTGCCCCTCTATCTCTAAAAATCCAAAAGGTCATAGCAAGATAGGATATCAGTGCGAGAGAACCTGTTAACCATCTCACCTTATAGTAATCATGTAAGAAAATAAGGGATAAGGTTTGTGAGAAAAGATGAGGCTTAAAGCCAAGAGCAGCTGCGTAACCATAGGGCTTCAAATAGGTCAAAATCACTTTGCTTACGAACACAAATAGAAAGGGAATAATCGTTTGTTTTAGAAGTTCTTTAAATTTATCAATTAAGTTGTTATCGGCTTGAAACCAAAGGATATAAGCTATTTCAAGCAACGCTCCCATAAAAAAGAGACTTTCTGTGAAGTAAAAACCTATTGTCCAAAAAATAGCTTTTAATAGTTGAAGCCATATACTGCTAAATCTCTTTGTTAGATAAAAACCGAGGATAACTAAAAAATATCCGGGAAAATTAACCATAAAACTAGGCCATAGAATAAACTCAAAATTAGTATGATTAAAACTTAGCATAAGAAAAAAACCAAGAAAGAACCAAGTTGATTCTTTCTTAATCCTATCTAAGATTTTAAATGTCTCCAGGGCGTACAATGTTCCAAGAAAGAAGAAGAACCAACATACTAAATTTGCCAACATAAAATATTCATTTTGAAACAAGGGGAATAAGGTCGTATGCGAAAAATAAAGTGATGGAATTCGATAAATCCAAAATTTAATATAAGTGTTTGAGCCATTCTTATAGATTGAATCTAAATGCTCCCAATCATCAGATATAAAGTATGTTGGATAAAGCCAAGAGATAATTAATAATAATATGAAAAGGAGGCCAATTTTTTTATCGACTAAAAATTTCATAATCTTCCTAGTTTATAAATTTTCAACTACTTTTTTTATTCCCTCATCAATAAACACTTTTGGCTCCCAGCCCAGCTCTTTAATAGAGGAAATATCAGCGATTGAGTTCATGACTTCATTCTTACGGTACTCAAGGCCACCGAAATTAACTCGATCTAAATCTGCACTTAATTCACTTGCCAACTTTTTAACAACATCCTTAATAAGCACACCTTGACCAGTTCCCACTTGAATGTCGCCATTATATAAATGTTTTGAGACTTGAACGATCGCCTCTACAACATCTTCATAGTAAATAAAATCTCTCTTTTGCTCACCTAAAGTTAACTTAATTTCTTTTTTATCTGACTTTAAATTATTAACAAGAAAAGAGATAAAAGTTCCATCACCAGGTCCATAAAACTGTTCCACTAATAAATTTGTACAAGTTAAAGTTGGAAATTCAGCCCTAAATTTTTCAATAAACAGATGTTTTGATTTAGCATAAAGATTCATCGATGAAGGAAGACTGGTGTTTATATTGATTAGATGTAGAGGTTCTCTTTCTATCTTTCTCAATATCTCTAGAGGAAACTCAGTATTCGCACGAAGCATTTCTTCTTCTGACTCTCCACTCCTACCATAATTCGAAGCAGCGTTGATGAAGAGGTCATACTCACCTCCAGTAAAATCTTCCGTATTAACAAGGCGTAGCTTATCAACTAAATCACCTATTCGATTTAAACTGGAGAATGATCGTTTTAAAATCGTAACGTCATGACCTTCATTTACTAATCTTCTTGAGACATGACTTCCTAAAAAGCCGGTTCCTCCAGAGAGAAGTATTTTTTTAGGCCCAAGACTTATTTCTTTCTCTGGCATTTGAAATATAAACTTTTAAATCCTCTGAAGTCATAACTGCTTTTGACTCATTGTAGGCTTTATACCAATTAATTGTTTTCGCTAATCCTTCAGAAGTGGTCCAAACAGGTGACCAGTCCAGTTCTACGCTTGCCTTTGTGCAATCAAGCTTTAAGAGGCCTGCCTCGTGAGGCATATCTTTTGGAACTTCGATCTTGTAATCAATTTTATTCCAGTTTTCTTTAAGCTCTTCTAATACTTGTTGCACCGTCATCTCTTCTTGTACCAGCGGTCCAAAGTTATAAGCTTGTGCAAATTCCTTTTTACCTTCAATAAGTCTTTGACCTAAATAAAGATATCCAGACAGTGGCTCTAGAACATGCTGCCAAGGTCTTACAGACTTAGGGCTTCTAATGCTCACAGGATTTCCTTCAAGAGAGGCTTTAATAATATCTGGAATCAAACGATCCTTCGCCCAATCTCCTCCTCCAATAACATTTCCAGCCCGAACCACACCCATTAATACCTGATGGTCCGTTCCGTACTTTTCCATATTGAAAAAAGAGTTGCGGTATGAAGAGGTCATAAGCTCCATAGCTGCTTTTGAGGCACTATAAGGGTCCTTTCCCCCGAGGCGATCAGATTCCCTATAACCCCAAACCCATTCGTTATTTTCGTAAACTTTATCTGTTGTTATAGTCACTATTGTTCGAACCGAAGAAGTTTTTCTTGCGGCCTCATAAACATTTAATGAACCCATAACATTTGTTTCAAAAGTTTCATGAGGCTCGTCATATGAAAGACGAACTAAAGGCTGAGCCGCTAAATGAAAAATGATTTCCGGATTAAAATCGATCATAGACTTCTCTAAGAGTTCACGATCTCTAATATCACCAATAATCGATTTTCCTTTTAGGTTGAGCAGCTCCAAATGATTTGGGTCTGTAGGTGGCTCTAAAGAATATCCACAAACATCCGCTCCCATAGCCTCAAGCCAGGCCATCATCCAAGAACCTTTAAATCCGGTATGCCCGGTTAAAAAGATTTTCTTCCCATTATATACGCCTGAAAATAAATTTTCGTTTACCAGGTTTTCCACTTAGCTTCTCCACTATCCCACATTTTTTCTAGTGATTGCTTATCAGCTAGAGTATCCATACATTTCCAAAAGCCTTTGTGCTTATAACAATTCATCTGATTTTCACTGGCTAAAGCCTCTAGTGGCGCTCTTTCAAAAATTGTACTGTCACCATCTTTGATATAATCAAGAACGCTAGGTTCACAAACAAAGAAACCGCCATTAATCCAGCCGACCTCTCCCTGAGGCTTTTCTTTAAAGGCAGTAATCTGGTCATTGTCATCAAACTCAAGTGCACCAAATCTTCCTGCAGGTTGAACCGCACTCATAGTGATTTTTCGTCCGCTATTCTTATGGCTTTCCACAAGTTCTTTCACATTAATATTCGAAACACCATCCCCATAAGTGAGCATAAATGGCTCATTACCAATCAGCTCTTGAGCTCTTTTAATTCTTCCGCCTGTAAGTGTTCCATCACCAGTATCAAGACAAGTTACTTTCCAAGGCTCGACATTAGATTGAACTGTCTCCATCGTGTTATTGGCCAAATCAAAAGTCATTGAACTTTGGCGTACAAAGTAATTTGCAAAGTACTCATTGATCATATGTCCTTTGTACCCACATAGAATTACAAAGTCGGTAAAGCCATGTTCGGCGTATCCTTTCATAACATGCCAAAGAATTGGCTTACTTCCAATTTCTACCATTGGCTTTGGGCGAATTCCCGTTTCTTCACTGATTCTGGTTCCGTAACCACCTGCTAAAATTAAAACTTTCATAATGTTTCCACCCAATTAATCATTTTTTGAATCCCAGTCCTAGTATCTACTGTTGGTGCCCAATCGAAGTATTCTTTTGCCTTTGAAATATCAGCAATAAAACTTTTTTGGTCACTCGATCTAGGTGGAAGTTCTTTATAATTCAATTTTATATCTAATTCTTCTTCTAATAACTTGAATAACTCGAGAATTGAAAGTGAGTTAGAGGCACCACCTCCAATATTAAAAGCCTGCCCTTTTGTCTTTTCAATATTCTTAACAGCATTAAAATAACAGCTGACGATGTCCTCGGAAAAGAGTACGTCCCTAACCTGTTTTCCGTTTCCAGAAACAGTAAATGGTTTTTTCAGGTTTCCACGTTTTGTCTCAATTCCACGACTAACAAACCAGCCAATCCAACCTTGATCAAAAGTGGAAAACTGTCTGCCTCCGAAAATTGATGAATGCCTAAAGACTACGGATTTAATTCCGTAGCAGCGATAGTAATCGAGCATATACTGATCAGCGGCTCCTTTAGAACAGCCATAGGGGGTTCTAAAATCTAGGGATACTGACTCTGGTAAGCCGTTTGGATATTGTGGAATAGAATACCTCGTTTCACTTTCATCATATTCAAGATCTTCAAGGTCTCCGTAAACTTTGTTTGTCGATGAATAAACAACAATAGCGTTGGGAGCAAATCTTCTCATTGCTTCAAGTAGATTATGAGTTCCAAGAACATTGATTTCCATATCAAATCTCGGACGCTCAAGAGAGGTTGTCATCGCAACTTGTCCGGCAACATGATAAATCACATCTGGTTTTTCTTTTTCTATAACATTAGAAACATCATCAAAATTTCTGATATCAGATCTATAAAAAGTAAACTCTCCAAGAGTCTTTAACCATTCGAGGTTTTTTTCAGTTCCGTCTCGATAGAGATTATCAAAGACAACTAACTCATCCCCACGTTTTAAAACCTCTTCAGCGAGATTAGAACCTAAGAATCCACATCCACCTGTAATTAAATATTTCATATTAGCTTCTCATTTTCTCTTTAATTTTATCTGCAATATAATCAAGATGAACTTCATCAAGCCCAGGCCAAATTCCTATCCAAAAACTATTGTTCATAACGTAATCGGTATTAGGAAGATCACCAATAACTCTTTTCGTGACCCCTTGATAAAGAGGTTGCCTTAAAAGGTTTCCACCAAAGATATTTCGTGAACCAATTTTTTGACTCTGAAGAAACTCAACGAGCTCTTGTCTTGATACTTTTCCTCCAGGTCTAACGGAAAGCGGGAAACCAAACCAACTCGGATCAGTTCCTTCCGTCGCTTTTGGAAGCATTAGTACATCTTCAAGCTCTTCTAGCTTAGATCTTAGATATTTATAATTATCTTTTCTTTTTTGAACAAATCCTGGAAGTTTTTTGAGCTGACTAACACCAAGTGCGGCCTGCATATCTGTAACTTTTAAATTGTAACCAATATGAGAGTAAATATACTTATGATCAAAGCCATCAGGTAGTTCCCCTAGCTGCCAATTAAATCTTTTGCCGCAGGTATCGTCTTTTCCTGGAGGACACCAACAATCTCTTCCCCAGTCTCTAAATGACTCTGCGATCTTTTTCATTTTAGGATCATTCATTAGAACGGCTCCCCCCTCCCCCATAGTCATATGGTGAGCAGGATAAAATGAAACCGTTGCAATATGTCCGTAAGTTCCAACCATTTGCCCGTGAACAGTAGTTCCTGTGGCATCACAACAATCTTCAACTAGCCAAAGGTCGTGCTTATCACAAAACTCTCTAACAGCTTTGGCGTCAAATCCGTTCCCTAAAGTATGGGCAACCATTACTGCTTTAGTTTTATCTGAAACAGCAAGTTCAAGCTGAGACATGTCCATTTCATAACTTTCTAATTCAACGTCTATAAAAACGGGAACACAGCCATGCTGGATTATTGGATTAACAGTTGTAGGAAAACCAGCAGCAACAGTAATAACTTCATCACCCGGTTTAATTTGCTTATCGCCCCATTGCGGAGAAGTTAAAGCGGCAAAAGCCACTAGGTTTGCCGAAGATCCCGAGTTAACAAGAAGACAATGTTTTTGATTCATATAGGCCGCGAAGTCTTTTTCAAAAATCTTGGCGTATCTTCCAGTTGTTAACCACATATCTAGTGACGAATCGATCAAACTAACTAGATCTTCTTCATCCACCACCTTTCCAGAAGGTTGAATCATATCCTCGCCAGGTATGATTTTTTTATTTCCGTATTCACCACGGAAAAAGTGTCTGGCCTTGCCCAGAATTTCTTCTCTCATAAATAAATCCTTTGGCCGTAAATCTACCAGAAATTACCCTTTCTATTAAGTTTAAAAGGAATTGCGCTTAGGGCCAAACGCTTAAGCAGGACCTATTGAATTGACCGCTTGCTAAATAATAGTATTCGGACTCAAAAAGGACTTCATTTTCATGTTTTTTACAGCTTTTTATGGCCTTTTCCACATGTTCTTTATGCCATGGGTAAGTATCTCCGGCCTTATTTCTAAGTAAAAGAAGTAGATCGAAGTTTTCGGGAGGGGTCGTCATAGTATTCGGTGCATAAATTTGAATTCCAGGCTTCATCACTCTTTGTATAATCCCCCCCGAAGCCACGATCTTTTTGCCCTTATAAAGCTGGTTAATCTTCTCAACAATTAGACCAGTTTCTTCGGCGTACTTACTATCAAACCGACACTTCTTACTCTTAGACAAAACAAAAGTATTAAAAAACTTTGTGTATCTACCTGAAGCTGTAGCGATGAAGGCAATCATGACAATGGCGGCAAACCTTTTATTCTTTAGGATCTGCTTATAGCCATCAGATAAAAAACAAATTGTTAATAGGGGCGCTAAGAATGCAGCACCATAGTGGTAATGAAATTTATTCGTTAAAAAATGAACCGCAAAAATGGGAGAAATTGTTAGCAAAGCCGGGATTCTCCAATCCGTCCACTTTAAATTATTTTTCTCTTTGTATGCAATGAATCCAAGAACCAAAATAACCGGTAGAAATACTTTTAAAAAACCTGCGTACTCAAAAGTTTTAAATAAAGTTATAGAAGCTTCTATAGGATTTTCTAAATACCCCTTAAAGTAATTTCCACCATAACTGGCCGTTTCCCCAAGGATACGAGGTCTAAGTATGTATACAAAATAAGAGTAGACTGCCGAGAAACCAGACAGAACAAACCCAGTAATTGGATGCTTTCGTGTTCCTAAAAAGTATAGACCAAGCATAAAAACGGCGAAGGGATAAGTTCCCCTAAACATGCAAAGAGCTATTCCAAAGAACATCATTTTTTTGCATTTATCTTTTTCAATATTTAAGAAAAGTAAAAACCAAATAGGAAGAGACCATGTGCCGGGATGAATCGGAAATTCAAGGCCCGTGAGAATCCCTTTTGAAAAAATTATTAATCCTAGTGAATACAAAATTAAAGGTTTTTCAAATTCTCGCTTTTTTAATTCTTTAAAAACTAAGAATAAAAACAAAGCAAACCACATCCACTCAAAAACGATTAAGGAAACCGGATGAAGATTTGAAATCCAAGCAAATGGAACTGCCAATAAAATTACTGGCATAAAGTGATCATTAAATGCTTTTAAACCTCTGACCGTAATCATCGGATTTAAAGACTCTCCTCCAGCTATATTAAAAATACCTTGCTGGTAAATTCCAAAGTCATAGGCATGAAAACAATTAAAGAGTATCCCTTTGATATTACTAAAAAGGATCAGGAGCACTAAGAAGCCTAAAAAAAGGCTAATTGAAAGTTGAAGTCGTGAAGTTTTCAATACTTGAATGATATATCAAAGGTTTACAATCTGCATTAGTTAAAGCTATCAAATTCCTATGAGTAAAGACCAATTCTTTAAAAACAAACAGGAGAATATTCTCCCCTTTGAGTTCAACCAAGACGTTGTAGAAGTTTTCGACGACATGGTGAGTCGAAGCGTGCCCTTCTATAACGAGGTTCATAGTATTCTTTTAGATATTGCGGACAGAACCCTCAAGGGAAACGGGGCTATCGTGGATCTGGGTTGTTCTACAGGGACAACGATCTGTCTTCTTGCTAAACATTTAAAGAAAAAAGGGATTCAGCCAAACTTTATTGGTGTTGATAGCTCGGCCCCCATGGTTAAGAAGGCCAACGAAAAAATTGAAAGTGAAGGAGTTGAAAAAGCTTCCATCCACTGCAGTGATATTTTGGATTTTGATCTTCCAGAATCAGAAATGGTTATCATGAACTACACTCTTCAGTTCATTCCAAAAGATAAACGGGGTGAGGTTTTAAAAAAAATAAATAACTCTCTGCAAGAAGATGGCGTCTTTCTTTTGGCCGAGAAAATTATAAGCACTGAGCCAGATATAAATGATCTCATGATTGAGCTCTATTACGACTTCAAAAGAAGAAATGGTTACAGTGAGTTAGAGATCTCCCAAAAGCGAGAAGCTCTTGAAAATGTACTTGTTCCCATAACTCCCAAAGAGCAGATTAATAATTTAAAATCTGCCGGATTTGCAAAGGTCGAAATGCTTTTTAGATGGTACAATTTCTGCTGTTACCTATGTAAAAAGTGATTGCATGATTAATTTCAATGAAGACTCATTCAAGGACCGCTTTAAAATAAAGCTTAAGAATTCCCTAGGCTATTGGTTCACAAAGAGCTTTTCCCAAGAGGGAGAAGACCTTATTCTCAATAGAATCTATGAGCATAAAAGTGACGGTTTTTTTGTCGATGTAGGTGCTCATCATCCTATGAGATATTCCAATACTTATCTTTTTTATAAAAAAGGTTGGAAGGGAATAAATGTCGATGCAGCCCCACATAGCATGGACGCCTTTAAAGAATTAAGACCGAGGGATATCAATATTGAAGTTCCTGTTTCCGATACCACAGAAGAGCTTTCTTATTTTATGTTTAATGATGGTGCCCTAAATACACTTGATGAAAAAAGAGCAAAATCAATCGAAACGGAATCTAACGGAAGATTTAAAATTGTAAAAGAAGTTAAGTTAAAAACTAAAACTCTTGAAGAAATCTTAGATCAGAATATCCCAAATGGTAAAAAAATAGATTTTATGAGCATAGACGTTGAAGGTTTAGACTTGAAGGTCCTGAAGTCAAACAACTGGAATAAATACTCACCAGACTACTTGCTTGTTGAAGATCCAGAAGTATCGATCGAGGGGATCTTAAAATCTGAAATATCTCTTTACTTAAACTCCTTAAATTATCAATTATCTTATAAAACATATGGAACTTGTTTTTATAAATTAAACAAAGAAAATTAATATGAGCAAAGAATTAAGCATTATCATGCCAGCGTATTTAGAAGAGGAAAATTTGAGGCTTCTACTACCTAGAGTTAAGGCCGTTGCAGCAGAGCTAACCTCATCTTTTGAAATTATTATTGTTGATACTGAAAAGCCAATGGATGGAACCGCAGAGGCCTGCAAGGAAAACGATGTCTTGTACTTCAACAGAACAGGCGGAAATACCTATGGTGCGGCAATTCGAACAGGTATAGCGAAGTCGCAGGGCCAGAAGATTATTTTTATGGACGCAGACGGCTCTCACCATCCAGAATTCATTAAAAACCTATATGCTGAAAAAGATAGTAACGATATTGTAATTGCTTCAAGATATATTGAGGGGGGGCATACGGAGAATAGTTTTATCCTTGTTCTCATGAGTAAGATTGTTAATTGGGGTTACGCTTTTGCATTAAATATTAAATGCAAAGATGTATCTAATAGCTTCAAGCTTTATAATGGAGAAATGCTAAGAGATATCCCTCTTTCTTGTAATAACTTCGATATTGTTGAAGAAATTCTTTATAAAATAATTAAGAAAAACCCAGGCATCAAGATTAAGGAACTTCCTTTTAGTTTTAAGCAGAGAATGTTTGGGGAAACAAAGAGAAACTTACTTAAATTTATTTTCACTTATGTATTTACACTAATTCGCCTAAGGTTTTTAACTTGATAAATATTCTTCTGATTACAGTTCGATCTGACACCGGAGGAGGACCTAAGCATGTCTTTGACTTAGTGCGGACTTTAAAAGAGAAGTACCAGAACAATAAAATCTCAATTGCCTCACCGGCAGATCTTCCTTATGGCCCTAAATTTCGGGAATTAGCTCATAAACACTTTGAGATCCCTCATCGTAAATTTAGCATTATTAAATTCTTGAGCTTATTAATTTACTGTAAGGATCAGAATATAAATATTGTTCATTCGCATGGAAGAGGAGCAGGTTATTACTCAAGACTTCTTGGTCTTTTCGGAATTAAAGTCATTCATACTTTTCACGGTGCCCATTTTGAAAGATCAGCCACCGGAAAAATAAAAGTCTTTATTGATAGAGTTTTAAAAATAGCGACTGACAAGCTTATCAATGTGAGCCACGACGAATACAAGGCTTCTTTATCAATGGGTCTTACTAACGAATCAAAAGTTGCCATTATCCCCAATGGAATTGATCATATTCATATCAAAAAAGAATATAGTGAATATAAAAAAAACGAATCACGAAAGTCTTTTAATTTACCGGAGACGGCAATTATCTGGGGAACCCTTTCAAGACTAACCTATCAAAAAGGAATTGATATCTTTTTAAAGTTAGATCTTCCAGAAAATACCGTCTTTGCAATTGCCGGTGATGGTGAAGATAAAGAATCCTTGCTTAAGGCCATTCCTGAACAAAAGAAAAAGCAAATACTTTTTTTAGGAAATATAAGTGAACCCATAAAGTTTTTATCAGCCTTAGATGGATATTTTTCAAGTGCTAGATGGGAAGGCCTTCCTTTAAGCGTTCTTGAGGCCATGAGCTGTGAACTCCCTTGCCTACTTTCAAGAGTAGATGGTCATAGAGAATTAGAAGGAGTGAAGCTATATGATCTTAACTCAAGAGATGATTTTCAAAAAAAATTCTCTGAAATAAATCATACCGAACTAGGAAGAAAAGCTGGTTCTGTAATAGAAAAGAACTACAATCTAGAGCTAATGACTAAAAAAACCTATCAAATCTATTGCCATTTATAATTACGCCAAAGCGCTACTAACTTCCCAAGCCCAATCTTATTTAAACAAGACTTAAGAAAAATTCTTTTTCGCCTTAAAGACTGATTCTTAGCCGCTTCACTTGACCAAAAGCCGTGAAAGCGAAGGGCCTTCTCAACTTCATCAATAGATTTTTTTTCCATGACATCAGACATTCCGCCGGCATACATATTAACCATAGCTTCTTTTAAGTACTTACCGTTTGCTTTACACTTTACCGGAGACTCATACATTCGCATGACGAGCTCATAGTCCATTGCTAATCGATAGCTCACATCAAAGAGACCATAGTCATCGTAAAGCTTTTTTCGAAGGAACATGGTGGGATGATTATACGGCATCGCATAATCAATTGAACATAAAAGCGGTGCTCGCCTATTCGTGCCGTAGTCCTCGTCAATAAAGACCATATCTCCATGAACAAAGTCGACTCCATCATCTTTAAAATATTCTGCGACTTTAGAGACGATTTTTTCATTGGCGTATGCGTCATCAGAATTCAAAATGGCCACAATTTCTCCAGTGGCCGAACTTACTCCCTTATTAAAGGCATCAGATATTCCCTTATCTTTCTCACTAATAACCTTAAGACTTCGTTCGTCAGACTCTATATAATTCTCTTTAATAAGCTTTAAAGTGTTATCTGAGCTCAGATTATCAACTATAATCCATTCAATAGATGGGTATAGCTGATTCTTAATAGAATCTAGAGTCCTAAGGATTGTAGACTCAGAGTTCCAACAAGGTGTTACGATAGAGATTTTCATGACCGATCAAGATTATCAGTGCAAGGTAGCAATTGTAAATTCAAGGAATTCAGGAGGTGGAGCTGCCACTATAGCGGCCTCTCTATCTAAGGCCTTACCACAGTCTAGATTTTTTGTGGACGATGCACCTAAAGTTAAAAAAATATTAAACTCGATTTTTGATAAAGTCTTGAACAAAATTAATCAAAAAAAATCTGGAATTATCTGGTCCAATGGAAGACGAGGAAACCTAGACTCCATGAATGAAATCAATCAATTTGATATCGTTCACTTAAATTGGATTAATGATTCATTTATATCAGTCAAAAATATTTCAAAAATTAACAAACCCATTGTATGGACCCTTCACGACTTGTGGCCATTGACTGGTGGATGCCATATCCCTTTAAACTGCAGCAGATTTCAGCTTGAATGCGGAAACTGTCCTAGCCTAGGAAGATCAGGTCCTAATGACTTAAGTTTAGAAAACTTAAAATTAAAAAAAGAGTCTTATCTAAACAAAGATATAACCTGGGTAGCTCCATCACATTTTATAAAATCAGTCGTAAGTAAGCATACAAATACACCTGTAGAAAAAATTGTCGTTATTCATAATGGAATTGATTTAACCCCCTTTAAAAATCTTAATACTAAGAAAGAGAACAAAATCCCTATTCTCTTGTTTGGTGCTCTAAATTGGCATGTGGATAAAAATAAAGGGGCTAGTTTTTTAGAAGAAGCGCTTTTTCAGCTAAAAGAAGAAGGCTATGAATTTAGCCTCAAAGTTTTTGGCTCACCTAAGGAAACCCTATTCTCCTCTAGGCTAAATTATGAAAACTTAGGAGAAGTTTCCAAGGAAGACCTCCCAAAAGTATTCTCAAACGCCGATAGTTTTTTATTCCCCTCAATGTCTGAAACATTTGGGCTTATGTCAGTTGAGGCACAGGCCTCTGGGACACCGGTCGTTTGCTTTGAAGGCCATGGAGCTCAAGAAACAGTAGAGCATCATAAGACCGGATACGTCTCAAAATATAAAGACCGTGAAGACTTTATACATGGCATTCGGTTTTCTATAGAAAATGCAAAAGAACTAAGTAACAATTGTAAGGAATGGGTAAGCAAAAATTTCGATAGAGAAATCATGATTACTAACTATAAAAACCTTTATAAGGAACTACATGCTCTCAAGTCTTAAAAAATCTATAAAGAGAATGTTGAACCCGGTGGACTTAAAGAGCCTCAATGCCGACTCCCCAGTAGATGAGCATATGGGTTTCTCACGAGGAACTCCAATCGACAGGTATTTTATTGAAAAATATTTAAGTGATAACTCTAAAAAGATACAAGGTAATTTACTTGAAGTAGCAGAAGATAAATATATTAGACAGTTTTGCACATCTATTGAGAACTCTAATTTTGCGATTCTTGATTTTAGTAGTGAAGTGAGTACACCTCCGACTAAATATAACTTTGATTTGGAAAAGCCAGAAACTTGCCCCGAAGAAGAATTTGATACATTTGTTTGCACCAATACATTAAACTTCCTCTATGAAGTAAGGGCCGCCATCAAGTCCTCCCATAAAATTTTAAAGCCCGGTGGCTGTTTTCTTGGAACGGTTGCTTCTTATACCCAGGTAAGTAAATTTGATTATGAGAGATGGGGCGACTATTGGCGCTTTACTGACAAATCACTCAAAAGACTGCTTGAAGAAGAGTTTAAAGACGTAGAAATTAAAGTATTTGGAAATTTCTCCACCGCCCTAGGTCTTATGCAAGGCCTTTCCGTTGAAGAAATTCAAGATAAATCGATCTTTGATTCTGTTGATCCCACTTATGCTAGTGTTATCGGCTTTAAAGCTATCAAAGGTGAATAGTGGATAAACTCAAAACCCCGGTATTATTAATTGTCTTCAATCGACCAGAACAAACAAGACAAGTTCTAGAAACTTTAAAACAATCCAAACCCCAAAAACTGTATATTGCCGCCGATGGTCCTAGAGTGGGTAACAAATCTGATATTAATAAACTCGAACAAGTAAATACTATTATAAAAAACATTTCCTGGGACTGCGAAGTAAAGAAGAATTTTTCTGATACAAACCTCGGTTGCAGAACAAGAATCTCATCTGCCATTGATTGGATTTTTCAAAGTGAGGAACAGGCAATAATTTTAGAAGACGATATTATTGCAGACCCTAGTTTTTTTAATTTTTGCCAAGAGATGCTTCAAAAATATAAAGACAATGACCAGATATCAATGGTCTCTGGTGTAAATATTCTCGATGGTGAATTCAAATTCGATTCTAGCTATTTCTTTACAAAGTTTGGAGGAATCTGGGGTTGGGCAACTTGGAGAAGGTCATGGAAAGATTACGACGTTGAAATGCAAGAGTGGAAGGAGCATAAAGAAAGAGGAAATTTATTTAAAGAATTCTTAACAACCAAGGAATGGAATGCTTTTAACGATAAGTGGAAGTGGCTCTGGAGAGAGAATATTCAGACCTGGGACTATCAGTGGGATTTCGCCAGGTTTAAAAGCTCTAGTCTTTCAATAGTCCCTAGCAAAAATCTAATTAGAAATATTGGTTTTGGAGAACAAAGCACCCATACAAAACAAAAGGACCATGAATATTCAAACTTAAGGACTTATTCTATAAGTTGGCCAATCAGGCATCCAAAATCTATTTCAGTAAATCCCGACTATGAAAAAAGGTATGTAGAAAAAGTCTTGCACGAAAGTCTCTTCGTTAGATTAAAAAAGAAAGTAAAAGACTTAATTTTCGGATTTAACAATTAATCTCGCAGTATTATCAACCCTACTCATAAAGACTTTTTTATTGTTTTTCTCAAAATACTCATCAACTGCTTGTCGAGCACCTTTAAAATGTCCGTAATCATCTATAATTAATATACCTTTAGAATTTAGCTCCGGATAAAGTTGTTCCATTTCGACTCTTGTAGATTCATACCAATCAGTGTCCAGTCTAAGAAGTGCAATATCTTTAATCGTCGTTTGAGGTAATGTATCTTCAACCTTTCCAACAATATATTCGATATTTTCTTCGGGATAAGTTGTTTTCTTCATATTTCTTTTAACTTCATTTAATGAAGCATAGGCCCAAATATTTGAAGGGTCATTTTCAACTTTAGAAACTTTACTCATACTTTCTTTTGCAGAAACACCGATACTCATTTCAACATCAAGCTCCCCTGGTTCAACCATGCCCTCAAAAGTATCAAACAAATATATCTTTCTATTGGTTTGTTCAAACTTTTTTAGGGTCTCTGCAATCATCATACATGAACCACCTCTCCAAACACCACATTCTACAAAACTTCCTTGGATATTATTTTCGCAAATATATTCAACACTTTTATAAAGAGAATACATTCTTTCTACTGAACAAAGGGAATACTCTTTACACTTTTCATAAATTTCTACAAAACTTTCTTCCATATCAAATGGGACTGGTTTCTTAATTTTTTTAATTTCAAGTCCTACTGAACCAAGAATCGATTTAACAAGTTTTCTCATAGCAATTACCTTAAAGATTTTTTTTAACTTTATAACATATATTTCGTATCATTGATTTTTATTCATTTTAAACAACCAAATAGGAAAGATAGATTTACTTATCCTAAATGCAATTTTTCTAGTGCTTCGAAAGAAAAACAAACAAAAGTAGCCTGAAAAGAAATAGCTTAAAATCGTTGCAACAGCAGCCCCTTCGCCTCCAAAATTTGGAATAAAATACAAATTTAAGCATATATTAAGGGCTGCGCCAATTAGAGACATATAAAAAACTATTTTCTCAAGATTTTTCAAAATTAATACTTTCGAAGAAACCACACCGAGAAAAACAAAGAAGGCGCTGATGGTGTGAAGTCTTAAAATCTCGGCGGTCTTTAAATACTGATCCCCATATAAAATATTGACGACATAGTCCCCAAAGATCCAAATAAAACTCATATAAGAGAAAGCAACCAGCATTAAAAATGAAACAACCTTCTCCACACTTCTTAAGTAATCATCGCCAAACTTGTATTCTTTTACCCACTTGGAGAAATAAGACCCAACTATGACGACCGGGATAAAGTAGATTCCTTCACTTAACTTTACAGCAGCGCTATACTCCCCAACCTCTCTAAGTCCTAAAAAGCTTCTAAGCATGATTTGATCGATCTTCATATAAATCATTACCGAGACACCTGCTAAAACTAACGGTAGTGAGTCCATTAATATTGCCTTAATCGTTCCCTCTTTAATTTCCTTAGAATCTTCAGAAGTGTTTTTATAAAAATAAAAATACATCAAAAAACCAGAAACGAAATATTCAAGGACGTACATATAGGCAATAAAAACAAGGTCCACTCCAAAATAGAGACCGATAATTTTACCTAGATTTGCAAGAATACCACCCCAGAAATAGGCTGAGACGGAGAGCCTCGATTCTGTTACGGCCAAGAAGTAAAACTCAAAGACTTGAAATGCAGATAGAAAAAGAACTAAGACAAAAGGGATAAACAAGCTCTTCTCTAATGGACTTGGATCTAAATAGCTCATAAAAAGGGCAAGAAAAGCAATACCGACAAAAATGACAATGGATTTAATTTTAAAGCAGCTTATGACAAGTTTTCTTTTAGAAAACTCTTGAAGTGAAACCTCTCTAACTAACAAACTATCAAAACCTAAGTTCGCTATCGTAGAGGTGATTAAAACTAGGCCAAAAATATAATTTAAAGCCCCAAATTTTTCGGCACCAAGCTCTCTGGCAACAAAAAAAGTTGCCACAAGAGAAAACAAAATACGTAGAACTTTCTCAAGTCCTAGCCAAATCACATTTTTCTGTTGAGAAGATAATTCGTTAATCTTATTTCCTATTATGCTTTAGAGCTAAAGAATAAAAATCCCCTTAGCTTTTGCTCTAATAAACTGTACTTAATTTTAAACTCACTCGACTCATCTTCCGTAAGCATATATCGATGAATCATGTAAGAATCTCTTTTCTTATTCGAAACACAAGTGGTCGTAAACTGTCTCTTAGCTCCGAGTTTCTCTATCAATCGAATAGTGTCATTATTATAACATAAGTCGGGCTGACCAAATGGATATGAAAAATAAGACAGGGCCGATTTAAATCGATCTAGGTGCTGCGCATTTTCTAAATATAAATAACTTAAAAAATCACTATCTTGTGAAGCGGCATTAAAGTGATTGTACAGGTGGTTCCCAAAGAACACATTTGGTTCTTCCTCTGCTTTCTTAAGATCGTCTAAAGTCGCAAAAACAGGTCCGTCCTCACAGGCCTTTACCCATTCAGAATCAGCATCAAATTCTTGTAACCAAGTTTTTCCGCTCTTAGAAAAAATGGCTTCACTCGGTGATGAATAACTCATCTTGCCTAATCTTTGACCTTCTTCGGCAACTTGTACCCAGTACGGCTCATTTCCTAAGATCAAGCTCATATTAAGAAAATGTAAGCTCGGAGTATTAAACTTTTTAAGGACTTCGATTCCTTCAGTTAAAGTTCCTTTATAGCCATCATCAAAAGATAAAAAAGCTTTGGCCTTACCATTAAAATTAAAGTTTTCTGGATTTGATGGATCACCCCAATCAAAAAATTTACTCAAAACTCTTAACTGAGTTTCTAACTGATCCTTTGTCTGAGAAAGCCGATGCCTTATTTCAAATTCTGAAGGTGAGCTTGTTATATTATGATAATAAAGAAAAATATTTTCATTCTTAAAAATAAGATTAAATAAAAAATCAGAAGCTGCTAAAATTGATAAAATGGGAGTAATTAAAATCGTTTTTAAAAAGCTCATAGGACTTAATTTAAGCTCTTTGTGGTATCACCGCTTTCAGAGTCAGGAATAAATTCTGGCACAATTTTTTTGATCTCAGTATTTATTTTCTCAAAATCTGAATTATAAGAGTTACTAATTAAGCTATTTAATAATTCAGGAAAATTATTCTCTAAACCGCGACTCTGGGCCACTCTAACTTTTTCATGATCAGTATTGAGCAGATTTTCTTTATCTGAGAAAAGCTCCTCATAAAGTTTTTCCCCAGGTCTTAGACCAATAATTTTGATATTAATATCGTTACCAAGCTTTAATCCTGCTAAGTTAATCATCTCCTTAGCTAGATCCAAAATTTTGACCGGCTCACCCATATCAAGAACAAAAATCTCTCCGCCTGATCCCATTGTCGTAGCCTGTAAAACTAACTGACAGGCCTCTGGAATAGACATAAAATATCTTTCCATGTCTGGGTGGGTAACAGGAACGTCCTTACCTTCTTCAATATATTTTCTAAATAATGGAATTACAGAACCATTACTCCCAAGTACATTACCAAACCTCACAGTAATAAATTGGGTTTCTTGATTCTCTTCAAATCTAGAACGGCAAACCATTTCAGCAATACGCTTACTAGCTCCCATTACATTTGTAGGATTAACCGCTTTATCGGTAGAAATCATCACAAACTTCTTAACCTTCATATCAATTGCGGCTTTCGTAACAATTGAAGTTCCGAGCACATTTGTTTTAATCGCTTCAGCAGGGTTTTTCTCCATCATAGGTACGTGCTTGTAAGCAGCAGCGTGAAGAATCAAATCTGGCTTATAAATGGAAAAGATATTTCTAATCCTTTCTTCGTCCCTAACATCAGCAACGATGGGGATAATTTCCGTTTGAGAGAAGTCTTCCTCAAATTCTTTTTCAAGCTGGTATAAAAAATATTCTGAGATATCTAAGAAGATAATTTTACTTGGAGAAAATCTCGTTAGCTGCCGACAAAGCTCGCTTCCAATCGACCCACCGGCTCCAGTAACGAGAACTGTCTCTCCTTCAATCAGCTGAAAGAGAGAGTCGAGTTCTAACTCAACTGGTTTTCTTCCAAGTAAATCTTCAAACTTAACATTCCTTAGAAGAGATACCGACACTCTATCACTTAGCATTTGACTAATTTTAGGCAAGATTTTGAATTCGACTTTTGATTTTTCACATTGATGAACAATTGATTTAATTTGTTCGCCAGTAGCTGAGGGAATTGCGATAAAAACTTTTTTAACACCTAACTTTTCGACATAATGAGCAATTTTTTCACTCGGGCCCAAAACTTTAATATTGTTCAGTAGTCTGCCGGCCAGACCCGGATCATCATCAATAAAACCTACGATATCTAGCCCAAGCGCTGGACTTCTAAAAATATCTTTAACAATTTGATTTCCAGCGACGCCAGCCCCTACGATTAGGACTTTCTGATTATTATTTCTCTTAATAGTATCCTTAACTATCGTGAAATTTGTGTCTTTCCAAATTCTATAAGCAAACCTTCCGCCTCCTAGACCCATCACAAGTAATAACCAATCAATAACAAAGGCGGACCGAGGAACCGTTTCTAACCTATTGAACAAGAATACTGCGACGATGGATATAAAAACACCAAAGACAGAGCCTTTAACCACTCTTATTAAATCGTGGGTTGAACTAAATCTCCAAATTCCCTTATATAGACCTGCTATAGAAAAACAAAAGGCCTGAGTTCCAAAAACTATTACAGTAACCAGAAAAAGATTTTCAATTGGAATACGGCTTAAATCAAAAGTTTCAAATCTAAGACATACCGCAATCAAAAAAGAGAAAAGAGCTACCATGGCGTCGTAGAAGAATGCCGTGAATACCTTTGGGTTTCGAAAGATTTTAAACATGCTAAGTTTATAACATGCTAGCAATCTACTGAGAATTTTAAGTTTTATTGAATATAATGCTAAGCGCTACCCAATTTGCCCTCAAGGGGTCTATATTTACTGGAAATTATGAAGATACTTTGTTCAGTTCAATTTTATCACCCCGCGAAGGGAGGAATGGAAGAAGTTGTTAAGCAGCTATCTACCCATTTTTCAAAGTTTGGTCACGATGTAACTGTCGCAACCTCTTCAAATAATGGCAGATCACCCGATGAGATTATAGATGGAGTTAGGGTCAAAAGCTTTAATATCCTGGGGAACCTGGTTAAAGGTGTTTCAGGCAATGCTGAAGAATATCTAAATTTTTTAAAATCTGAAAATGCCGATATTTATATTTTCTTTGCTGCTCAACAGTGGACCTCTGATCTCGCCCTTGGAAATTTACATAATCTCCCTGGAAAAAAAGTCTTCGTCCCCACTGGATTTTCAGGATTATTTCAATCAGCTTATTCAGACTATTTTGAAAAAATGAAATACTGGTTAAAAGAGTTTGATTTAAATATTTTTCACTCGAAAAATTACCAAGATTTTACTTTCGCCATTAATAACGAAATTACAAATTATTGTATTATCCCCAATGGGGTAAATCAAAATGAATTCTCCAATGTAAAAAGGATTTCCCCAACCACCAAAAGCTCAGGCTTAAAAGTTCTTAGTGTAGGCAATCATACAGGGGTTAAAGGCCATAGTGAGATTATCGAAATATTCACTAAGGCAAATCTTCCTAGTGGATCAAGCCTAACTATCGTTGGTGAGAAAAACTTAAAAGCTCGTTGCTATTTAAAATGTTTGTCTAAAGCTAAAACCATAAATCTTATTACCAAGAATAAAAAAATTGATATTATTTCTACTTCAAGAAAAGAGCTCTTAGACTTATTTTATTCTTCAGATATTTTTCTCTTTCCATCTAATATTGAATGCAGCCCCCTTGTACTTTTTGAAAGCGCGGCCGCGGGGCTTCCTTTTCTTTCTTCAGACGTAGGAAATGCCAAAGAAATAGCCAGCACTACTGGTGCTGGGATTATTCTTAAAACCCATAAAAACCTAAATGGTTATTCGGAAGTTGATATCCAAAACTCAGTCCGTGAGCTTGAAACTCTAGCCTCTAACTCAAATCTCAGGGCCCAAATGGGGAGCAAAGGGGCAGAAGTTATAGCCGAGTCATATACTTGGGAGAAGATTTCTAAGCAATATCTTAAATATTTCGAGGATTTACTTAAGAAAGCCTAAGAATCAATTCCCTTCAAAAATCAGCCTTTTCCCATTAGAATCATTGAATCAAAGGGCAAGAAATGAGCGTGTGCGTCAAAATTAAGGGAGGTCTTGGAAATCAACTTTTCCAATACGCTCTGGGGAAAAAAATCTCAAAAGATTTAGGCGCTCCCCTTCTCCTTGATACTTCATATTATTCACAAAAATCGTTTAATGGTAATGACCCAAGAGAATTTGAACTCGGGGGTTTTGATCTTAAGGCCAATAAAGCAAAATCAAGTGACTTACCAATCCTTGCCAAAATTCCCTTTGCAGATCGACTATTAAAAAGATTACCTAAATTATCTTTTACCGGAATGCTGTACGAAGAGCATACCCAAGGAAATATCGATCCAAAGAAAACTCCAATCTACTTAGACGGTTACTGGCAAACTTTAAGCCATATTGAAGAAGTAGAAGATGAGCTAAGAAAGGATTTAGTCCTTAAAAATATACCGGATACTTATAAGCCGATTCTAAAAGAAATCAGAAGCTCCAACTCAGTTTCTATTCATGTTAGAAGAGGTGATTATATTACGAATTCTAAGAATAAAAATCTCTTTGGGGAATGTGATAGAGAGTACTACCAAAGAGCTATTGAGAAGTTACAAGATGAAACTAAAGAACTGCGTTTCTTTGTTTTTTCAGATGATATTAAATGGGCCGAAGAGAATTTGGATCTACCTAAGAATACAGAATACGTAGATAAAATATCTCCAAACATCCCGGCAGTTAGTATGTATCTAATGAGTCAGTGTAAAAATCATATCATTGCCAATAGTACTTTTAGCTGGTGGGGAGCCTGGCTTTCAAATAGTCCTTCAAAAAAAGTAATCGCCCCAAAAAACTGGTATATAAATGGATGGTCTTCTAAAGAGATGATGCCTAAAGGATGGATTCTCCTTTGAAAACAAATCCTTTAGTATCGGTCGTTCTACCTGTTTATAACTGTGAAAAATATATTAAGGAAGCCGTCACAAGTGTTTTAGAGCAAACCTATTCTAATTTAGAAATTATTATTATTGATGATTGTTCCACAGATAAAACTTCTGAAATCCTGCATAGCTTTAAGGACGAAAGACTTGTAATTGCAAGAAATGAAGAAAACCTTAAAATTGCGAAGTCGCTTAACAAAGGTATGTCGTTAGCGACAGGAAAGTATATTGCCCGAATGGATGCAGATGATATTTGCCATCCGACGAGGTTTGAAAAACAAGTAGCCTTCTTAGAAGAAAATAAAGATACAGATATTTTAGGTACTAATATCGTTTTTATAGACGATAAATCAAAAGTTCAGGGAAAGTTTGTTTCTCTTCCCACAGGCAAGCATCTCACCAAGTTTTTACTATCAAGAATGAGCGTTATCGCCCACCCAACGGTTATGATGAGAGCTTCTGTACGAAATGATTTTGAAGACCTCTATAAAGAAAACTATCCTCATGCCGAAGATTACGAGCTTTGGCTTAGGCTTTCAAAGAAGTTTAATATTTCAAATTTAAATGATTATCTCCTTTGGTATAGAATTCATCCAAACAGTATCACTCAAAAGAATTACTCTCTTGCTATAGACTCTATGCATAGGGCAATTGAAGAACATAATCCTCTAAAGCTTGATGAAATTGACCCACAAGTTATGAGGCTTATCAGAAAACCTCAAGGTATCAAAACAAAGTCTGACCACCTAAAGGTTTTAAATGTCTGGGCCGAAGCAATTGATAAACTACAAAGTGAAAATGAACTTACAAGAACAGAAGAGCTGCAGCTTTTAAAGTGGCATCATGTGTTCTTTCTCTTAACCATGATTCACACCTTAATCAATCTAAGGCAAATACATTTTGCAGCCATTAAGCTCTTTATGTCTCAAAAACGTTTTGCTTGGCGAGTTATTGGTGGATTATTTGTCGATAGTTTCTTTATTTTTTATCATAAGTCTTATCGATTACTAATGCCTCATAAGATCTACCCAAAATCCCTATTAAGTAAAAAGGCATAACCTTGTCACTTAAAAATATTTTCTTAGACCCTCTAACTAAGAATTCAAGTTGGCTTGTGTTTGAAAAACTTCTAAGAATTGTATTCAATTTTATTTTAATGATTTTTATCACTAGATATTTAGGCGCCCATGATTTTGGAATCCTTTCTTTTGGCTTAGTGATTATTCAAGTTTTTATTCCTCTTAGTACTTGTGGAATGGATCAACTGATCAGAAAGAAGTTAATCTCTTCAGGAAATAAAGACACCGACTTAGTTAGTACGATCTTTCTTTTTAGAACTGCTTTAGGCCTTGTCTTTTCACTTCTCATAGGATTTTTCTATCTTTTTGATAGTAGCCAACAAAATCTTCTTATTCTTTTACTTGGGCTTGGCCTCGCCTTCAAAGGCTCTATGGTTTTTGAAATCTGGTTTGACTCAAAGATAGAATCAAAAGAAACAGTCTTCCCTAAAATTACAGGATTCGTCGTCTCTGGGGTTCTCCAATTGATAGCCATCTACCTAAAAGCACCTCTATGGTTTTTCGGCTTATGTTTTTCCTTTGAATGGATTATTACTTTTTTACTTTTTCTAAACCTACTTAGAAAAAAAGAAGCTAAAATTAACTTAAGCTTTTTTGACTACACACTTCTTAAAGGTCTTTTAGTCCAATCAAAAAGTATCTTTCTATCTGATATTTTCACCATTACTTTTATGAAGTTTAATATATTCTTTGCTAATTATTTTCTCACTAAAACTGCCGTCGGCCAACTAGGACTAGCGATAAGATTAACTGATCTATGGCTTTTTATCCCCGTTAGTATTGGGGTCTCTTTCTTTAATCCAATTATTAAATCCTTCAAAGAAGGTACAAAAGCTGAATGGCACAAGTGGAATCAAACTCTAACTGAACAGCTTACTTTTATTTCGATTACTCTCGCCATTGCTGGAACCCTACTGGGCCCTTACTTAATCCCAAGGCTTTTCGGGGAAGATTTTATTCCTTCAATTAATTTGTTTTTAATCTTAATTTGGTCAAATATATTTAGCTTTTGGGGTTTTGCCATCGAGCCCTGGGAGATTGCTCAAAATAAACTTTCTTATCGACTTTTTAGAGTCTGCTCTAGTGCAGTTCTAAATATTCTTTTAAATTTATATCTAATACCTAAGTACAATATCTCAGGTGCAGTTTACGCGACTTTAATTACAAGTATTTATATAAACACGCTGGTCCATATTTTCAAAAAAGATACCAGGGAAATTCTATATTTTCAGCTTCGCTCTTTTACCTTTAAAGAGCTTAGAAAAGGCTTAAAAAGTCCCTCTTCCCTTTCGTAAACCTCTTTTAACATAAAGGCCATAATCAAATAAAAGGGAAATTCTAAAAGCCCATTCAGAGTTAAGTATCCTGTTAAAGTGGCGCTAAAAGGTATGAGGTATACTGTTTTCCCTACCTTTCCTATATAAAAAATAAAAAACATAAAGATTAAATAAGGAATAATCCCATTTTCACATAATATTTTGATAAACATATTATGTGCGCCTGTATTGGCATTCTTTCCCGTTTTTATTTCATACTTTCCATTTTCAACGATGCTAGAGCCTTTATCTTTATAATTTAAAAATTGAGTTTGAGACTGATCAACTCCCACACCCAGTGGCTTATCCTTGGCCAACTCAACATAAGTTAATTGTATTGCATATCTATGATGACTTAATCTTGAGAGCTTTATTTTTACATCGTCTGAAAGGACCTGCTCAAGGCCTACGGCCAATAAAGGTGAAAACAGGCAACAAAGTATTATAAATCGAGATACTACTATGGAATATAGTTCTTTCCAGTTCCAAATAAAATATAAAATTAGTGCAACTAGCATTACTAAAAAGCCAGCTCTAGAAGCTGACACAAGCACCAACGGGATAGTTCCAAGTGCCCAACGATAACTCTTGTCTGCCAAAAAAAGCGAAAAGAGAGAAGCTGCGAGAACTCCTGAATGATTAGAGTAACCAGTTATCCCTTGAAAGTGAGGGTACATATAATTGCTTATGCCACTTAGTATCTCCTTATGAGAGTATTGACCCGTTAGAAATTCAAATATTGAGAAAATCCATATTAGGGAAAAACTGCCTTTTGCTAATTTTGATAGATTTTCCTTTGTAAAGAATTCTAAAAGAAAGCCAAGGAATAAGATGAGAAGCCCAGTTAAAACCGCCCTTTTCATTCCGTAGAAATCTAGTCTAGAAGCTGAGAAAATAAATGGAATAAGTCCAACGAGGGAATAAATAACAAAAATCTTTGGTAAGTCCCTTTTCTTAAATAGATAGATCAAACCAAATATAGGCATTAATAGATAAAGTCGAACAGGATTTTTTTGGTAATTAGAAAAAATATATATCGGTATAAACTTTAGATACCTATTAAAAAAAATAGTTAGATTATTCATACAGTTTATTTTTATTGATAACTAATCCAATAATAAAATAAAAGATCATATCATTAAGTCCGTTTAGGAGACTATATCCCAGTAGTAGCGCTACAAATAAAGAAAGTCTTCGTTCTCTTTCAAGTTCATTAGTCTCTTGAATTCGTTTAAATATTCCATATAAAAAAGCAATAAAGAAGCCATAACCAATTAATCCAAATTCAGAAAAAACCTGAATAAAGATATTATGCTGTTCATTTAGCTGAGAACCTCGAATTGAGTCAACAAGCTCTTTCATCGGATCTAAAAAAATATGATAATTATCCCATCCTCTAAAATAACCAATACCAAGTAAGTTATCGAGCCCCATATTTATATAAGGCACATATAAGTAAAATCTTCCACTACTTAAGACTTCAAGACTTGCTTTCGTACTATGGGGTGCAAACACATTCACCAGATAAATTATCAAAGGAGTTAGAAATAATAGGGCAAGCAAAATTTTATTAAAATAACCAATAACTTTTTTAAAGCTCGGATGGGATGAAAATGAAATGCCAAAACTACCTTCAACCATCATCAATAATGCTGTTCGTGAATTTGAAAAGCCTAATAATATAAATGAAAAAAGAAAAGCTTTCCATTTACTAAAGTACAACCAAAGTAGGGTCATACCAGCCAATATGATTGCTGAATAATTAACTTCACCGACCGGGCCAGAATATCGATTTGTATTAAAGCCAAGAATTTTTCTATTGTAGCTTTCAAGACCTAGGGCAGCCTCCAGACCATAAACAATAGTAAAGATGATAAGAAGAGATTTTAAAAATAAGATATAGTCCTTTTTAGAAAAGTTACTTACTTGGCAAGTAAAGCCAATCATACAAAGCACTTGCCCAATTCTCATTACCCCCTTCCAATCACCATGATATGAGCTGACAAAGATCCCTAACGACAACATCAGAACTAGAGAATAAAAGGTCTTTTCAATCTTTCTAAAAGTTAAAAGAAATAGCAATCCGACAAGTGGAGGAAAAATATTAAGATAAAGCTTAGTCTCAAATGGAGTCTTTAAAACACTTAGTGCTAAAATAATGGGGAAAAATGTTTGGAGCTTTTCTAAAACCTTGAACTTCAAAAAAAGGTCTGGGCCCTGCTCTGTAATCTCTGTTTTTTTCATTTAGATGCAGAGTGTAACATAACAATCTCAAATTTCCACTAAGGGAATTCACTTTATGCGAATAGTTTTGATTCCATAATATTCAGCCATTGATGCATTTACCCAATGCTTAGGATCTCTACTTATTTCTTTATAAAAATACAGTTTTGATGATCTTATTTTTATTGGATTTATAACTATATCTTTCGCCTTTGAGTTCAAGATGAGTTTCTCTCTTTCATCAATACCGGACGCTAATAAATAAGAGCTCTTTATTTCCCGAATTAAAAATAGGGTAAACATAAATAACGGAAAAAGAAGAATCAAATTCTTAGCTCTTACACTTCTTGTGATTACTTGAAAGTTACCTTTTAATCTCACTCCAACCTTTAATCCAACTCCAAGTCCAAATATAGACAAGCAAACCAGAGAATAAAACAAAGTCCTCTGATTTAAAGGAGTATCAACCACCAAGAATGGAAACACCAATAATAAGGAACTACCTACCCAAACAATGGAAAAGCTCTTCAGCTTCCATTTTGAAGAGATATTTACCTTATCAATTAAAATAGCCAAGCCAATGCCTCCTATAATACTAATTATGATTTTTTTCCAACTTGCAAAAGCTAATCTCCTAAAAACTTCAATAGCTCGGTCAAGAAACTCTGTATTTTCAGGATTCATTTTATTTAGGACCTCTGATCTAACGAAATTTCCTGGTGCAAATAACAATACCGCGAGCCCTACAAGAAAAAATCCTAGGAAAATAAATTTATTTCTTTTTGAACCTACTTCGTTGAAAGGACTAACGGAAATGAAAGAGAGGCTACCTATAAAAAGCATTAGTATCGATGCCTGCTCTAGCAATGATCCTGCAAAAAGAGAAAAAACGAGTTTCCCTATAGTTAATTTTTCTAAATTATAATAGTAAGTTTTAATCCAAATCGTAGCAATATACAGCGGAACGATATAAGTTAGCCCTGAAGTTGACCAAAAGACCACATGAGGAATAAAAGGAATAAGGCAAATAGTTAGAACTAGAAAAAAATAAACTCTAAAAAAGGGCGCCTCCTTCGAGTTTATAACCAATAAATCACTTAAATTCCTTAAAGATAAGACATAAAGAAGTGCTACTCCAGCGACAAAAAATGGAGTGATCTTAAAGTCTAATAAAGCTAAGTCACAAAGAAATAATGTAAAGCTTCGCCCACTCCAGTTCATATACATATAAGAGACTGATTCAAAGAGCGATTTCTTTGCAAATAAATTATGTAACGAAAAGTCGTCAACCATAGGCCTAGAATAAAACCCTATAGCAATGAACAATAGTCCAATCAGAAGATAGAGCTTCCCTTCAATAGATCCCCATAACTTCGAAATAAGACTCTCCTAAGATTTGTTATTACCTGATAGTAGTATCTGAGGCCCAAATGGACAATTAGGACGCACCGCAAACAGGACAAATAAGAGCAAGTTCATATTTAATATTGATTAGATATCCAGTAATCTCAAGTATAAGAATTTGGAGAAGATAAACTTATGTCAGACGCCGACAAGAAACTCAATGTATGCAGAGTGGCTACCGTGCCCATCGCAGTGCTTGGGCATAAGCATCAGTTTGAGGAGCTTTCCGAAATTGGAGTAAGTATTACCCTAGTGTGTTCTAAAGGGAAGGGATTTGAAAAGCTCCCTCAAAATGACCTTTTAAAACTATTTCCCATTGAATTAAAAAGAGAGATCTCACCAATTAGTGATCTTATTAGTATTTTCAAACTCTTTATGTTTTTTAAAAATAATAATTTTGATATCGTTCATTCAAATACCCCTAAAGCTGGAGTCCTGGTGGCCATATCCGCTTGGCTTGCGGCTGTCCCTATACGGATCCATACATTTACCGGTCAACGTTGGGTTTCGACGAAAGGTCTAAAAAAACACTTGCTCGTCATATGTGATAAGTTGATATCAATGCTTAATACGCACTCGTTTACAGACAGCCATAGTCAAAGAGAGTTTTTGATTCAATCCAATATCCTTTCAGCTTTAAATTCCAGTTGTCTAGGAAGAGGATCTTTTTCTGGTATCAATACCGAGAAGTTTAATCAGAATAAGGTTAATACAGGAGCCGTAAGAGAAAAACTATCACTTCATTCTGATGACCTGGTTATCGGCTATATAGGGCGTATTGTTAAAGATAAGGGAATTGATGACCTAGTTGAGGTGTACCAAGAATTAAAAGAAGAAAACAAAAATATAAAACTACTTCTCGTCGGTCCGGAAGAAACGGAGTCAGACTTTGTTGATAAGAAAACAAAAGAGATTATTTTAAAAGACCCAAATATCATTACAACGGGGCATGTAAGCGACCCTGAAAACTATTTAGGTGTGATGAATCTTTTTGTTTTGCCAAGCCGTAGAGAAGGGTTCCCAACTGTCATTCTAGAGGCCAATGCTTTAAAAATTCCTAGTATTGCTTCTGACATAGTAGGGACAAGAGATACAATTGTTGACGGTGTTACCGGATTTTTGACCCCTCTAAATAACAATGATGCCCTAAAAGAAAAAATTAAATTATTATTGACGAACAAAGAACTCGCTAAAAAGTTTGGAGAAGCAGGGTTTCAAAGAGTAAACAAGGAGTTCTCCTCGAAAAAGATGACGAGCCTACTTGCAACTTCTTATTTGAATTTAAAGAGACATTCTCATGTGTAAGCGACTCTTCGATATAATACTTTCATTTATAGTATTAGCTCTGACAGCAATTCCAATTCTCTTAATTTATATATTAATTAAAGCGACCAGCAAAGGACCTGCCCTCTACTGGTCTGATCGCGTGGGACGTCAGAACAATATTTTTAAAATGCCTAAGTTTCGTTCAATGAGAATTGACACACCAGAGGTTGCGACCCACCTACTCTCTAACTCCAAAGATTATATAACTCCGATTGGAGCATTTTTAAGAAAAACAAGTCTTGATGAACTCCCACAATTAATTTCAATTTTAAAAGGCGATATGTCATTTGTAGGACCAAGGCCAGCACTATACAACCAGCATGATTTAATAAAACTTAGAACAGAGAACCTAGTACATACACTTGTTCCTGGTGTTACTGGCTGGGCTCAAATCAATGGTCGTGATGAAATCTCTATTCAAGAGAAAGTAAAATACGATTCCTATTACTTAAAAAACCAAACTTTAATTCTTGATTTTAAAATAATTTGGGCCACATTTTTTAAAGTTTTAAAACAAGAGGATGTTTCTCATTAACTACTTAGAGCAAACCAGATAAGCTTCTCCAAATCGAGTTTCAAAAGAGTTAATCTTCAATCCGGCCCCAAGAATTTCGCTTCTAAGTTCTTCTTCAGTATATTCAGTATAGTGAGTTGAATCTAAAAGATAATAGATTCCTAGGCGTTTTTTAAAGATTGGTAGCCAATCTCTAGTTAACATGGGAACTCTAATCAAAATTTTTGGATTATTATCCTTCCAACTATAATTGGCGATTAAGTTTCGTAAAAACTCTGTACGCAACTCAATATGTTCAAGAACATTACTTAAAACAACAGCATCAATTTCAATTCCAGGAAAACTCATCTTAGTAGCATCTCCCTCTAGGAATCTAATATTTTCCATCGAGTTCATTGAGATTGCCTTTTTGACATGCTTTGGAATTATTTCGACTGCAAGAATTTCCTTAACATGTGGAGACATTTTCTTACTCATCTCTCCAGTATGACTGCCAACCTCCAAAACAACGTCTTCTTTATCTAATCTATCGATAAACCATTGTTCGTACTTTAAGATGTCGTGCTTAGGATGGATCCCTCCATTATATTGAATTGAAAGTGTAGTTATCAACTTTCTTAAGAAGTTATCCAGCCTTAAAACTAGAGGTAATAAGACTTTGGCCATAAATGGATTTATAATGATTCTTTTCACAGTTTTAAATTTTGTAATATTCTTTATACCAAGAAATAAATTTTGCAATCCCTTCGTCTAATGTTGTTTTAGGCTTGAAGCCAACTGCCTTTTCTAAAGAGCTAGTATCAGCATAAGTTTCATATACGTCCCCATCCTGCATTGGTAGCATTTCTTTTTCTGCCACAACACCTAGCTCTTTTTCGATAGTTTCAATAAAGTCTAAGAGTTTAATGGGTTTGCTATTGCCTATATTATGTAATTCATAAGGCAGACTCTGGCGAGGAGCAGACCCTTCTACAACTCGAACGACGCCTTCAGCGATATCTTCCACATAGGTAAAATCTCTTAGCATATCTCCATTATTAAAGACCTTAATTTTTTCGCCCGAAAGTATTGCCTTAGTAAAAAGGAAAGGTGCCATATCTGGTCGACCCCAAGGCCCATACACTGTAAAAAATCTTAGTCCAGTAGTCGGAAGCTTATACAAGTGAGAATAAGTATGAGCCATTAGCTCATTCATTCTTTTTGTTGCTGCATAAATGCTAACTTGCTTATCTACTCTTTGGTCAACTGTGAAGGGGATCTCTTTATTATTGCCATAAACCGAGGAGCTACTCGCGTATACAAGATGGCCAATATTATTATGCCTACAGCACTCTAAGACATTCATGAAGCCAGAGACATTACTATCTATATATGCATGAGGGTTTTCGAGTGAATAGCGAACACCTGCTTGTGCGGCTAAGTTTACAACACAGTCAAAACTATTGCCCTTGAACAATTTTTGAAGTTTCTCAAGGTCAATAAGATCTATACATTCAAAACTAAAATTTTCTTGTTCTTCTAGGCACTCGAGTCGAGCTTTTTTAAGACTTTGATCATAATAATGGTTTAAATTATCTATTCCGATAACTTTATGACCCTTTTCGGCCAACATCTTTGATACATAAAATCCGATAAATCCGGCAGCGCCTGTAACCAAAAGCGTCATATACTCTCCACTATAAGTGTCCCAATACTATACAATTTGTCGATTATTGGCACTACTTTACTAAAGAGTCGCCCAGAGCTGAGCCTCTAAATTACTGATTCCTTTAAGTGAAAACTCTTTATCAATTGTATTCTTTGAAGCTTCAATTAGGCTAGATGCATCAGAAGTCCTACTAAGCTTAATCAAAGCTTTAATATCTTCAGCTGAAGTCGAAGCAGCCAAAAGTCCGTTATGATTATGCCTGATCACTTCATTGATCCCTACAACAGGTGTTCCAAGAGCAAGACAGCCACTGGCCATTCCCTCTAAAAGGGTTTTAGGCATTCCTTCATAAAATGAAGGAAGAATATAGTACTTGTATGAATTCAAAACTTCGGCAACTTGATCATTTGAGATTCGACCTTTAAATGAGATATTTTCAGAGTTGTTTGTATTTTCTAGTTCTTTTTTTTGATCTCCATCTCCATAGAGGTCTAATTTATGTGGAGAGCCTTTGAAAGCTTCTAGAAGAGCAAAAAGATTCTTTTGAGCATTTAATCGACCTATAAAGACATAAGCATCTTTTCGTTCAAGTCCTTTATCAAAAAATAATTCTGTATCAATATAATTGTGTAGCACTTTTATATGATTCATTGATAGCCCATATCTTTCAGTTAAATATTCTTTATCCGCTTCACTTGAGACATAGGCTAAATCTGAGAATTGATAGATATACTTTTCAACCAGACTTATAATCGAAAAATTTAATCGAGATTTTTTTAGTAGAAATAAAGATAAGGTAAATCCAGTTCTAATAGCTAGTGGCTTTTGAGTTAAAAGTTTTGCGATGACAGCGGCCCATGCTCCATCCATTTGATTTGTTTTAAAAAAATCTAATTTCGATAACCTTTCAAAATTTATAAAAGACATGAGGAAGCTATAAATTAATATTCCTAATTTACTTTCTGGAAAATACTTAGGCATCGGAACGATGTTTATAGAAGGGTGTAACCTCCCCTCCAACTTTAACTCTTTGGCTATCTCTGAATCATTATGACCATAGGTAAACCAAGTAACTTCAGACAAAGTCCCTTTCTTTAGGTGTTCTTCATAAATTAATTTTTCTCTATCCAAGAGACCTTTGTCTCTCCACACTTCTAAAGAGATATTTCTTGTAAAAAAAAGACCAAGCTTTTTACTTTTCATTAGGTCCGAAACTCCTTAAGCCCAACCTCATTCTCAATTCCTAAAATCTGGGAAATAATGGAAATTCCCCATAAGAACAATACTGTCCCATGAATATCTGGTTCATTTTTTCCATTCGAAATTTTGGCTCCGTAATATCGGTCATTTGCCTTCCCTTCTAAAAAGGAGAAGCCCCCAAGGTTTTCAAAATAGTATTTTTTATAATCTGTAAGCTTCCCAACAACGAATTCCTCTATTTCTTTTTGTCTATAGTTTCGCCCAAGCTGCTTGCTTGCATAATTTAAAACTAAAACAATATTAAAATTATCACAGGCATGGTTATCATTTTTGGCCATAAGACAAGTGTCGACCAATTCATTTGCATAAGGAAATTCTTCTATTCCAACCGCTAAAAAACCCGTAATAATTTTCATTGCGCCATTGATCTTATTTCTCAAGTCAACTGTACCAGCATACCAGCAACCGTCTGCACTTGACTGGATCTTATTAATCCAATCAATAGAACTCTTTACGAGGATATTAAAGTCTTCACCCGAAACTCTTTCTTGTTTATGGGCTTCATTTAAAAAAAACATTGCATGACTAAAATGGCTTCCCGCATTCCAAGGTTTATCCCACTCAAAAGAATTTAAAAAGTTAGTTATCTCTTTTTCTGACTTAAGGTAATTAAACTGAAAATCTTTTGGAACGAGATCGAATAAAGAAAGAGAGGATAGAGATTGTCTTGTATCAGCGCTAATATAAGCTTTATTAAAAAAGTTATTAAACTCTTTTCTTTTAAGTCCTCCTAAGAAGTTCCTTAGAAAAGACTTCTTAAATACAATAGGATCATAAATATCAGAACTAGAGGATTTAAAGCTCAAAATATAGTTAGCTGCAGCCTGCATCTTATTTTCGTCTTTTATCTGAAGAAGATACATAATCTTTAGAGCAAAAACAGACGCTCCAAGATTCCAATGAATATTGTCGGGATAAAGGTCACCTGAGAAACTATATTTATAACGTCCGGGAGTTTTCGTTTCCATAGTCGTTAAGAAGGCCTTAGCTTTTTCTTTACAACTAAAAATCCAGTCTATCTCTGGCTTCACTAGTGAAATCCTAGCTTCGCTAACACTCTAAAAGAATGACTCATAAATAATATATAGAACTTTTCAATCAAACTTGGCTTTTTAGTCTTCTTTTTTTGTAGCTCAAGGCAATCTTCAAATGCTTTCATATAAAGAGAGCACATTTTTTCTGCCGAGCGATCATAGGTCACCATTTTTTCAGAATATTTATCAAAGTTATTCACAAGTTCTTCAATGGCATCAAAAACGTCATCTTTGCCCTTAAATTCAACTCCATACTCATGACAGTACTCTGGCAAAGCTCCACTATCCCGGTAGACAATTGGAAGACCACTCATTCCTCCTTCTACATGATGCATTCCACCTGGTTCACAAATGGAAGCTGTAAGATAAAAATCACACTCACCAAGTTTTTTACCAAGTTCTTTACCGGTGCAGGGAGGAAGCAACTTAATCTTTTCAATTTTTAAATCAGTTGGAGCATTTCCTATATACCAAAATTCAAACTTCTTATCGAACTCCGGATCAGCCTTTAGACGCTCTTCTATGGCCATATAAACGTCCCATCCCTTCATCAAATTGGCAGACCAGTGATGAGTAACAAAGCGTATTTTTTGACCTTCTTTTAATTCTTTTTTCTTTTTAACAAATGAGCTGGCATCAGCTCCATTTAAGATTGTTGAATAAGTATCAGTGAACTTTAAATTTTGTTTTTTAAAGAGATCAATCAACCAAGACGCTATATAAATAGTATGGTCCGCAAGTCTATTCGCCAACTCAAGCTGGCTATTCATAAACCGAGTCCCTTTTCTTTCATCACACTCATTAATTCTATGAAATACAAAAGGAGGATTTTTACGTGATCTTAAGTAATTTGAAACATCATTTAATGTATAAGCAGAGGATTTAATAAAAGCTCTAGGGTCCGTCAGAATAATCACATCAATATCATCATCATTTAAATGATCAATGACTTCGTGGCCATGCTTATTAAGATAAGCATGCAAATTGTTTGAAAACTGATTTCCTCCTCCAAACGATTTATCCGTCACTCGCATTGATATTGAGACTTTCAAGTTTTCTAATCTCCGTTTTATTTAGATAGAATTTTCACTCGTAACAATATGCTGTTCATCATGATCACTTTTTGAGTTCAATTCGGGGATAAAAAAAACTAGATCTTTATTTTTTTTACTTTTATCAATCTTAGTTGCTCCAATCGAATGACTTGCCTGTTCGTTTCCTGAGTTATCAATTTTTTCATAATATCTATAGTAAGAAATATTCAACCCACTTTCAGCGAGATATCCCATTGTTTCAGAGCCTCTGATCGTATCTGTAGACCACTCTTTACTATTCTTAAAGTCGATATAGTTTGCCTCGAAGACAACTTTTCCACCTGTTTTTAAAATTCTCGATATTCCTGCAATAAAACCCTTTGGATCTTTAGCGTAAGCATAAACCCTGGACAGCAGTACATAGTCAAAAGTTTCATCAGGAAAAGTCATCTCTTCCATATTCATTACTTGAATTTTAGGATGATTAGAATACAGATCAATTGAGAAGATATTGTCCCACTTAAACCCATACAACCAACATAGATAAAGTTCGAACACGTTACGAGGTCCAATAAGAAGAATTTTTTGGTTTTCTCTATTTTTAGCACAAGGACCTAAAACTCTAAAATATTCTTCCGGTCTTCTCGTCGTACTTATCTTATGCTTATCCGTCACCATTGCATTGTAATCAAAAACTCTATTAAAGTGCCCATCCTCTTCGGAGTTATTTTTCAATGCTTTATCTTGTCTAGACATGCTTACTAGCTGAATAATTAGGGAAGTAATGTCAAAAATAACTGGCTTTAACAAAAAGGTTCTAATCAATGAGTATTGATATCCAGTCCTTTCTGGATTAACAAAAGCCTTCTTTAAATATCTTAAAAACAGTAACATGCGCTTTCCCCTAGCGATTAAAAATGAATGTGTATATATATCATCTATTTAGCCGAAGCTCATTTAATTTAAACGGAGCGCGGCGCGCAAACACCTCTTCTTCGCGAAAAAAAGTGTCAAAATAGACATTAAAAAGCCTAAAACAGTGAGAATTAATCCTAGTTTGAAACTAGAGGAGCTAAATTTAAACTCAACTTGAGACTCTCCCGACGGAACCAAGATTCCCCTTCCCATATAATTAGTATTATAAATTTTAACTTCTCTACCATTTATAAAGGCCTTCCACCCAGGATAATGAGCATCACTAAGGTAGAGCAGCATTCTTCCGTTTGTTTTAACCTTTAAACTAACTGCATCAGGCTTGTAATTCATCTCACTAATAGAGCCAGTCGAATTAAAATCAAGAACTGAGTCCTTCGGTAGATTTTCAATTAAAGCATTTGAATAAATTTCTTCGGTAGGCGCAAGAATCTTCTCAAGTGCCTCCTCTTTTGAAACTCTCCTTACCTTACTATAGAGTATTACCCTTTCTTTAAAATCAAGGTTTTCATAAATAAATAACTTATAATCTTTTAAGAATTCTTTTTTTATAAAATTATGTTTTCTCAAAGTTTCTTCACTAATGTCATCCTTCGAAAAGAAATATTTTATATTGAATAGATTTGCTAAAATTCTTTTTTCTTCATCTATCAAAAAGTCTTTTTCAAAGCTGTTCCTATGAAACCCACTTTCATGCCATCCTATTTTTTTTGCAACTCGAATGCTTCTTTCAAGGGTTAATGTTGTTCCAGCCCGTGTCATTTCGAAATCAGAATTCACAAAGTCAAAGAAACTATTCTTAGAGACATCAAACCGAATACTTCTGGAATCTCCAAGTTTTGGTGTCATGGGAAGAACATATTTTTCGTGCGTATACTTTTCTTTCAAATATTTAACATATACTGGATCTTCACTAAGTGAATTTGAATACAATACTGGAACCTTGATCACCCAACTAAATATATCTAAAATACAAAAAATCAAAGCCGCTAAAAATGCAGTTTTCTTAGTGATTTTCCTGTTGTAAGCTAAAAAATAACTTCCAGAAAATAGACCAAGGAATAGAAAAGGCCGAATCAATTCGAAAAACTGCACTTCCGAAAAAGGAAGTACAAAGTTATCTAGATTTTCTTGCCTAAATAGCCAATACGATAAACCTGAGAAGAGCAAAAATGCTACAATACCCATTGATATCAAAAGTTTTTTTAAGTCTAACTTCTCATTAATTTGCTTCGCACCTACACAGAACATAAGACAAAGAACAAAGTTCCAAACAAGAAGCCAGTGTGATGAATACCTCATATTTGTAAGCGCAGGATTCAATCTCATTATATAATCACCAATCCCATAGGACATTGCAGCGGTGAAAATAAAATAAGTAAATAACAAGAACCCTATTTTTTTTAATTTAGATGAATAAATAAAACAATAAACGCAAGTAACAATAGGAATAATTCCTAAATAAGAGAGATTAATATAAAACCTTAGTCTACCTATACCTAAACTATGATCGAAAATTCCTGGGAGGAAAAATGGAGAATATCTAAGTTCAATAGGATTAAATCTACCAGTGTGCATGTAAACTGACATGTCATCATATAGAGGAGGTATATACAGTCTCTGAAGCTCCATTACTGGAATTACGAGTATCGCGGTCATTAAAATAAGTGGAATAAAGAAAATCAAGTTCCCTTTTATAAATAAAAGAGCTCTCTTCTTGAAGCTTTTGTCTTTCTCCCAGCAAATATAAATACTCATAATAGGTAAAAAAGTTGTTCCGTAAAACCATATAAATTGAGTCTCTGTCGCGAACAAGTGAAAAGTATTGACTATGGCTGCAATAATTAGAATCTTAGGGTCTTCAACTTTAAACCCTTTAATGTATAAGTAGAAAACCCATACGGTAAAAGGAAGTTGTTCGATCATTTGCCCTTTAAATGCAGATATCATCATAATTCCACTCAAGGAAAAGATAATACCTGCTGTGAAAGCCACAGCACCATCAGCGAATAACTTAAATAACTTAAATGCCCCCAAAAAGCCTAAGGTTATGGAGGAGAACCAAAGAATTTGACTAAAAAATGGCTCTCCAACAAAGTATCTTAAATAAGTTATTGGATAATAGTTGATTGTCAGTGGATTACTAAATCTAGGTTCACCAAATAAAAATCTTGGTCTCCAAAAAAAAGAACTTTTATCGTCAAAAGCAGACAGCTGACCCAGGGCCCAAGAATGTCGATGGTAATGTCCCTCTGTATAGATCGGAAGTCCTTGAAAGACATATGGAGAAATCAAGAGAAAGGCTATTCCTAAAGATATATAAAAATAAAAATTTTTTGACGATATAAACTTATTTACCATTAATTATCTCTTTCAAAATTTAGTAATTTATATCATTTCTTATCCAATACTTACATGCTTAACGCAGAGCCAATATCCATAGCCATCTTACTGACCACTCTATATAATCAAGTTGAAATGTTTGATAGTTTGATAAACAAATTGAAAGTTGAGATAAGGATGTCTCGAGCTAAGAAATATAAGACAATTATGTCTAAGGATCTTGCTCTCCCTCACTTTGAGCACGCCAAAAAATGCACGTCTGCTTTTAGTAGAAAACTAGAAGAAAATTCATTTATTGATAAGAAAGTTGAAGAATACAAACAAAATGGATTTTGTGAGATTTGGACTGAAGAGCAATCAAAATTAGCAGATAAGATCAGCTCAAAAGTTTTGGATTGGGACAAGGAAGGAAAGTACTTCAAAGACGGCATTATAAATATTGATAGCGAAATCTATAATAGTATTCCTGAGATAGAAGTTCTAATTAAAGACTCATTTTCTGAATTTCTTCAAAAAAGTTTCAATTCGGAATACAAAGTTTTTTTTTCGCAAATTATAAAAACAGAATTTAACAACAGTGGCCCTAGAGGATCTCAATTATGGCATCAAGATGGAGGTCCTGGTTCAGCAATAAATGCACTTTTCTATTTAAGGGATATCGATAAAGATGGAGGTGCCATTGAATTAATTCCCTGGAAGGATTCGTTAAAGATATATAAAAAAGTTATCTCAAACTTAAGTTTATATAGACTATTAAGAAAACGTTCTGCTAAGGAACAAACTCGATCTAAAAAAGTCGAATTGTATGAAAAGGAGATAAACCCTTTCTACAGCCAATATGTCCATCAACCCACGGGAAAATCAGGTCTCTTAGTACCTTTCTTTAATAATGTGATTCATCGTGGTGGCTTCCCAAAGTCACCAGACAAGCCTCGATTTGTTCTTTTATTTTACTTCTACCCATCAGATAAGAAGACCCCCTTTGAGAAATATCGAAAAGAAGGATTCCCTAAAAAATCCTCATATCCTAAAGATCCGAATTTTTAATAACTTCTAAAATGTTTTGAATTGCTCTTTCGTGCTGACCTATCAACTCTATCTGTGGTAAGTTATCTCCCTCATTTAATCGTTTCATCCATATACCGAGATCTATAGAAATTGATTCAGCAGTCTTATTGCACATGATTCCGTTGAAATTTTCTAAGAAATTAAACTTATCACTAACGAGACCAGGTTGAAGGCTAATTACATTTTTCCCTAAGAGCCAACTTTGGTAAAGTAAAATAGAGGACATCCCAACAACGCCATCACAATTAAGTAGCAATGAAAGAGAGTCCATATTCTGGACAATTTCATTTCTCACTCCTTTGGAGTTTTTCTTAACATAGTCCTTAAGTTTTTCTAACTCGTTTCTTGGATGGGCTAGAATCAAAACTTTAACATCGGGAACTTTTTCAAAAAAATTAAATAAATGATTTAATACATCAAATTCAGTATAGCCCCTGAAGTTAGGGTTTTGACTATCTCTCCCCTGGTCATTCTCTACAGGCTCGCATACAAATCCAATCCTCTTTTCAAGTCTGCTTTCTTTTTTTCCGTCTTTAACTTTATTTTTTAAATATTCAGACATATTACTTAAGCAAGGCTGCCCAACGACTTCTAAAATATCTTTTGATATTCCTTCTTTGACGCTTTCATCAAAAGCGATTTTATCCATCACAAGATACTTTGTTGGAGAAAATAACCCTTCTCCATCCATTTCTAAGCGATATCTGTAATTCATCCAATTATCTAGGAGGCAATAAGTTTTAATACCGAGCTCTTTGCAAACTCTTGCAATTCTAAGTGCCAATTTATCGTGTACGCTAGTAGAGAATAATAAGTTATTAATTTCTTCTTTATCTAGAAAATCAACTACCGAATCAAAACTCCCTTCAATCCAATTAATGTTTTTAAGCTTTGATTTTTGAGTTGAAATAAAACCATTCTCGACGACATAGACTTCTGACGATTCCTGCAACTTCTGAAGGCAAGTGAATACACATTTTGCCCCTCCAACATCTCCTGTAACCACAAGTGTTTTCAAGACTATTCTCCAATCAGTTCAGAAATTAACTTTAAAGTGTTTTCAAATTTTACAAAAGATAAATCAGAGTCTCTTTTCTGCTCAAAATTTTGGATTAAGTCATCAAGGCCTTCTTTAATAAAACCAAGATTTTGTTCAAAAGATTCCGTATATTTTTGTTTTAAAGAAAAAGTTCCAGGATAATCTGCATTTTCAATTCTCTCTTCTTCGATCCATTCTTTACCACCATTCTTTACAACTATCCGTCCTTTTTCAAAAACAAATATCGATTCTAGATAGTGATAAGGGACATCACTCCCCTTAATCAAAACACTTGTTCCTGTTTTAGTTTTACCTACTCCGACGCCTGAAGATCCGTCTTTTGTAATATTTGAAAAATCAATTGATACTTTTTCATCAACGATAAAGGCTATAAGATCCACCATATGAGAACCGTTTGTTAAAAAACCTTTCGAAAAACTCACTTCACAAGATTGAAGCACTCCATAGTTTTTATTTTTTGTGATTTCTCTTATTTTTTTAAAGAAAGGATGGTGCCTTCTCATGTAATTAACGTTTACTTTAGTATCACCGATCAAACTAACCATCTCTTTAAATTCAGTAATGTTTTCTACAGGAGGTTTTTCTAACCAGACCATTTTTATGTCACTACTTAACGCTCTCTTGAGGTGATCATAATGAAACTTGCTTGGCGAGCATATGCTCAAGATGTCCACTTTTTCTTCAATAAGTTCTTCAATAGAATCAAAAGCTTTTACCTGATATTTTTTTGAAAACTCGTTTCGAGCATCTTCGCAGGGATCAAATCCACCAACAACTTCAACGTCATCAGAATTTAGATAAGCTTCCATATGGGTTGTTATTTCATTGTCGCAATTATCCCTATCGTACTTCCAAGCAATATTTCCTAGTCCAATTAGAGCTGCCCTATACTTCTTAGTCATTTTCTTTCTCGCCATATAAGAACTTAAATTTCAACTCTGCTAGAATCCAATCTTGCTCATTGTCTATGTCTTGACACTCCACTTCGGGGACTTCGTAGCAAATGGAGTTATCTGAAAACAAATCTGGCTGTTTTTTAAATGTTGCTACTCTTCCCCAATAAAATTGTCCAATATCATGGTAGGCTGGTTCCAAATCCTGTGATCGGGAGTATTGATGCTCTGGTTGAAACATCGATATTTTTTGATTCTCTATTTTCAACGCTCTTTGAATTGGATAGCTGAATCTTGTGACAGGAACGAGTGTGTTTGCTGTAGAGTTACTCATAAGTTCGAAGGATTCCTCTAACTTTTTACTCGTTACAAAGGGTGCTGTCGGGTAAATACAGCAGAAAAACTCAAACTCTCTATCGATTCTCTCGTAAGAATCTACCACCTCTAGAATCACATCTCTGGTCATGGAATAGTCGTCTGAATTTTTTTCACTTCTCATAAAAGGAACTTTCGCACCTAGGGACTTTGCTATGTTAGCAATCTCTTCATCATCAGTGGAAACCATTACTTCTTCAAAACAACCAGATTCTATAGCTGCAATTATAGAATAATATATAATTGGTTTCCCATTAAAATCACGAATATTCTTTCGAGGGATTCTTTTACTTCCCCCTCTTGCAGTAATTATGGCAACAGCATTTTTTTTCATTCAGACTGCCTTTCGTGGTCACAAATATTTTCACACATTTTAAAAGTATGAAAATGTGTGGCTTTACTTTCTACCCAACTTCTAATGAGGCTAACTTCTTTTTGAATTTCTTTTTGACATCGTTCTACTATCTTCGGCAAAGTATTATAAATTTTCCATTGAGTAGAATCATCATCCATAATCAAGTTTTTTTGCCAATCTGGTCGACCCCAGTACCAACCAGCAAAAATGGTAGCAAGTTCCTTATTTTCCTTTAGATCAAGTTCTTCCCACCAGCGCTTACTTAAGTTCTCAATGTATTCTTCTCTACTTTTGGAGTACTTTGCAATTCCCCAATCATGATACCAGCCTTGATCTGCTATCATCACTGGTTTTTCTTGTGCTGTAGCCTCTATTCCAATAGTTCCATGATAAGTAATAATCCCATCTACTGATCTCAGAAGGTCTTCTCCATTCCAAGACTCATTAACCAATGAGATATGCTCAGGAGTATCAAAGTCAAAGAAGTCACTTAAAGTCTTTCCTTTATAATGCTCATCACAGGGATGTGCTTTGAACAACCAATAGACGTCTTTGTTCTCGAGTGCAGTTTCGTAGGTAACCTTGATCCAGTCGTAAAAGTCTCTAAAATTTTTCATTCCCATGAAATGAGGATAATCGAACCAGTTAGAAGCATATACGGAGATAATAGGCTTATTCTCATTCCAGCCATACTCTTTTTTTATAATTTCGCTATTACATTCGCCTTTTCTCTTTTGGTAGGTATACATCGAGCCAATGTCATTTGTTTTTCCCGAAAATCTAGATTCTAAATACTCTTCACCAACATCGAAGAGAATCTTTTTTTCATTTTGACTTAGCTGTAAAAAATCTCTTTCATACAAGGGTCTGTCCTGAAAAGAAAAGAAGTCGCTAATATCATCAATTTTCCAAAATCGAGAAAGCCCAAACTCACCATAAGGAATAATTGTTGTAATTCCTTTTTTAACTGCAACCCAAACAAAAATGGCCCTCCATCCAATACAATGGCTCATAATTAAAATTTCTGGTTTGTATTCATCTAACCATTTTTCAGCAGAGGAGATTACATTAAAAAAATGAGCTACTGTTTCAAGTGTAGAGTTCTCTTCTACGTTTATATAAGCACTTCTTTGTTTTTTTAAAATATCGTCGTATAAAAATGACGCTGGAAAATCAAAAGGAAGTTTAAGTCCTAACACGTCGTCCGGCTTGGTGACCGAAGAAAACAACTCCTTTGAGACGCGCAAATGTTCTTCCTTATTAGAGTCAAATGTATCCATCAAATCAAATGTATGAGCATATCCTAATGTCTCGATCATCGACTTTTGTTGAACTCTCCTGTCTTTTCCAATTAGGGCTGCGACTAAGTCGCTAGAAACACCCAAGGCTCTCGAAATTATTCCGATCCTGTACCAATAATTAGGATTATCCCAGGTAGCGTCTATCATAATTTTCTTGTTGCAAGGCTCGGTAGATTTATTCTCTTCGATGAAGTCTTTAATAAATTTATTAAACTTCTTTCGCTCTGGTGAGAGTATTCTGTTTTGGATTTCACCTCTAACTCTAGCAACCACATTCTTAATCATTTTCGTTCCTTATACCTAGCGCGTCATAAATATTTTAAATTAGGCTTAGCATTTTACATTGGACAACACACCTTCAGAAGCAATTTCTTTTGCAAGTACTTCTATTAAGCTTTATATTTGGTCATTAATCAAAGATATCGAGGGCAACCTAATGCGAATTTGCGCCCAATGCGTCAACGTAACAACAAGGCCAAATATCAACTTCAGTGAGAAGGGATTATGTCCTGTTTGTGTACATTACAATGAAAGAAAAGCAGGTGCTATAGATTGGTCCAAAAGAAAGGAGCAACTAGCGGAAATTGCGGCCTGGGGAATTGAGAATTCGAATTCGAGTTTTGATTGTATTGTAGGTGTTAGTGGCGGGAAAGATAGC
>CEUZ01050544.1_pt1 | contig 151354 bp, 165 predicted proteins | sample 361511 | NCBI WGS metagenome assembly CEUZ01 (sample SAMEA2622822, study PRJEB7988) | marine metagenome | biome: marine biome (ENVO:00000447); feature: surface water layer (ENVO:00002042); material: "saline water (ENVO:00002010), including plankton (ENVO:xxxxxxxx)" | depth 5 m
GCTGATCATCCTCTCAGACCAGCTAGAGATCGTCGCCTTGGTGAGCCTTTACCTCACCAACAAGCTAATCTCACGCAAGCTCATCTTTTAGCGCAAGGTCCGAAGATCCCCTGCTTTATCCCGTAGGACACATGCGGTATTAGCCCGAGTTTCCCCGGGTTGTCCCCCGCTAAAAGGTAGATTCTTACGCGTTACGCACCCGTCCGCCGCTCGTCACCCGAAGTGTTACCGCACGACTTGCATGTGTTAGGCATTCCGCCAGCGTTCAATCTGAGCCAGTATCAAACTCTTCACTTAGTAAATTTTGAGTCTTATCGACAAAATTTTTTGAATAGCTTTAATTGCTATGTTATTTATTTAGTGAGTAAAATACAGGCACTACGCACAAATCATTCCAAATTTTTACAGAACTTCTTTAACACGCTCACTATGAGCGCATGGGATGAGATTATACCTATGTTTGATAATTTATCATAGTATTTTCTTATGAAATGGTTATTTTGAAAAATTTTTTCTTACCAACATTCAGTATAAATTCTTGTTGATGAGGGCACAAATGATCGATTGAATCTACAGCTTTATTATTGATTTTTATAGCATTTTGTTTAATTAATCTTCTTGCTTCTGAAGTACTAGCTAATATCTTAGTATTTTTTGTTAAAAAACTTATTATGTTTAATGGAGTTTTAGAGCTGACCAAAATGGACTCCATATCATCTGTTAATTCTTTTTTTTGAAACCTTTTTAAGAAATCACTTTCTGCTTTAATACCAGCTGCCGTACTATGAAAACGACTCACTAATTCTTTAGCTAGTTTTAGTTTTGCATCTCGCGGATTTAATTTATTTGTATTGGTATTCTTTTTCATTGTCATAATTTCTGATTCACTTGTGAAGCTTAAGAGTAAATAGTATCTCCACATTAGTTCATCGCTAATGGACATAATTTTTCCAAACATATCATTTGGTTGATCGTCGATAGAAATATAATTATCATAAGATTTTGACATTTTCTTTGTCCCATCTAATCCCTCAAGGATAGGCATAGTTATATATACTTGCTTCTCCATCCCATGACTCTCTTGTATTTTACGACCCATAAGTAAATTGAACTTCTGATCTGTTCCGCCAAGCTCAACATCAGCTTTTAATTTTACAGAATCGTATCCTTGAATGAGCGGATACAAGAATTCATGAATGCTAATTGGTTTTTTTGACTTATAACGATCCTCAAATGCATCTTTTTCCAACATCCTCGCAACTGTCTGGTTACTTGCTAATTCTATAAGATCACTACCAGTCATTTTGTCTAACCATTTAGAGTTAAATTCTATTTTAGTTTTTTCTTTAGATAAGATTTTGAATATTTTCTTCTTAAAAATATTGGCATTTCTAATTATAGTTTTTTTGTCTAATTTGGGGCGAGTTACATCACGACCAGAAGGATCTCCTATACGAGCTGTGTAATCTCCAATAAGAAAAATAATCTGGTGGCCTAAATCTTGAAATTCTTTTAATTTATTTATTAAAACTGTATGTCCAATATGTAAATCAGGAGCAGTCGGGTCTATGCCTAGCTTAATAACCAATTTTTTTTTAGTTTTAATCTTTTCCTTGAGCTCTTTGAGATGCGTGATTTCTGCAGTCCCACGTTCTATTATTTTTAATTGTTCATCTATGTTTTTCATATTCTTTAAATTAACTATATAATAAATAAAAACAGTTTTATATCGAAATGTCTAAATACTATATAGGAACTATGTGTGGCACTAGCCTTGATTCTGTTGATGTATCAATTACATCTTTTGAATCAAAAAAGATAAAAATAATTGATTTCCAATCATACCCGTTAGGTAATCAATTAAAAAAAGAAATTAATCTACATAAATCAAAATATCCATCAAAAAAAAACTTAGATAAATTAAATTTATCCGTATCATTATTAATGAGCAAATATATCAATAAAATAATTACCAAAAATAAATTAAATGCAGAACATATAAAAGCAATTGGATACCCAGGAATTACTTTAAATCACGATCCTTCTAAAAAAAGGTCCGAATATTTAGGTGATGCTGAAAAAATAAATTTAAAAACTGGTATTCCTGTTGTGGCTGATTTCAGACAAACAGATATTGATTGTGGAGGGCAAGGTGCTCCGCTATCTGCATTATTTCATAGTTTTCTGTATAACAAAGATCCAGTAATCTTCGTAAATCTTGGAGGATTTGCTAATATCACCCTAAAAAAAGGATACAAATTTTATGGTTATGATACAGGACCAGCAAACTACTTATTAGATTTATGGTGTCAAAAAAAATTAAATAAAGAATTTGATGCTTCAGGAAATCTTGCACAGAAAGGTGAAGTTCAATTGAGTTTACTAAATAGCATGTTGAAAGATAAATACTTTAAAAAACTACCTCCAAAAAGTACTGGTTTTGAATATTTTAATTGGAAATGGTTAATGGATCATTTATCTAAATACAAGAATATTAATAAACTAAATGTACTTTCTACATTAACTTATTTAACTTCTATAACCGTTGCTCAAGAGATAAATAAATATCATGTGAAAAGTAAATTTATATTTTTTGCTGGAGGTGGTTCTAAAAATAAAATGATAGTTGATAAAATTATAGAGTTAACTGGTAAAAAAAGACAACTTAAATTAAAGAACAATATAGATGAAAAAAATCTTGAAACTGTTTCATTTGCTTGGTTAGCTAAAATGCGTATAAATAAACAAAAAATACCAAACCTGTCTATAACTGGTTCTAAAAAATCAAGCTTGCTTGGATTTATCTATCATTAATATTTATATATTTACGGTTTCCACTTCCCTGATATATTTGTGTTGGTCTAAAAATTTTATTATTGCTTATTTGTTCTGCCCAATGTGCAACCCAGCCTGACACCCTTGAAACCGCAAAAACAGTTGTAAATAAATCTACTGGTATACCAATTTCTTTATATAAGATACCTGAATAAAAATCCACATTAGCATAAACACCTTTTTTTGATAATATTTCATCGCAGGCACGTTCCAATTCAATTGCAGTATCGAATAAATCTGAAACATCATCGCCTTTTTCGTCAAATAATTGCTGGGTCATTGTTGTCAAAATGTTAGCACGAGGGTCTTTTACAGAATATTCTCTATGTCCCATACCCCAAACAACTTTCTTCTCTTTTAATGTATTTTCCAGCCAGTTTTTCACATTCTCTTTCTTTTCAATCTTTTCAAGCATAGCTACGACTTTTTGATTAGCGCCGCCATGTAAAGGTCCAGATAATGAACCTATTGCTGATGAAATAACCTGCTGAGGATTGGAAAGTGTTGAAGCAGTAACCATGGCTGTGAAAGTTGATGCATTAATTGTATGTTCCGCATGTAATATGAAAGTTGCATCCATGATGCGTTTAACTAAATCTGATGGCTTATAATCATTATTTAACATATTTAGAAAATTATCCGCAAAATTAAGATGTCTTTGAGGTGCAATAAATTTTTTATTAAATCTGATTCTCTGCCACGCAGGCACGATTGAACCAATACTTCCAATTAATTTAGCTGCTATATCTAGAAAATAATCTAAAGTGTATTCTTTCCCTTTGGTTTTTTCAGGGTTAAATTCAAGTGAATAAAATGAGCCTAGTGATGCTGCAGTTAATTGCAATACTTGCATGGGATCAGATTTTTTTGGTAATGAATTTAATAGTACAAGTAAATTATCTGGTAGGTTTTGATATTCATTGATTGCAGATTTAAATTTCTCTAACTCATTTTTTTTTGGTAATTGTCCAGCAATCAATAAATAAGCAACCTCTTCAAAACTACTTTCCATAGCCAGTTCTTCTATAGAGTAACCCCTATAACTTAATATACCTTTTTTGCCATCTATATCTGATATTGAAGACTGTGTGGCTATAACACCATCGAGTCCAGGACGATAATCAACCATTGTTTACCTTATTAATTTTAAGTTGAAAAAGATGAACCACAACCGCAAGTAGTTTTCGCGTTTGGATTTTTGATAATAAATTGAGATCCTTCTAAGCCCTCTTGATAATCTATCTTAGCGCCTCTTAGATATTGAATACTCATTGGATCTACAATAAGTTTAACACCACATTTAGATATTTCAGAATCTCCGTCTTGTATTTTTTCATCAAATGTAAATCCATACTGAAAACCAGAGCAGCCACCACCAGTGATAAAAACTCTTAAATTCAGATTTGGATTTTTTTCTTCTTCGATGAGTTCTTTAACTTTGAAAGCAGCACTCTCAGTAAAGACTAAGACATCTTTTTGTGACAAATTGTTTGCTTCTGTTTGCATCATTCTCAACCTCTGCAGTTATGCACACAGTATAGTCGAACTCATCATGAAAAACAATTTTACTTAGCTTTACTTAGAGTTATTATTTGATGATGTGTCGGCTGATTTTATGTAAGATGGTGCAGATTTAGCATCTTTATTTGAGTTAGACGTAGATTGTTTTTCAAGCAACTTAGAGGTCTTTCCTTTATTTCTGATTAAACTGCCATTAACTGTGGCGCCACCATGCATATCTAAAATGTCATAATATACATTGCCTGTAACTAGAGCAGTAGCATCAATTTCTATTTTTGATGTTGATCTAACATTCCCATTTACTTCACCTTGCAACAAAATTATAGGAGCAACTATATCTCCTTCAACAACTCCTTTACTATCAATGACTATTTTTCCATCCCCTTCTTCGGATGCATTAATATTACCCTTAACAGTGCCAGAGATTTGTAAATTTTTAGAGAATGTTATATTCCCTACAAATTCTGAATTTGTTCCAATAGCTGTATCGGCGCTTGTACTTTTAACACCAACTTCACTTTTAACTGTGTTGTCGCCAAAAATCTTCATAATTCCCATTATCCTCTCCACTAAAAACAGTGAGATTTAAGTCTAACTCGATACTACATATGATTACAAGAATAAAAGCAAGATATTGTTAAAAAATCCTAAGTTAGGGCTGTTTTTTCATCAAATTGAAACATAATATTCATATTTTGAACAGCTTGGCCAGATGCCCCCTTAACCAAATTATCTAATACTGACAAAATTACTACATTTTGTTCCTTATTATCCGAAGATGTCTGATGAATTGAGATATGACAATTATTAGTTTTTTCTACATCTGAAATTTTAGGAAATGAATTTGAATCCAATATTTTTATAAATTCACAATTCTCATAATAATCTTTATATTTTTTTGTGATTTCATCTACATTGCTATAATTCATTTTTAAATATAATGTTGAAAAAATACCTCTATGCATTGAACTTAAATGGGGCACAAAAAGAATATCTAATTGGCTATTAAACATATTTATAATTTGTAACATTTCTGGATAGTGTCTGTGGCATTCTACAGCATAAGCTTGGAAATTATCCTGACCTTCAGAAAATAATTCACTTTTCTTTAAGTTTCTACCTGCACCACTAATTCCTGATTTTGCATCTAAAATGATTTTTTGTTCCTTCAGTGATTTGCAAATGGGCAATAGCCCTAATATAGATGATGTTGGGAAACACCCTGGATTAGCAACAATTTTAGCATTTTTTATTTTATCCTTTTGACCAGGAAGTTCAGGTAATCCATAAACTGCAGAATCAAGTAAACTTGGAGACAAATGTTTCATCTGATACCATTTTTCCCATACTTCTTGACTAGCAATTCTAAAGTCTGCTGATATATCAATTACTCTTATATTTTTTTTTACTAATTCTTCAACCATATTCATTGCTATACCATTAGGTGTTGCGAAAAATACTAAATCACATTGTGATAAATTTTCTGTGTTAGATTCTATGAAAACTTGTTCGATTTTTTGATTAAGGTTAAATATATCGTTAACTTTCTTACCCACATGGGAGTTAGATGTTAATGCTTCAATTTTTACCTCTGGGTGTTTGAGAAGTATTTTTGTTAATTCTTCTCCAGTATATCCTGAGGCTCCTACTATTCCGACTGATATCATTTGGTACTCTAGTTTGTAAACTAAAAGATGCTTATAAATTCTTTAGTTACATTATACAATTAAAGGTAGAATATTAACATGTTATGGTATAAATCTTTACATATCATTTTTATGGTTACTTGGTTTGCAGGCTTATTCTATTTACCAAGGTTGTTTGTCTATCATGTAATGTCAGATGACAAGATTTCTATTGATCGCTTCCAAATAATGGAAAGAAAACTATTTTGGGGAATTATGACGCCCGGAGCAATATTTACAATTTTATTTGGTGTGTTGCTAATTGAATTTCATGGTTTTCCATTATGGCTACAATGGAAGACACTGTTAGTGTTTTTACTCGTTATATATCACATATGGTGTGGAGTATTAATATATAAATTTAAAAATAATCAAAACACGCATAGTCATGTTTGGTATAGATTTTTTAATGAGATTCCGGTTGTATTCTTAATACTAATTATCCTGTTGGTTGTCTTTAAGCCCATCTAAAGTTTCAGCAAACTCATTAATAATACTTTTATAAAGAGTTTTCTTAAATTTAATAACACTATTTATCGCCGTCTTCTCATCTCCCCATTTCCAATCATCAAATTCAGCATGATCTAGTGCATTCAAGTTTATATCATTATCATTTCCTGTGAGTTTAAGTAAAAACCACTTTTGCATCGCGCCTTCATATTTCTTTCTAGATCTTCTATAAACATGAGGTATATGGTACACCAACCATCTTTTGCTCACACCTAACATTTTTACTTTATCTTTGGTTAAGCCAGTTTCCTCATGCAATTCCCTGTATAAAGCTTGTTCTACTGATTCACCTTCGTCTATTCCACCTTGAGGAAATTGCCAAGCATCTGCTCCAATTCTTTTCCCTAAAAAGAATTTGCCGTCAGTGTTAACAATTATCATCCCCACGCCTTTTCTGTAATTTTTCTTATCCATAACTTTTAATGTTATTGTATAATATCATCAATAATTTTGGAATTTAATGAACGGACTAGTCATTTTTGATTTGGATAATACAATAATTGCCGGAGACAGTGATAAAAACTGGGGCATGTTTTTAGCCGAAGAAAATATTGTAGACAAACATTATCTATTACAAAGTGAAGAATTTTATAAAAAATATTCAACTGGAGATCTTGATATCTATAGTTTTATAAAATTTTGCTCTCAACCACTAATCAAAAACTCAATGGATAAATTATTAGATTTGAGAAAAAAATTTATTGAGACTAAAATTAAGCCTATAATTTTAGATAAGCCAAAACAAATTATTACAAATCATATAAAAAATGATGAAAAAGTAATTATTGCTACTGCAACTAATAATTTTGTTACTCGCCCTATTGCAGATTTGTTTCAAATTGATGATTTAATATCAACGGAATTAGAAATAAAGAATAATAAATTTACTGGGAATGTAATTGACATACCATGCTTTAAAGAAGGTAAGTTAGAAAAAGTAAAAAAATGGGCTAATAAAAATGATTTTAAATTATCTGATGCAACCTTCTATAGTGATTCTTTTAATGATTTACCACTATTCAACGAAGTAAAAAATGCCGTAGTTGTGGATGGTGATTCAAAAATATTATCTATAGCTAACAAAAATGCATGGCAATGTATGTCTTTTAGAGAATAAGGTATGGTTTATAGAACAAAAAATTTTATATTTATTTTGATTCTATTATCTTTAGTTTCAACTAATATTGTTATGGCAGATAATTTGATAATAGATAATTTAAAAAATTCATCTTCAAATCAACCAAAAGAAGAATTCTGTGAAAATCAATCCACAAAATGGTGTTTTGTTACTGATAAAGTAATGGGGGGAGTTTCGAATGGTTCATTAAAACTCAAAATCACTAAAAATATAAATTTTTACAATATGAGTGGAAATGTTTCTACAGAAAATAATGGTGGTTTTATACAATTCAGAACAAATGTCATAAATCATCCTAAAAATAAACTATATAAGGGCGTTAGAATTAAAGTAAGGGGGAATAATCAAGAATATGCGGTTCATGTAAGAACTAAGTATTTATTTTTGCCATGGCAGTATTATGAATCTATTTTTATTGCAACGAATGAATGGGAGAGTATAGAACTACCGTTCGAAAATTTTAAAAAATCTAATTTTTACCAACCATCAAGTATTGCTTCTTCTGACATCAAGACTGTAGGAATAGTGGCGATAGGTCGAAATTTTACTGCAGATATAGATCTGGCTCAAATTGAATTCTACTAACTGATAAAATAATTAATATAACCAGTTATAAAAATAGGTATCTGTAGACCAAAATTTGTCATGACAGCTTTATCATGCATTAAATAACCTGAAACCATCCATCCCAGTGCCCCAATAGAATGTATAAAAATATATAAAGGATATACATTAAACTGTGCTATCAATATGCCTGATAATATAAAAAATGTGCTTATCCATTTCAATGTGTTTAGATTCATTTACTACTCCTATTTATTTATGTTCTAAATTTTAACATTGCATTAAATATGAAACTATATATTCTAAATTTAGCTATATCAAACTCCCCAACTCTCTCAAATAAATTTCCTCCAAAACCAAGTTTGAAAAAATCTACACCGGGTGATGATTCATCATCTGATATGCTTCCAAAGTTCATATATTTTACACCCATATCTTTGAGAACTTTGATTAACTCATATGTCATACCATAAGATGCAAAAATTTTTCTACCTCTTTGGTTGGATGCCGCATAATGCTGAAACGCAACATTATCAAAAACACTCATTATGCATGAGACTATAGGGCAATTCTTTTCATAACCTGTAAGAGCGAAGACTCGAGGTTTTCCACTATGGGTTTCACCTAAAAGTTGTGAGAAATTTTTTATATCAATTAATTTTATTTTTATTTTTTTCTTCTCTTGCATTTCATTGAGGATTTGGATAAATGTTTTTTGAGCATTTTCGAGTGTACTAATTTTCCATTCCAAATTATGCTTTTGTGATTGTTTTATATAATAACGATGTTTTTTTCTACAATCTTGTAAAAAAACTTTATCGTCTTGCGTGGAGATATTAACGGTTTTAGAGCTAGTTATTTTAATAGTTGACTTAGCTAAAGTTGAAAATATCTCTAAATTTGTATCTGTTTTTTGTAAATAAGGTTTACATCTCAAATTAAATATTTTTTTTCTAATGATTATTTTTTTGAATTCATTCAATGCAGTCTTTGCCAGATCTATTGATTTTGTATTCAAAATTGGTCCTCCTGGACACCATCCTAATTTTATACCCAAAAATTTCTTTACTAAAATTTGTGCAATCAATGTTGGTTTTTCGTTTTCACTAATAATTAACCTGAAACATTCCCAATTTTCATCTTTCTTCAACTCACCCCAAGCATACGATTGAAAAATTGTACTTTGATCAAACTGAGAAAGAATAGCATCCCATTCTTTACTATCATTTTTATCTATGACGGTTGATAAATTAAATTTTTTCACAACTATGTTTTTGGAAGCGTTACACCTTTTTGGCCTTGATATTTGCCTTTTCGATCTTTGTATGAAGTCTCGCATACATCGTCTGATTCCAAAAATATAAATTGAGCAACTCCTTCGTTAGCATAAATTTTTGCTGGTAATGGTGTTGTGTTTGAAAATTCTAATGTTACATGTCCTTCCCATTCAGGCTCAAGAGGAGTCACATTAACAATGATTCCACATCTGGCATAAGTAGATTTACCTAAACAAAGCGTTAGGACTTGTCGTGGTATTCTGAAATATTCCACAGTACTTGCAAGTGCAAATGAATTTGGAGGAATAATACAGACATCTGATTTCACATTTACAAAACTATTCTCATCAAAGGATTTTGGATCGACAAATGATGAATTGATATTTGTAAAAATTTTAAATTCATCAGAACAGCGAACATCATAACCATAACTAGATGTCCCGAAAGAGACAATACTGCCTTTCCCATTTTCTTTTATCTGATTTTCTTGGAATGGCTCGATCATCTTGTGTTTCAGAGCCATTTCTTTAATCCATCTGTCTGATTTAATTGTCATGAGATACTTATCATAACATATTATAATTTTATGCTATCATACAGAACATGAAAATATTGTACGTAGACATGGATGGAGTCTTAGTAGATCCAAATTCTGCTCTAACAAAATTAGGTTCGGAAATTAAAGAAAAATATAAAAACAATATTTATGACGCACCAGGTTTTTTCGCGTTAATGGACCCTCTGCCTGATGCTATAGATTCATATAAATATTTGTGTAAAAAATTTGATACTTATATTCTAACAGCAGCGCCCTGGAATAATCCCACTGCCGCAAATGATAAAATTGACTGGATTCAGAAATATCTTAATGAAGAAGCTTATAAAAGGGTAATAATTAGTCATAACAAAAATTTAAATAGCGGAGATTATCTCATTGATGATAAATTGCGTAATGGTGTTGACAAATTCAAAGGAACACATATTCATTTTGGCACAGAAATATACCCTGACTGGAAATCAGTTATTTCTTTTCTTGATAAAGAAATATCATAAAATTATTTAGTAACTAAATTTAGTCGTTTTGAATGACAATTTTTGGAAATACGGAGCTATAATCCTTTTTCCGCATGGATAATGTGGCAGCCATTTTTCTGGCAATTTCTCTATATGCCATTGATGATTGGGATTCCGGATCTGCAGAGACCGTCGGTGTGCCTTTATCCATTTCCTCGCGAATACGTTTTTCCAAAGGTAGTTCACCTAAAAGTTTAACATCATTTTCACTAGCAAGTTGTTCACCACCTCCTTGTCCAAAAATACTTTCTACAGTGCCACATTTCGGACAAACAAATGTACTCATATTTTCAACTATACCAAGTACAGGTACTTCAACTTTTTCAAACATTTTTAATCCTTTTCTGGCATCAATTAAAGAGATGTCTTGAGGAGTGGTAACAATTACAGCCCCACTGACTGGTATTTTTTGACAAAGAGTCAATTGCACATCACCTGTACCAGGAGGTAAATCAATTATTAAAAAATCTACATCTTTCCAATTGGTATCCGTTAACAGTTGTTCTAAAGCTTGTGTAACCATTGGACCTCTCCAAATCATTGGAGTCTCTTCTTCTACTAACAACCCTATAGACATAGTCTGTAAACCATGACCTATTTTTGGTTCTAAAGATTTTCCATCAACTGAATCTGGTCTACCGCCTACCCCCATCATTTTAGGAATACTGGGGCCATAAATATCGGCATCCAAAATTGCAGCCGATGCTCCTTCAGCTTTAAGGGCTAATGCAAGGTTTACGGCAGTCGTAGATTTTCCTACTCCTCCTTTACCTGATGCAATAGCAATAATGTTTTTAATACCTTTTATTCTATCTACACTTTTTTGGACCGTATGAGGAATGATTTCATAGTTTAAATCCAATGTTATATTAGCTTTTGGGTATGCTTCTTTGATTTTATTATGTAAATTTTCATGGAATGCTTTCATAATTCCTTCAGCAGGCCATCCCAAAGTGATTTTAACTGAAACGTTATCCCCATCTACAGTTATATCTTTTACCGTATTAGCTGTAACTAAATCAGTTCCCATATAAGAACATTGATAATCTTTTAATATGGATTCAATATTTTCTTTTTGCATAACCTTAGTCCTTTTAATGTTACTATAAAATTAAGATTGGTATATTATAACGTGTAATCATAATAGTTATAGAAAAAATATTAAGTCTATGAAAAAAATAATTGTCACGAGCGCCTTACCCTATGCTAATGGTTCTATACACCTGGGACATCTTGTTGAATATCTACAAACAGATATTTGGGTTAGAAATCAAAAAATGAGTGGGAATAATTGCATCTATATTTGCGCTGATGATGCTCATGGAACGCCAATTATGCTTAAAGCTCAAGAACTCAAAATAACCCCCGAGAAATTAATTGAAAAAATTTACAAAGAACATGTGAATGATTTTTCAGATTTTCAAATTGAATTTGACAATTACTATACAACTCATTCGGATGAAAATAAGTTTTTTTCTGAATTAATATATTCAAAGCTTTATCAAAACGGAGATATTATCAGTAAAACTATTAGTCAATTTTATGATGCAGAAGCAAATATGTTTTTACCAGATAGATATGTCAGAGGAGATTGTCCAAAATGTGGAGCAAAAGATCAGTACGGTGATTCATGCGAAGAATGTGGGGCATCTTACTCTTCATCAGAAATTAAAAATCCTATATCCACAATAACGCAATCAATCCCTATAACTAAAAAAAGTGAACATCAATTCTTTAAATTAAGATCATATGAGAAATTTTTAAAAAAATGGGTGAGCGACAAAACATTACAAAAAGAAATCAGAAATAAACTTGATGAGTGGTTATCTGAAGGATTATCTGATTGGGACATCACTAGAGACGCGCCTTATTTTGGGTTTGAGATTCCAAACACTAAAGATAAATATTTTTATGTTTGGCTTGATGCACCTATTGGCTATATTGCTTCATATAAAAATTATTGCGATAAAAATAATAAAGAGTTCGATGAAGATTGGAGTGAAAATTCTGACACAGAATTATACCACTTCATTGGAAAAGACATTGCTTATTTCCATGCATTATTTTGGCCCGCAATGTTAGAAGGTTCCGGCTTTAAAAAACCCAATGCAATTTTTTGTCATGGTTTTTTAACAATTGATGGTGAAAAAATGTCAAAATCAAGAGGAACTTTTTTTAATGCTCGTACTTATCTCAATCATTTAAAACCTGAATACTTGAGATATTATTTTGCAAGTCGTCTAAATAATAAAATAGAAGATATAGATTTAAGCTTTGATGACTTTTGTTCTAGAGTCAACTCAGATTTAATTGGTAAAATTGTAAATATTGGAAGTAGATGTGCGAAATTTATTAATACAGATTTTGAGAATAAATTATCAGATAAAATAAAAAATCAAAAATTAATAGATAAAACATTAGGTAGTTTAGATCAGATTGTTTCAAACTATGAAAGTAGAAATTACGCAACAAATATTAGATTAATTACATCATTAGCAGATGATATAAATAAATACCTAGACGATGAGAAACCATGGATTAAAATTAAAAATAATGACGAAAAGGATTCTGTCCAAGATATTTGTACTGATGGGTTGAATTTATTTAGAATTTTAATTGGTTATCTCAAACCCATTCTACCAGAATTATCTAGTAAAGTAGAAGATATATTACAATGCGCAACAATAAGATGGGATAATATCAATACATTGCTATTATCCAATGAAATCAAAAAGTTTGTTCCTATCATTACAAGAATAGATAAAGAGTGGATTGAGAACATGAAAAAAGAAAATGAGGATAATAGTGATGTCTAATAAAATTACAATAGATGATTTTTTAAAAATTGATTTAAGAATCGGTAAAATTATAGGTGCTAAAGCTGTTGAAGACTCTAGAAAAATGATTGAATTGAAAGTAGATATAGGAGAAGAAACTAGAACAGTTTTTGCTGGTATAAAAAAATCATATCAACCAGAAAGTTTAGTCGATAAACTAGTTGTTGTTATTACCAATCTGGAACCTAGAGAAATGAAATTTGGAACTTCTGATGGTATGATTTTAGCCGCACAAGATGAAGAAGTTGTTATATTGAAACCAGAAAAAAATATAAAACCAGGATCGAAAATCTCATGACCAAAAAAAATTTATTGTTAATCGAAAAAATTATAAATGCATTACCTCAACTTCAATGTCAAAAATGTGAATATGATGATTGTTCTCGTTATGCTGAAGCTGTAGTTCTAAACCAAGAAGCTATTGATAAATGTGAACCGGGATCTAAAAATACCGCAAAACTTCTAGAAAATATCTTGTCTCAGACTGATGCTGAAATTAAAACACAGAAAATAAAAAAATATAATGTAGCAACAATAAAATCGAATAATTGTATTGGATGTAAAATTTGCCTCAATGTTTGCCCAGTAGACGCCATTATCGGAGCTAAACACCAAATACATTATATAGTTGAAGATTTATGCAATGGATGTGAATTATGTATACCTCAATGTCCAGTAGACTGTATGGAAATGATTGAAAATAAAAAAAGCGAATCATGGGTATGGCCTAGCTCAGAATCAGAGAAATCTAAGAAAAATTACTATCAAAAACTAAAAAGAACCAAATCTCAAAAAACTCAAATTAAAGATTGTCTAGATAATTTGACTCAAGAAAGTCAAATAAAAAAATATATAAAAGATGCTATAAAAAAAGAATCTATCAGAAGAGAAAAAGTAAAAATATATGAATAAATCCGCAATCTCGAAAATATTTGAGATTTTAAAAAAAGATAGACCTAAACCTACAACTGAACTTAAATATAAATCTAAATTCCAATTGTTAATAAGCGTAATTCTGTCAGCACAAGCAACTGATAAAAGTGTTAATTCTTCAACAGTAAAATTATTCAAAATTGCAGGAACACCAGAAAAAATTTTCAATTTAGGAGAAAAAAAATTAAAAAATTACATCAGAAATATAGGTCTTTTTAATTCAAAGGCTAAGAATGTCATCAAAACATCAGAAATTATTTTCAAACAGTACAATAATAAAATTCCATCTACTAGAGATAGTTTACAAAAACTTCCTGGTGTAGGTCGCAAGACTGCAAATGTTGTGTTGAATAATGCATTTGGCGAACCCACTATTGGAGTTGATACGCATGTATATAGAGTATCAAATAGATTAGGAATAGCGCCTGGTAAGAATGTTCTAGAAGTTGAGAACAACCTAGAAAAAAATATTCCAAATAAATATAAACATCATGCACATCACTGGTTAATTTTTCTTGGAAGATATACATGCTTAGCCAGAAAACCTTTGTGTACAAAATGCAAAGTAATTAAATTTTGTAGATATAAGAAAAAGACTGACCATGATTAATAAAGAATTTTTTATTTTTTTTACAATCATAGGTCTAGGAATATTTCTCGGATTTGGTGTTTCTATTTCTATGATAGTTCTAATTTTTGTCTCTCTAGTATTTATATATCTATTTTTAAACAGAAAAAATAGAATGATTGGACTTCCATCTTTAGTTGCGACATTAACGGTTTTATTTGTATTATATCTTTTTGGTTTGTTAGGAGACTGTCATTTATGTACAACCAAAAAAGATGGTGTTATTTTTTTTTGCAACAGATTAATTAACATGGCGCCTTTAAATTATGAGAAACAATTGGGTGACAACACATGTACAAAAGAATTAATATGGGTTTATCCTTAGTTATAATTTTTTAATCATATTCCATATCTCTGACATTTCATCTGGTTCAGCTATTTCTTTACCTCTACCCTGAAGTATACTAAGAACTTTTTCAAACCTAGTTTGAAATTTATTATTTGCTGACTCTAATAAATGATTCGGATTTATTTGTAAATGTCTAGACAAGCTAATGAGTGTGAACAACAAATCTCCTAATTCTTCTTTAACATGTTTTTCATCATTTTTTTCTATGGCGCTTTCAATTTCAGCCGTTTCTTCTTTAATTTTATCAATAATGCCACGTACTTCTAACCAATCTAAACCAACTTCTTTGGCTCTGATTTGAAGAATAATAGATTCATCAAAAATATTTTTCTCGCTCATTTGTATCAATTATATAATAATATTGACTACATGAATGTAAATAGATCAAAAATATTAAATGATTGGATAAAACAATTTTATCCTAATGACTATAAAATAGAACCTGCATCTAGCGATGCTAGTTTTAGAACTTACTTTAAAATAACATCAAACAATCAATCAAAAATAATCATGGACGCTCCACCAAATCATGAACAAATTAAACCATTTCTAGATATTACATATCTTCTAAAAGAAGCAGGATTAAATGTTCCTGAGATTTTTGAAGTAAATGAAGAAGATGGATTTATTTTGATGTCAGATTTAGGGAAGTCTTTGTATTTAAGTCAATTAAATAATGAAACAGTCTATTGTTTGTATACTGATGCAATAGACGCAATACACAAAATGCAATCTAATATCGATACAACGAATCTTAACATTTTTAATGAAGGAGAATATATGTTCGAAATGAATTTATTTAAAAAATGGTTTTTACAAGAACATTTAAAATTAAATATAAATAAAAACGAACTAATGACAATTGAAAATTGCTTCAAAGAATTGGTGGTTTTAATCAATAAAATTCCAGTATCTTTTACTCATAGAGATTTTCATTCAAGAAATCTTTTAATGACTGAGAAAAATAACCCTGGTATTATAGATTATCAAGATGCGGTAGTTGGTCCAATCACATATGATTTAGTTTCATTGTTAAAAGATTGTTATATTTCATGGGATGAAAATCTTGTATATGAAATCGTGAAAACTAGTATGCCTAAAATAACAAGTAATCATAATGTAGATGAGTTTTTTTTCTGGTTCGATATAACTGGTGTACAAAGACATCTGAAAGCAATTGGGATCTTTTCAAGATTATATTATAGAGATAATAAAAAAGATTTTATCAATGACATACCAAGAACCTATTCGTATATCCATAATACAATAAATAAGTATAGCGAATTAAATGAAATGAAAAGGTGCTTTAATAATATTAAATTATCCGAAATACTTAATCTATGAAAGCAATGATATTAGCATCTGGACGTGGTGAAAGAATGATGCCTATAACAAAAGATTTACCAAAGCCAATGTTGAAAGTGGGGAATGTCACATTAATAGAAGACAAAATTATTCGTTTAGCGGAGTCTGGTGTAACAGAAATCATTATCAATGTAGGATATTTAGGATATCAAATTAAAGATTTTGTTGGAGATGGATCGAAATTTGGGATAGAAATAACATTGAGCGATGAAGGAGATATGCCGATCGGAACTGCCAATGGAATTAGAAAAATATTAGAATACTTTGATGATGAAAATTTTATAGTTGTTAACTCCGACATATGGACAAATTATCTATATATAGATTTGAACGATAAATTAATTAATAATAATTATGCTCACATAATTTTAGTAAATAATCCAAATTATCATAATGGGGATTTCTCGTTGAATCAAAATTATTTGATTCAAGGCAATGATTTTACTTTTTCAGGTATTGGCGTTTATAATCCAAAACTTTTCAAAAAATATAATGATAAGGAACTAGGAGATATTTTAAGAAAAGAAGAGAAGATTACTGGAGAAATTTATAATGGTCTTTGGTCAGATATAGGCACACCAGGGAGACTAGATGAACTGAGAAAAAAACTATAGTAATGCCAAAGAACCACCCCAAGCAATAAATATTATCCCTGTAATTCTTCTAAATAATAATGGATGTTTATAAGATAATTTTTCAAAAAGGACAAAAACAGTCAAAACCATTACCCACATTATATTCATAACACCCAACGCAAAAAGTGTAAGCATTAGAGCCCAACAACATCCTATACAATAAAAACCATGTCTGTATCCGATAATAAATGCACCTAAATCGCCATCCTTCCAATTATTAGTAAGAAAACCTATTGGTGATTGACAAACACTTAAACAAGCATCCTTCCAAGGTGTAAACTGATATATCCCAGCCAGTATCAATACAATCACTCCTATGTATCCGTGCATAGGTTCCATCATAGGATTTAACATACCGTTTTGATGCATAAGATACTGAGGAAAGGTTATTACTAGACTAAACAACACCCAGCTCATTAAATAACCAATCAATAAAATTAAAGGTGAAGAAGCTTCTATGCCTTGTTCTTTTCTTCTTAATATTAATGTTGTAAATAATAAAAGCATTGGAAGAATTGATGGTGTCATCATTGCAATCATCATAACTGCCCACATTAAAAAAAGAAGAATAAAGTCTTTAAAACTCCAAACTCCATCCATAGGAGGCATCCATGATAATATCGAACCTACCAAACTTTTCGAAGAATTCATGGGCATATTCATATCACCATGATCCATAGGCATATCCATTGTAGTGTTGGTTGTAAACGGAAGAGTATTCATATGCCATCCCATGCCAAGGATGTATAACCATGAAACCAATAGTACAGCTGTAACACCAACGTATACAACCATTCTATCTTTCAATGGTAAATTGATATCTTGTTTATTATTTGTATTAAGATTCACAATTACAAAATATTAGACGACCCATTATAAATGAGTCGTCTAAATTTTAAGAATTATCCTTTTTCTACAGCAGTTTGTTTAGCTCCGCCATCCATATAAACAAATGGAGAACTTAAACCATTACCACCTTCATAAGAATGTTCGATTCCATGGTCTTTGTAGGTCACTTTTGATGCTCTACTGACAGTAATCGGAAATGGAGGTGCTACTGCTAATGGAGTATCGTGTACAACTACAGGTCTTCCCGCAGCTCCGCCCAATTGTTCCATTTTATTTTCACCTACTCCTTGTATAACTAGATGTCTATGAGGCGATTTAACATCATATTTGATGCTAGCTGATCTTGTTGGTAAATATTCACGAGGTCCGTCTTTTTCGCCTTTGGTAAGACTGGCTACTACACCTAGATGTCCACCATGAATACCATGCCATGCTTCTTTAAGAGCTTGTTCCTGTGAACCACTAGCTCTGTTATCAACATATAATGCTACGGTAAATCCACCCTTTAATAAATTTTCAGGAGCATGTAAATACATAGCCACATTAAGACCACTAACGTCGACATCGCCTACATGTCCTTTTTCTATGTTCCAACCAAGCAAGGCTGTACAATAACCTTTTGTTGGATCTAACAAAAGCAAACAAGGACAAATTGTCTCACAAGTACATGATTCAAAATATGTTCCACGTAGGTACATAGTATGAACTCCATGACTAGCAGCTTCCGCATCTTTTGATTTAAACAATGAACCAATGATAGGAGTCGCTGCAGCGACAGTTGCTAATCCTTTCATGAAACTTCTTCGAGAATCTGCTGCTTTTGTTAAGAAAGTTTTTTTATTACTCATATTTTTCCCCAACTAATATTAGTATTTTCTAATACTGTCTAAATAGACAGTATAGTCAGTATACCTCGAATCAACAAAAAAAAGATAACAATTAAATAAATATTTTATTTTATTGTATACAAGCTCTCCCCATAAGCAGTATAATGTTTATGAATGCCGAACAGGGGGCAACATGAAAAACTTAAAATTAATGGGTATCGCAATGTTGACTGTTATATTGACGTCTTGTGGTGGTGTAGGAACACCTCCAAGTCAGTATACGGCTAAAATTTATCCAATAGAGAATGATTTCGAAAGCTATGAAACACATGGCCCGTTCTCTTCAAGAGATGAATGCACAGCTAAAGCTCAAGAGATGAACGCTGCTGCATATGCTTGCGAACCTCATTCAGCGAAATAATTGCAATTATTTTGAATAAACCACCCCTTTTTTGGGGTGGTTTTTACTGTAAATTTTTACTACAAATAAATACAAAAAAACTATATGATGAACATATATGAATAAGGATAACTGTCATTTCTATCCAACAACTTTTCAACATGACGATCATAGCCATCAATGTGGTTGCGTAAAATGTTATATCACTAGCGTCATTACTCTACCTATATTTGAATTTGTTTGGTTATATGATTGTTATTCTCAATCATTCAATGTCTTTAACTTAGATAAAAACACACTACATTCATTTAATCTTTATATTTTATCTAATCCACGATCACCACCATTTTCTTTATAAATACTACTTACATAAAAAAATAATTTATAAAGGAGATTAAAATGTATAAATATACATTACTAATTCCTCTTTTAGTTGTATGTTCAAGCGTCTCATTTGGTGAGACCACAAGTGATGTAAATGTATCTTCACCTATATTTACTAACTCCATATATGAGAGTAAATATCCATCTCATGCAATTAATAAAGAGGAAATAAATACCTATCAAAGTATAGGTAGCAATTTAAAGAAGTATTCAGGCATATCTAATGCTGATTATGGTAATGCTATAGGTCAACCTGTGATACGTGGATTGACAGGTGATAGGACTAGAGTACTCTCAGATGGTATTCAATTAAATGACCTCAGTCATATTAGCGCTGATCATGCTAATAATGTAAACTTAAATAATATTTCATTTATTGAAGTTATAAAAGGACCCTCTTCTCTATTTAGTTATGGAGCTACAAGCGGCGGAATTATAAACGTAGTTTCAGATATAATTTCAAATGCAAAATATGATAGTTTATTTAAGATAGATTATTTAACGATAAATAATGGGTATGGACATAATCTTCTAATCAAGGAACATTTGCTAAATACAAATTTATTTTTTTCTTTTAGTAATAAACACCTAGATAATTATAGTCTTCCAGATGGCGCATTATTTGAGGAAGGCGTTAAGAAAAAAACAAAATCTAATTCAGATTATAAAAACCAAAATTTCAAACTAGGGTTATCCTTCCCAAGAGAATGGGGATATTTTGGTATAACGTTTGAAAATACTGACGGTGTTTATGGAATACCATTCCATGCTGAAGAGGAAGAGGAGCATGAGGAAGAGGAGGAACATAGAATTTTCTCAAAAGTAGAATCTGAGACTTATACCTTGAAAGGAAAATATAATCATCCTATTTTCTTTAATTCTATTGATTATTTCTATAAAGATTCTAATTATTTCTTAAAAGAGCATGAAGAAGATGGATCTGCATCTTTAAATAATAATAGTAAAGAACTTTCTATTAAATTTGATTTAGATAATGAAAGATTCGAAAGAAAATTACTCATGCAATATAATCATAGGAAATCTCCGATGACGAACGCATATCTTCCTTCATCAGAATCTTATGAAAGATCTGTTTCTTATTTTACTAGAACAAAAAACAAATCATATGAAATTGATTTTGCTGGAAGATATGATTCTAATGTTAGATATACTCGGGAAACTCAACGCTACGGAGATACATCTTTAAGTTTTGCAACAAGCTATTCGAGTAAGCTAAATACATCTCTTTTCTATACTGTTGGGTATGCTCACACATCAAGAAGCCCGGCCATATCAGAATTATTTGCTAATGGCTCACATGGTCCTACTCAAAGATTTGAAAGAGGAGATAGTAAACTGAACAGGGAAGTCTCAAGAAATATTGAACTTGGTCTGCAATATAATGTTAATGATATTGACATAGTTTTTAATTTATACAGAAATAATATCAATGATTACATTTTCTTAGCCGATCAATCTACTTCAACTAATGGCAAAACTGATGCTAATTGGAGTCAAAAGAATGCTGTCTTTCAAGGCTTTGAAGTGTCTGTATCTAAAGAATACATCACTGATAATGGTATTATTGAAATAAAATTAAGTAGAGATGATATTTCTGCAACCTTCGATGATAATACGTATGTCCCAAGAATAACACCAGCGAGAAACATCCTCTCAGCTAAGTATAATGATAGTGATAATACTCAATACTCATTAAACTTAATTCATGCTGAATCACAGGGAGATTTCTCATCAATTGAAAAAAAGACAAACTCTTACGTCAACCTAAGCGCTGGAGTGACTAAGATATTTCCAATAGGCACTAATCAAAATCTTACTTTAGATATTCATGCTAACAATCTTCTAAATAAAACTATAAGAAATCATGAATCATTCGTTAAAGATAATGTCCCTACACCAGGTGCACAATTTGGAATGTTTTTAAGCTTTGATTACGATTATTAATTTAGATACATCTATATGAGTGTTCATAAGACTATATACCGAGTGAACACTCATTTATCTCAATATTGATTTATATAGTCATTCATAATCTTATATGCGTCTAAAGTAAATTTTCCTACTTTGCCTGACCCAATTGATATATCATCAATGGTCACAATTGGAACTACCGGATTTGTAGAGCTTGAGCACCAGATTTCTTGAGCACTTAAAACTTCTTCTTTAGAAATATCACACTCTGATACCTCGATTGTATTTTTTCTAAGTAAGTCTATTAATAGATTTCTCGTAACTCCTGATAACAATTTATAACTCAGTTTTGGAGTCTTGATGATATCTTTTGACAGAATAAATACATTACTTGCAGAACCTTCTGTGAGTTTATTATCTCTTATGAGAATAGCCTCATATCTATTCATTTTGGTTGCTAAATTCTTTAGCATTACATTTGCAAGCAATGACGTAGATTTTATATTAGCTTTAGTCCATCTATAGTCATCTTGAATACATGCTGTAAATCCTTTTTCTATTTCAGACACACAATATTTTTTATATGGCTGCCCCATTATCAGAACTGTTGGTTTGTTGTTTTTATCAAAAATATGTTGACGTGCCTTATCAACACCTCTAGTAATTTGAATATATATAGAATGTTCTTTGTATTGATTAACAGATATGAGCTCATTAATGGCATCATTAATTTCAGAAAAATTTATTTGCTCTTTTGTAATACCAATTAAATTTAAACTAATTTCCAATCTATCTAAATGTTGATCCAAAAGAAAAGGCTTTGATTTATAAACTGGAATCAATTCATATACTCCATCACCAAAAAGGAAACCTCTGTCCATTACTGAAATTTTTGCTTCTTCTGAAGGGAAAAAAGATCCATTCAAATACAGTATTTCTTGCATATTTTTTATTTAATAAAAGAATCTATTGTTCTTCTTAACATATTTCCAGTTTTGATATCTTGGAGAGCTACTAACTTCGCCGTGCTTAAAGTTTTATTTTTTAACTTAATTGCAATAAATCCTACAACGTCATTTTTAGCAACTGGGGCAGTTAAATTTTTATCAATTATAAATTCTTTTGTGATATTTTTATATTGTCTTCTTGGTATAGAAATAAAATAATCCTCAGTAAAACCTACTGGCAGCATTGTTTCATCTCCTGCATATACTCTTGCTTTATGTACTTCTACATCTTTTTTAAAAACTTTATGAGTTTCAAAAAATCTAAAACCATATTCCAAAAGAGATTTTGATACTTGAATTCTCTGTCCTGGATTTTTTGCCCCTAAAACAACTGAAATAAGTCTTCTACCCCCGCGTTTTGATGAACTGGCTAAACAATAACCGGCCTTCTTGGTAAATCCTGTTTTTATTCCATCTACAGAATCATCCATATGCATTAGTTTATTTCTGGAATATTGTTTGATTTCATTAAATATATATTCTTTTTGTCGATACATTTTATAATATCGAGGAAAGTCCTTAATTAAAGCTCGAGACAAAATCGCAATATCTCTCGATGTCGTATAGAGTTGTTTGTCTGGTAAACCTGTCGAATTTGCATAATTAGTATTATTTAAATTCATACTTTGTGCTGTCTGATTCATATAATTCACGAAAGTTTCTTCGTCACCAGAAATGTATTCAGCTAATGCTACACTGGCATCATTTCCAGAACTTACAATGACACCTTTAAGTAAATCTGAAACTTTTACTTTTTTCCCTACTTCTATAAACATTTTAGACCCACCCATCTTCCATGCCTTTTTACTAATAACAACTTCATCATCCATACTAATTGCTTTATCTTTTAATTCAGTAAAGGCTAAATATGATGTCATTATTTTAGTGATACTTGCTGGTGGAAGCATTAAATCAGGATTTTTAGAAGCTATGATCATACCGCTGTCATAATCCATAAGAACATAGGAGCTGATTTTTGGATTTGGAGCTTTAGGTATAGGCCCCGCAACTGAAAATGTAGTACCAATAAAACTGACTGTGGTTAATAAAAATAAAATTTTTGTAAATTTCATATTCTTTAATATTTGTTTGTGATTATATCACATATTATAATTTTCTAGTTCTGTTTTATCTTATATGATTTGATATTTTCCCCGAGAAAATAAACTGCTAGCGCGTAAAGCCTACTTCTATTGTATCGTGTTATAGCATAAAAATTTTTATGCCCAAAACTATAAACATTTCCACTTAACTCTTGTCTTGCAATAACTGAAATCAGATTGTTTTCATAAATATGCTCATTAGAATTTATGTTCTTTTCTTTAAAAAACTTATATCTAGTATGTGGTTTGTAAGATTTTTTTGATATATCATGCACGAATTCAGCGGAATCTTCATCAAATATCATTCGAGATAATATTAAATCATTTTTCTTCCAACCATGTTTTTTTAAATAATTTGCAACACTGCCTATTACATCAGCATTCGAATTCCACAAATCAACTTTGTTATCATTATCAAAATCAATAGCATAATTTCTATAACTGCTCGATATAAACTGTGGCTTGCCCAAGGCACCTGCATAAGATCCTTTGATTTTCGAAGGATTAAGATTATTTTCATCGCACAATAATAAGAAATTAATCAATTCAGATTTAAAAAACTTTGCTCTCCTTCCTTTGTTCGGACCTAAGGATAGAGATGCTAGTGTATCAAAGGTTTTGAAACTTCCTGTTCTCTGTCCGAATTTAGTTTCAATACCAATAATAGCTGTGATAATTTCAGGCGGTACCCCAAAAACTTTATATGCCTTATTTAAAATTTGTTTATTTTCATTCCAAAATTTTCTTCCTTGTTTTATGTGGCTTATATTTACAAAAAGATTTTTATAATTTGTGCAATTGATATCTGTTGTATTACAACCGTTCCAAGTCAAAGTTCTTTCAGGGGCTTTTTTAAAAAATTTCTTTAATCTAGATTCTGTTTTGACATTATTAAAAAGGTTTTTTAATTTTTTTCGATCATACGCATGCTTATCATACATATAATTAATAAATTCATTTACTTCCGAGGTCTCATAAGTGCTAGACGCATATATTGATGAAATATAGAAAGACAAAATAAATATAAACAAAAGTCTTACCATATTATTTCCTTAAAATTCTTTGATGAGATTTTACAGACATTATTATTCCAAGTGCAGCAAATACAGTTACCATGGACGTTCCTCCATAGCTCATAAAGGGTAGTGGCGCACCAACAACTGGCAATATACCAATTACCATTCCAATATTTACAATTACGTAAAGAAAAATTGTTAAACTCAACGTACCAGATAATATTCTTGAAAAATTATCTGTAGCTTTTATGGAAATGCTTAATCCTCTTAATACAATAAAAAGATATAAAAACATCAAAATCAAAATTCCAATAAACCCAAATTCTTCACCAAAAGCAGAAAATATAAAATCTGTATGATTTTCAGGTAAAAATTCTAATTTCGATTGAGTACCATTCATGTATCCTTTTCCAAATAAACCCCCAGAACCAAGTGCTATTTTAGATTGAATTAAATGATAACCAGTTCCTAGTGGATCAGATTCTGGTTCAAAGAAGGTTAAAATTCTTTGTTTTTGGTATTCGTGAAGGTTATACCATAAAATTGGTAAAGTGGCGGTTAATAGTACTGTTGATCCAATAAAGAATCTTATCGACATTCCTCCCAATAAAATTGCTATCACACCTGACATTCCTATCAATAACGCAGTGCCTAAATCTGGTTGTTTCATAATCAAAAACATTGGAATAAGTATTATTAATGACGCGATAACCAAATATTTAAACCTGGGCGGCAAAGGTTTATCATAATAATAAGAAGCTAACATTAGTGGCACGAATATCTTCATAAGTTCAGATGGTTGAAATCTAATAAAATATAAATCTAACCATCTATCCGCACTTTTTCCTACTCCAAACAATAAAACCAATATCAGTAATAAAAGACAAATATAATACAACCCAGGTGCAAATAATCTAAAAGTGTCGGGATGTATTTGTGCCAAAAAAACCATCGCTGTCAAACCAACTAGAACTCTGATTATCTGTTTCATAACCAAGCTCGTATCTCCATATGAAATACTATAAATAGTGATCACTCCAACAAAAACAATTATCATGACAACCACAAATAGTTTGGTATCAATTTTTAAAAAATTACTTATTCCAGAAACAACTCTACTCGTGTCATTAGGGTTAGAAAGTCTTATCATTTCTTAGCAACCTCACTGGCTTGTTTGAAATATTTATTAATTATATCTCTAGCAATAGGTGCTGCAACAGAAGAACCTCCGCCACCATTTTCAACTATTACAGATACAACTATTTCTGGATTTTCATAAGGGGCAAAACTAATAAATAATGCATGGTCTTGGAGTTCTTTAGCGCCTAATTTTCCTTTATCAAGCGAATAAACTTGTGCCGTACCAGTCTTACCAGCTATTTCAATATTTTTGACTTTATTTAAATGCGCTGCTGTTCCAACGCCAGATTGGTTTACAACTCTCCACATGGCTCTATTAACAACATCTAAATTTTCTAATTCCATAGGAACCGAAATTCTATTCTGATCATAATTATAGTTATTAATTTGATCTGTTATTATGTTGTGACTTCTCAAAAACAAGTGAGGGACAAATGTCTCACCTTTCCCAGCCAAAATAGATGTTGCAACAGCTAATTGAATAGGTGTTGTTAACATATAACCTTGTCCAATACCAATATTAAGTGTCTCACCTGGATACCAAGGCAATTGTTTGGTTTTTCTTTTCCAATCACGATCTGGCATTAATCCTGATGATTCGCTATATAAATCGATATATGTCTTTCTACCAAATCCATATTTGGGTAATTTGGTACTCAACATATCTATACCAGTAACTTCAGCAAGTCTATAAAAAAATACATCACATGATTGTGTAATCGAATATGCCAAATCCGAATCTCCATGTCCTTCTTTTTTCCAACATTTGAATGGTCTTTTGTGATTCTTTAATTTATATTTACCACCACAAAATACTGATGTTGTTTTTGTAAAAATATTTTCATCTAATGCTATTAGCCCAACAAATGGTTTGATAGTTGAGCCTGGTGGATATAAACCTGCAATAGAACGATTGATTAAAGGTTTATCTTTCCGGCTTATTAATTTTTTATAATCTTTGGTTGTAAGTTTCTTTGTGAACAGATTTGTGTCATACCCTGGTGCACTGACCATTGCCAATATATCTCCATTATTTGGATTCATTACTATTACAGAGCCTGCTTTATCTTTCATTTGTTCGTAAGCATAAATTTGTAAGTCTAAATCAATGGTAAGATGAATATCTAAGCCACGTTCTGGATCGGATTTATCTATTATTCGTACAACTTCACCTTGAGCATTTGTTTCTAATCTTTCATAGCCAGGCTTTCCTACTAATAAATTTTGATAAAATTTCTCCACACCAAGTTTGCCAACTTCCGTCATTCCTTCTCGGATATCTATGACACCAGATTCAATATCACTTTCAGATAACTTTGCAATATACCCTACAACATGTGCAAGAGCTTCTGGATGATTATAAATTCTCTTCGATACTGGTGTTATCTCTAACTCTGGAACAATATGTTGATCAACCGAGATTTGAGAAAATTCCTTTAGAGATATATTTTCCGTAATAACAACATCTTTAAGTCTTCTATTTTTAAATTGTTTTTTTATAATTTCCATTTTCTCATTCGAAAGTTTTAATAATTTTTGAATATTTTTATAAAATAAGTCGATATCATTTACTCTCTCTTTTTTAACTATCAAATCGAAAGTATTATAATTCTCTGCAAGAGTCTTGCCATGGCGATCTAGAATCAACCCCCTAAATGCTTGGATTGGTCTTATTTTGATTCTATTATCTTCGGCTTTCACTAGATAATATTCATGTTCTGAAACTTGTAGCTGATACAGTTTAGATATATATGTTCCAAACACAAAAATTACTAAAACAATAGCAATTATTACTCTGCTACTGTGTGATTTTCTTTCTTCATCAGAATCGCTCATCCTATCCCAACCATATTTTTCTTCTATATTGAGCCTTTTTCTGATAGAGTCTTTTCGAGCTTTAGTACTCATCTGTCTAATTATATGTAGACTTCTGTTAAAAAAATATAAAAAATGGAGAAAATTATATGATTACAATCAATTTCAGCTTTATACCAATATTATTAGGCATATCAGGGCTTATAGCCGCATTTGCATTATATAGATATATTCTTAGTTTCCCGACTGGAGAAGGTAAAATTCTCGAAATTTCAGAAGAAATACATCTAGGGGCTATGTCATTTATTAAAAAAGAATATTCAATACTGTTTTTGTTTGCATTGGTTCTAATTTTTGGAATTTATTATGGTTTAGGTTTTGATAGTACAATTGCATTCATTGTTGGGGCTTTAACATCATCGCTAGCAGGTTTTATTGGAATGTATACTTCTACTAAAGCTAATGTTAGAGCTACAAATGCCGCACATACAGAAGGAATGAACAGAAGTTTAACTGTTGCATTTTTTGGTGGATCCATAATGGGATTGACCGTTGCAGCAATGGGATTAGTAGGTTTAGGAATATTATATTTTTTATATGGCCAAAATCCAGCTACAGCATCTGTAATTCATGGATTTGGAATGGGGGCGTCGACAGTTGCTTTGTTCTCAAGAGTAGGTGGAGGAATATTTACTAAATGTGCAGATGTAGGTGCTGATTTAGTTGGAAAAGTTGAAGCAGGAATCCCTGAAGATGATCCTAGAAATCCTGGAGTGATTGCTGATAACGTAGGTGATAATGTTGGGGATGTTGCTGGAATGGGTTCAGATATCTTTGAATCATATTGTGGTTCAATAATTGCCTCAATAGCTATAGCTTCGACACTGAATATAGTTTTAGTTGAACAGTTAGGTTTGAGATCTAATTTAATGTTTCTTCCTTTGGCTTTGGCTTCGATTGGAATTGTTTGTTCTTTATTAGGAATTCTTTTAGTAAAAATCTTATCAGATTCATCGTCAAGTAATGTAAATGTCAGCACTGCATTAAGAAGTGGAACATTTGCAGCTTCTATTGTCTTCATATTAGCAGCATATTTTATAATAAGTTTTCTTAATTTGAATTCTGATTTGTGGGTTGCAGTTTTAGCCGGTTCTGTTGGAGGGGTTATTATAGGACTTACAACAGAATTTTATACAGGCGGTGAACCAGTCAGAAAAATTGCAAATCAAGGTAAAACTGGTCCTGCAACTATAATCACTACTGGATTATCCGTAGGAATGGAATCAGTAGTGATCCCTATACTATCAATTGTAAGCATTATATTTATTTCGAATATTTTTGCTGGTTTATATGGGGTTGCAATTGCAGCAGTAGGTATGCTTGCAACGGTAGGAATAACCATGGCTATAGACGCATATGGTCCAGTTGCAGATAATGCTGGGGGTATAGCAGAAATGGCTGGGTTAGGCGAAGAAACTAGAAAAATTACGGATAGTCTAGATCAAGTAGGCAATACAACTGCAGCAATTGGTAAAGGTTTTGCAATTGGCGCAGCAGCATTAGCAGCATTAGCTATAATTACAGCATTTATAGAAGAAGTGAATCATACCAGAATGGAACAAGGCAGAGAAGCTGTGGAACTACTTCTTACAAATACAAATGTTTTAATAGGATTATTTTTAGGCGGAATGATTCCATATTTAGTTGGTTCTTTAACTATTAAAGCTGTAGGAGATGCAGCTTATGAGATGATTAATGAAATAAGAAGACAATTTAAAGAAATTCCGGGACTATTAGAAGGTACCGGTAAACCAGACAATAGTCGTTGCGTTGAAATTGCAACGGCAGCAGCCATTAAGAGAATGGTATTACCTGGAGCGATTGCAGTATTCTCGCCTGTCATTATTGGTTTTGGTTTTGGTGCAGAAATGCTTGGTGGTCTTTTGGGTGGCGGTTTAATAAGTTGTGTTTTATTGGCATTAACAATGTCTAATGCTGGTGGTGCGTGGGATAACGCAAAAAAATTTATTGAACAAGGTAATCTAGGCGGCAAGGGATCTGAAACCCATAAAGCTGCTGTTGTAGGTGACACTGTTGGCGATCCGTTAAAAGATACATCTGGGCCATCAATGAATATATTGATAAATGTAATGGCTATAGTAAGTCTTGTTATAGCGCCTTTGTTATAAATTATTATAGGAGTAAACATTTGTGAACATTTTATTTCTAGGCGCACCCGGTTGCGGGAAAGGTACTCAGTCAAAAATGCTTATTAAAGAATATGGTATTCCGCAAATTTCAACAGGTGATTTATTGCGCTCAGAAATTTCATCTAAATCTGAACTTGGAAACCAATTAAAAGATATTATATCTCAAGGTAAATTTGTAAATGATGAAATAGTCTTAGAATTAGTCTCTAAAAAAATTAATTCACCAGAATGTAAAAAGGGGTTTATATTAGATGGTTTTCCTCGTAATTTATCTCAAGCAAAAAGCTTAGATAAGTTACTTAATACAATTAATATACAAATTAAATATGTATTCTTTATTGATGTACCATCAGAACTTCTGATTAAAAGGTGTGTAGGAAGAATTACTTGTGACACATGCGGCAGAATTGAAAATGAATATTTTTCAGATTTTAAAGAAGGTGATAAATGCGGTGATGGTGTATTTGTTAAAAGAGCCGATGACAATGAGAAAACCGTAACAAATAGATTAAAAGTATATACAGAACAAACTGAACCAATAATTGATTACTACAAAGAAAAAAATATTCTACATACTATTATTGGTGGCGAGGGCCCCGCTACAGAATTAACAAATCAAATATTTGATATACTAAGTTGATTAAAACGCCTATTTATAAAAAAACATAACCTCTCATCACAAATTAAGTGATATAATTGTTTTCGATAATATTAGGGGTTTTCAGATTTTTATGAAAAATAAATTTTTAGTATTCTTAACATTATTTTTTGTATCTAATCCTGTTTATTCAGGATGGATACCTGATGAGTGGTTTCCAGATGATTTGATACCTGATATTAGTATACCCCAACAACCTGTAATGAAAATCCTGGAAGGTGACATTGACATCCTTCCTAAGACATATAGGATACCTATAGATCAAGGATTATTGTTGGATCAAAAAAAACTTAATCAATTACAACCCGGACTAACAAGAGAACAGGTTGAATTCCTTTTAGGCACGCCAACATTCATAGATCCTTTCCACTATGATAGATGGGATTATATATATTATTCAGTTGAAAAAAATAAAGTAAAAAAAACAAAAAGATTAATAGTTTATTTTAAAAATGAAATAGTTTATTCAATACATGATCAAAAAAAGGTGGTAAGACAACAAGGATTGAAGTCGGATGCAGTATTTGCTGATGCTCCAGTAATTGAAAAAATTCCAGTCAAAAAAAATCTTTCAGTGCCTGAAATTGTAATAGCCAGAAGAGAAGATTACCTGTCCTATAAAAAAACAAAAGGTCTCCCTGTTTGTATTGATAACGAAATAGAGACATATGAATCAGAAAGAACTTTGGTTAACGCAGACGAAGACACATTAGAAATAAGATCAGATAAACAGAGTCAAGATGATCAAGGTATTTATTATGCATCAGGAAAAGTACAAATAGAACGTGCAGATGATTTAATAAAGTCTGAAGAGGCGGAGTACGATTCTGAAACAGGAATATTAACAGCAAAAGAGAATGTTACATATCTAAATAAAGATATCACAATTAAGGCTTTACAAGGTGGTTATAATAGTCAAACTAACACAGTCAATTTTAATAAAGCAACTTATAGTTTTGTCTCTCAAGATAGACCAGGAACCGGAAAATCTAATGATATTTTTGTGGATGAAAAAGAAGTAATTCATTTGACTCCTTCAACTTACACAACATGTAATATAAATGATCCAGATTGGGAGCTGAGTTCTTCAAAAACTGAACTCTATAGAGATATAGATAGAGGGCATGCATATAATTTGGTTCTCAAATATAAAGACTTACCTATTCTTTATACACCTTTTCTTAGTTTTCCATTGACGGATCAAAGACAAACAGGATTCTTGTTTCCAAGAATTGGTAATTCTAAAGAAAGTGGAGTAGTACTCTCGTCCCCATATTATTTTAATCTGGCACCTAATTATGATTTAACTTTCATACCTACTAATTATTCTGGTAGAGGTCAAATGTATGAAATACAAACTAGACATAAATCTATATACAGTGATACTGAGATACAATTAGCTACACTTAAAGATGATGATATTAAAAGAGATGATAGGCATGCCTTTTTTATAAAAGACAATAGAGTTTTTTTAAATACTATGAAGTTAGAAAATAATTCATGGGATGGAACTAGAATAACTTCTAAAATTGATGTAGGTGGTGTATCTGATAAAAAATATTTTGATGATTTTAGTAGTTCTGTGGCCGGCATAGGGAGATCTCACATTTTAAGAGAAATGAGACTAGCAAGAACAGATAGAGGAAAATTTGGTGAATTAAATATGGAGTTACTCACCCAATCTTACCAAGTTGCAAAGGAAGGGCTAAATGAACAATATAAAACTTTACCTAAATTTACTGTCAACTATCAATCGTTGAAAAAAAATTATGATTTTGGATATAACTTTGAAGGTGAATATGCAACATTTGATCACACTCTTCCAACAGAATCTGAAGGATCTAGATATACTATATATCCATCAGTTGAATATTTAATTAATGAACCAGGTTGGATGATCAAACCTAAAGTGGGATTTAAATATACAAAATATGAATTATCTAATGCTGAGCCTGAGGCAAGAACAAGAAGTACAGCTATCGCAAGTTTATACGGAAAAATGGTTTTAGAAAAAAGGATTAAGAATAATATACTACAAACTCTTGAGCCTCAATTATATCTTCTTTACATACCAGTAGGGCAACAAGATGATATCCCGTTATTTGATACAGGTTTGAATGATTTTAAATATACATTATTTAGTGAGAATAAATTTTATGGCGAAGATAGACTAAATGATGCTAAACAAATAACTTTAGCTCTGACATCTAGAATGATAAATGCATCAACTGGGGTAGAAATGATTAATGGAACTATTGGCCAAATCTTCTATTTCGACGATCGCGATGTTCATTTGACGGCAGATACTAAAGAACATTCTGACTCCTCAAATATTCTTGGTATCGTCAACGCTAGATTATCTGATAATTGGAGATTATCGGCTGAATCGATATTCAATCCTCATGCTGGATATGGTGAAAAAAATGCTGTCCGAGTTATGTATAAAGATAAAAGCCTTGGAGCTCAACGTATATTCAATGCTAGCTACAGATTCAATAGAGGATCTCAAGAAGAAATTGATTTATCTGGAGTAGTTCCTATAAATAATAGACTATCTTTTATAGGTAAATATAATTACTCATTCAATAATGAGAGAAGTAATACAGAAGATTTATTAGAATCTATGATGGGATTTGAATATGAAAGTTGTTGTTATGGTTTTAAATTCGTAGTGAGAGATTACTGGGATGGAAATAAATCTGCCAACGCCATATATTTTGAATTCTTACCTAAGGGTTTAGCTACTTCTAATAATCAGACCTCACAATTATTGAAGAGAGGGATACTTGGATACCAAGATGTGTATGATTACTAGAAAGTTTTATTTATATGTCAGCTTTGCGTCATTAATACTAATAAATATTTGTAGTATTAATGTTTCATATTCAGCAGAAATTAAAGATAGAGTGGTTGCGATTGTAAATGATGGCGTCATTCTAGAATCAGAATTAATTGAAGAAATCAAAAATATCTCTAAAGGACCTAAAATTAATGAGTACTCTAATTTAAATGATGAACAACTAATAAAAAAAGTTTTAGATAAACTTATTTTGAATAATTTACTCATTCAAGCAACAAAAAGATTTGGTATTAATGTTTCAGATATCGTTCTAGAAAGAGGTCTAAGACAGATTGCGCAAAACGAAAATGTCCCTTTACCTAAATTAAGAGAAGTTATCACTTCTAAAGGGCTCGAATATTCTAAATATATTGAAATAGTCAGAAATAAAATGGCAGTGGATGAATTATTTAGAACACAATTTTACTCAAGAGTATATGTAACTACAGGCGAAATTGATAATTATATCAAAAATCAAATGTCTGATTATGATAAACAGATTAAATATGATTTGACTGAATTAGTTATTATAGATGAAGACAAAAAATTAAGTCAAAAAGTTATTGATAATATTTATTTAGAACTAGAAACATTAAATTTCATTGAAATAAAAAAAACTAATACAAATTTAAATATTGAAATAAATGAATTAGGTCAAAATACAGTTGATATATTACCTGATGTTTTTGTAAAAGCTCTGAAAAAAATTTCCAAAGGCAAATTAAGTGAAATCATATCAAGTCCAAGAGGTTATCATATCCTTAGACTAAATAATATTTCTAATGATTCACAAGTTTTTGTTACCGAATATAAAGTTAGACATATACTTATGGTAACTGATGTTATGACATCAGAAGAGGTTATAAAAAATCAACTGCTGAAAATAAAAAATGAGTCTGAAAATATAGATGATTTTATTTTAAAAGCTAAACAATTTTCTTCTGATAAAGCTTCTGGTTTTAAAGGAGGTGATATTGGTTGGGTTCGCAAAGAATCCGTAGTTCCAGAATTCTCAAAAGTTATGATTAAAACTCCAATAGATACGATTAGTGATCCGTTTAAGACTCAGTATGGTTGGCATATTCTGTTTACAGAAAATATCAGAACTATTGATGATACAGATGCACGTCTAAGAAAAAAAGCTGAACTTGAAGTTAAAAGAATTAAAGCTGATAGACAAAAAAATGAATGGATTGCAAAATTAAAAGATCAAGCATATATAGAAATCAAGGACATACAGTATTGAACAAAATTGCAATAACTCTAGGGGAGCCTGCTGGTATTGGTCCAGATTTAGGTGTTTTATTGTCCCAAAAAACTTTAAAAAAGAATCACATCATTGTAACTGATCCTAGATTATTAATCGCTAGTGCAAAAAAATTAAAAAAAAAGATTAATATTAATATTCTGAAAGATATTAATGATAAAACAATATCTGGGAATAATATTTTAAATATATTACCAGTCAAATTAAATACAAAAAATATACCTGGCACTATGAATCCTAAAAATTCTGAATTTGTTATAAATACAATTAAAAAGGCAGCAACATTATGTATGAATAATCAGGTAAAAGCGATGGTAACAGGGCCAATAAGCAAATCTGTTTTAAATGATGGTGGATATAAAATTTCTGGACATACAGAGTTTTTGGCAAATTTATGCAATTCTAAATCAGTTATGTTATTGATGAACAAAAAAATTAAAATTGCTTTACATACTATTCATATACCGTTGAAAGAAGTACATAAACAAATAAAAAAAAATAAAATAATTCACACAGTTACAATTGTTAATAATGACATCATAAAAAAATTTGGCATAAAAAAACCTAAAATCTTAATAACAGGATTAAATCCTCATGCGGGTGAAAATGGATTATTAGGTAAAGAGGAATTAAATGAACTAATTCCAGCAGTACGTGAACTTAGAAAAAGAAATATTTTAATTGATGGTCCGTGTCCTGCTGATACGGCATTCATTAGAAAAAATATAGATTTTTATGATGTCTTTATTACTATGTTTCATGATCAAGGGCTTCCTGTCATAAAATTTGATAATTTTAAAAAAACTGTAAATATTACATTAGGATTACCAATAAATAGAATTTCAGTAGATCATGGAACTGCTTTAGAATTAGTAGGTACAGGAAATATTGATATATCTAGTTTTAGAGAAGCATTAAGAATTGCAAAGTCATTAAATGATTCAACTTAAAAAAAGACTGGGACAACATTTTTTACATGATAAAAATATTATTAATAAAATATTAAAGCATGTAAAACCAGAAAAAAATCAACATTTTCTGGAAATTGGTCCAGGTAATGGAATTCTATCTAAACCTCTATACAATAAAATCAAATCATTAATTCTAATAGAAAAAGACAAAAAATTAATACCAATCTTAGATCAAGTGTTCTACAACCAAAAAAATATAAATATATATAACAAAGATATATTGAAATATAATTTTGAAAATATTAGTAAGAAAATTAGAATTATAGGCAATCTTCCATACAATATTTCTACTGAGATTTTATTCAAAATATTGAATATCTCTGAAAAAATTATTGACGTACATTTTATGTTACAAAAAGAAGTAGTTGATAGAATAATCGCAAAACCTAACAGTAAAATATATGGGAGGTTATCCGTGATGTGTCAAGTTTATTTTAATATAGAAAAATTATTCGAAATCTCTCCAAATGTTTTTTATCCTAAACCCAAAGTTCAGTCAGCATATATCAAGATGATTCCCTATCAAACTAGATTTCATAATAATAAACATGAAAAAATGTTTTATGATATTGTAAAAACAACGTTCGAATCTAGAAGAAAAATGATAAAATCTACACTAAAAGACAAAATGGATTTAAAAATTTTAGAAAAATTAAATATCAACCCAAATCAAAGGCCTGAAAAGATATCTGTAGATGATTTTTTAAATATTTCAAAAGCATTATGAAGAGTTTTGTTTGTATATTTCTATTTTTATATTCCATATATAATTATTTTAATTTTTTCTCTTGGTATTTAGGCCCAAATCAAAAAATTATTGAAGAAGCATTGCACTTGTCTTTATTGGCAAGTATACCTCTTTTCATAATGATTATTATCACGCATATTTATTTTTATCCTAAAAATGTGGATGATCATGCGCAGGTGATTTCTTTTCCACCTATAATAATGTTGTTTTCAGTAAATTTAGCTTTCTTTGTAGGTTCCCTGAATAGATATTATTTCCAAATTTATGATCTTCCAGAATTTCTTGATATATTAAGAGATCCAGTTATAGGCGTAATTTTAATTATATTAGCTTTCTTAATCATTATATCGGCCATAAAAGAATTCAAAAACATCAACGAAGATCCGATGCCCACAACATCATCTCAAAATCTAATACGAAATAAAATTTATAAATGGACAAGAAATCCAATGTATCTTGGGATTCTAATATTTCAAGTTGGACTGGGTATGTCTTTAAGCTATATCCATATAACATTGTTTAGTTTATTTACATTTATCATTTTTCACTATCTTGTAGTGAAAAGAGAGGAGATTTATTTAGAAAAGCAGTTCAAAGAGAAATATTTATTGTATAAAAAAGAAGTACGAAGATGGTTATGATGCTGCTTCCATAGTTGATGTATTTTTAAAAATTATCTTATCCTTTTCTAGAGAAACTGTAACAGTTTTAATGTCGCCTAATTCATTATTCAGAATTTTCTTAGAAATCTCATTTTCTAATAAATTTTGAATTTTTCTTTTTATTGGTCTTGCGCCAAATGATGGGTCGAAACCTAATTTTGCAATATGCTTGATTACTTGTTTTGTTACATTAATCTTTATGTTTGTTATCTTATTAATTCTCTCGCAGAGCACAGCAATTTGATTATGTGTAATCTCTTCAATAGTTTCTTTTGAGAGAGGTTTGAATGCAACTATATCATCTATTCTGTTTAAAAATTCAGGTCTAAATTTATTTTCTAATTCATCTCGAATATTTTGTCTGACTTTATTACTATCATCTGTATCTGTATGATAATCATGTCCTAAATTTGAAGTCATTATGATAATGGTATTCTTAAAATCTATAACTCTACCCTGCCCATCTGTTAATCTTCCATCGTCAAAGATTTGTAAGAGTAAATTTAGAACTTCAGTATGAGCTTTTTCAATTTCATCAAGTAATATTACTGAATATGGTTTTCTTCTTATAGTTTCAGTCAGACAACCGCCTTGTTCATAACCAACATAACCTGGAGGTGCACCTATCAATCTAGAAGCATTATGTTTTTCTGTGTATTCTGACATATCAATACGAACTAATGATTCTTCTGAATTGAATAAAAATTGTGCAAGTTGTTTAGAAAGCTCAGTTTTCCCAACTCCAGTTGGTCCTAAGAATAAAAAAACACCATTTGGTTTGGTAGGATCAGAAATTCCTGCACGTGATCTTCTTATAGCATTCGATATAGCTGATATTGATGCAGATTGTCCAATAACAAATTTAGATAAAAAAGTTTCTAGGTTTAATAACTTTTCTCTCTCGCTCTGAACAATTGTATTTACAGGTATTCCAGTCCATTTAGAAACAATATCAGCAACAATATTTTCTGTAACTTTATTTCTTAATAATTTTAAATCACTAGATGTATTTGTTTCTGAATGTTTTATTTTATTTTCTATTTCAGGTATTAATCCATATTGTAGTTCTGACATTTTAGTTAAATCATTTTTTCTGCGCGCATTTTCTAATTCTTGTTTAGCATTTTCTAATTTCGTTTTGAGTTTCTTAGAGTCTGTAACCAAGCTCTTTTCTTCAATCCAAATTTTTTCTAAATCATTATACTCTTTAGATAGAGAATCCAAATTTTGTTCTAATTCTTTTTTTCTTGCGTCTGAGTCTTTATCTGAATCTTTTTTTAATGCTTCAATCTCAATTTTTAGTTTAATAATATTTCTGTCTAATCTGTCCATCTCTTCAGGTTTAGAATCAATTTCCATTCTAATCAAACTTGCAGCTTCATCAATCAAATCAATAGCTTTATCTGGTAGATTACGATCTGTAATATATCTTGCAGATAGGTTAGCAGCAGCAATTATTGCATTGTCAGTTACAGTGACACCATGATGTATTTCATATCTTTCTTTTAATCCTCTCAAAATAGCTATAGCATCATCTACGCCGGGTTGATTGATTAAGACCTTTTGGAAACGTCTTTCTAACGCTGCATCCTTTTCGATATTTTGTCTAAATTCATCAAGTGTTGTAGCACCAATACATCTTAAATCTCCTCTTGCAAGTGCTGGCTTCAACATATTTCCTGCATCCATAGAACCTTCGGATTTACCAGCTCCAACCATCATATGAATTTCATCAATAAAAATAATATATTGATCTTTTTTCTTAGTTAGTTCTTTTAAAACATTTTTTAATCTTTCTTCAAATTCACCACGAAATTTTGATCCTGCTACCATTGCACTCAAATCCATTTGTAAGAGTTTTTTATCTTTCAAGCCTTCTGGCACCTCATTATTAATAATTCTTTGAGCTAATCCTTCTGCTATTGCTGTTTTCCCAACACCAGGGTCACCAATCAGAATAGGATTATTTTTAGTTCGCCTCTGAAGCACTTGTATAGATCTTCTGATTTCTGTATCACGTCCAATGACAGGATCTAACTTACCTTGTTCAGCTAAATTCGTTAAATCGATTGTATATTTTTTTAGAGAATCACTTTCTCCTTCATAATCTTCTGAATCAACTGAAGAGTTTAATCTAGCTTTTTTAACCAATTCTTTGATTTCTGATACATCATATCCTGCTTGTTTCAATATATTTGCAATTACATCATTATCAAAACACGCCACTAAAACTGTATCTGTTGCTATAAATTGATCTGAATATTCTTTCATTATTATTTCAGCTTTTTGTAATACTTGTAATAATGATTTAGAGAATTCTGTGATAGTGTTTTCACCATCTACAGTATTTAGTTTTTCAATTTCTAAATTCACTGCTTGATGTGCTGCAAAAATATTACCATTTATTTTAGCCAGAAGTTGTTTTGCTATATTGTCATTATTTATCAAGGCATACAATAAATGACAAGGTTCAACAAATTGATTCTTATTGATGAATGCTACATTTTGAGCTTCAGTAAGAATTTCTCTTAATTTCTTAGTATATTTATCTACATTTATTGCCATAAATGAAATATATGTTCTAAATCAAAAAAAACAAGAAGAAATTAATGCATGTGATGATTTATGCTTTCATTGGATTTGCGCGGGTCTATCACTTTAAAATGCAACATATATCTCACTTCATTTCTATCATATGCGACAACCTTTATTACTTCACCAATTTGCAAATCTCTACGCTTACCTAAAAACATAACGTGTTTAGCGCCATGATCTAATTGTATTGTATTTTTTGCTGGAATTGATAATGATTTTAAATGTCTCATTTTTGCTGTTCCAGAGCTTGAGATTTCCGTAGTATGTAACTCAGTTTTATCAAAGACTGGTGATGTAAGTTTATATATTTCTATATTTTCATCACTATTATTTTCAAAAACTCCATATCCAGCAAAAACATTCGTGTTTTTAGGACCCATATGGATAACACCTTTTCTAATTTCTAGTTTTTGGCCGCCATCCTTATGTACATCAACTCCACTCATAAATGCATGTGTTTTAGTTCCTATAAAAACTACAAAGACAATTGCAAAAAATTTTGTTAATAAGTTAGATGTATTCATCGCGAATCATTATAAACTATGCTTGCATTTTTTCAATCTTTAATTATATTTTAGATATGAATAAATTCTTGCTCAGCATGCTTATGTGTCCACAATCAGGTGGCGAACTACATTATGATGAAAAATCGAATGAATTGATATGTTATAAATCAAAACTTGCATATCCAATTGAAAATGACATACCTATTATGTTGATAGATTCAGCAAGACAATTAAAAGATGAAGAGTTAAATGAGGAAGATAGTAATGGCAAAGATTAATTTAGGCACAAAAATAAAAGACAGTAAAATTCAATGCACAGATGCAACAAAAACAAAATTATCAGATTTCTTTGATAAACAAATCATTTTTTATTTCTATCCGAAAGATATGACACCAGGCTGCACGACAGAAAGCATAGAATTTAATTCAAATTTATCTAAGATCAAAAAACTAGGTTTTAATATAGCTGGTATATCTAGAGATTCTCTAAAATCTCATACAAAATTTATTGAAAAATACAAATTCAAATTTCCACTCATTTCTGATGAAGATGAGAAAATTTGCAAAATATTTAATGTAATCAAAGAAAAAAGTCTTTATGGTAGAAAATATATGGGTGTTGATAGAAGTACTTTCGTATTAGATAAAAAAGGAACAATAAAGTATATTTGGAGAGGTGTTAAAGTTAAAGGGCACGTCGACGAAGTTATTAAGACAATCAAAGAGATAAAATAAAATGATGCAAATTATTACTCTTCTATTTATTTTATCAATCTTATATTATTTTATCTTATTCAATAAACAATTAGAGTTGCAAAAAAGACAGAATGAATTATTAGAAAAAATATTAGATACAAAAAAATTAAATCCACATGAAAATGAAGCAATAGAAGATGCAATGCCTCATACTGAAATTGAAAAATTGAAAACTGAATTTATGAAAACTCATTATAAACCACCAAAAAAATGACAGAAAATATATTTGAGAAAATTATAAAAAAAGAAATACCAGCAGATATTATTTATGAGGATGATTTGGTTTTGGCTTTCAATGATATTAGTCCTCAAGCACCAACACATATACTTGTTATCCCAAAAAAAAATATACCTAAACTATCGGACAGTAAAAATGAAGATAAAGATTTATTAGGTACCTTATTGCTAACTGCAAAAAAGATTGCAAAAGATAATAATATTAACAATTACAGATTGGTTATAAATAATGGCAGTGAAGCTGGACAAACCGTTTTTCATTTACATATTCATATCTTAGCAGGGAGAGATTTTGGTTGGCCACCTGGTTAATTCCTCTTACCAAAAAAAGACATAATTTTATCAATCAAATCCTGTAATGGATTGATACGTAATTTTTCTGATTCTACTGCTATTTCATCAATACACTTTACTGATCTAGCAGGATATGGTCCATGTGAAGTCTCTTGATATAGAGCAATCACATCAAAACCTTCCTCAAGAGTATGTCCTATTTCAAAATTCTCTTCACGTGATTGAACTTGTCCTTTCATTAAAGTTGGCATTTTAGCAAGATACATAGGTTCGCAATCATTATCTTTTGCTTTTTGCACAATATTTTCATTTACAATTTTTTTTGAATCAATTTCTATCATTGCGAAATTAGAATTTTTATAAAATTCTTCTAAATCAGATGTATCGTCATCCTCTTGCACCCTAACTCCTACTTGAATTTGATCGCCAAGCTGATTTTTAGCATCAATTATTTTTTCTAGTCCTTGTTTTTTCATGACAGTAAAATATTTAGGCTGAATCTCTTTAGCAAAATTGATATATGATGTCCATTCTTCTAAATTTACATTATCTGTATCTAAATAAATATGAGTTTTGCAATCTCTTTTTTTTGATTCTTTTCTAAAATTCTCTACGCGTTGTTTAGATATATCTGATCCATCACTAAATAATATTCTTGCTATATCTACACCATCTGTCCACTGTCTTGCTATTCCAGCTATTATCATGGTTTTTAATTCTTTCTCATCATCAGTGGAAGGTCCTAGAGTTGCAATTATCAAGCTTTGTCTATGTCGTTCTTTAGTGGCCATATGAATAATAATATCTTATCAATAGAAGTATATTATAATATCCTAGATACAATAAACATCTTTTGATATTAATTTATGATTGAAGCACTACCAAATATTCAGACCATATTTTTTATAATGATATTTATTATTATGTACATTATTGAATTTTATTGTCCGAATAGAATATGGCAAACAGCTAGATATAAAAGACTTTTCACTCATCTCATAGTTGCTATTATTAATTCAATAATTTTATACATACCTAGATTGATATTCTTGATACCCATTTTACTTTTAATAGAGGAAAAACAACTTGGTTTGTTAAATAACATGGATCAATTTTATTTTATAGAAATATTATTAGGTTTTCTTTTTTTTGATTTTGCATATTATTGGTGGCATAGATTCAATCACACAATACCTTTTTTATGGAGGTTTCATAGTTTTCATCACTTAGATACTCATTTAGATGTAACAACATCATTAAGATTTCATTTTGGTGAGCTTATATTGTCGGTTATATATGATATTTTTTTGATTATTATAATTGGCGCGCCACTGGAACTGTATATCTTTTATAAAATCATTTTGACTTCATCAAGTCATTTCCATCATTCTAATATTAAACTTCCTGAGAGAATAAACGATTTATTAATATATTTTATAGTAACACCTAAGTATCATACAAATCATCATACAGTTGAAAAAAATACAAGGAATGCAAATTATACTTCAATCTTTACTATATGGGATCGTTTATTCTTAACGTGTAAAGACTCTAACGATGTAGATAGAACACTGATGGGATTAGAAAACAGAGATTTAGAGCTTGATTTAGTTAAGAGTCTAAAACATCCATTTCAAAAAAAATCAAATGAATTACTATAAAATAAGAAACCCCCTCTTCCTTGAGGAGGTATTTTGTCAACTTATTTATAGACATGATATAAAATATATTATTATTGTCTAATATATTCTTATATAAATATATTTTGTCTATACATTGTCCATAACAATACCATGACAAAGTATAAATTTCAACCAGTTTTAAGTAATTCTTACAATTATGGTCTGCTTTTTTTGATATGAGATGTCTAGAAAGCTGTAGTAATAAAAATCTTATATTGACATAACTAATTGATTTTGTTTAAATGAATTCACGCCGATTTGAACATCAGCTTGCCGGCGTAAAATAGCTAAAGCGATCGGTAACCATCATAGCTTTAGCGTGATGGTTTTTTTTTGGCATTTGATCTTCAGCTTGTGTGCCAGACCGATCAGGTAAAACACTAAAGAGGAGTACAAAATGAAAATTTTTAAAGATGGTATATTCGCAAATATTGCATCCCATACCAGCCTTTTCTCTCAAAATAAATCTCTTGTAGAGATATTTCTTTTGTCGAGTAGCTTAGGGGCTAATATCCCATTAGTGCAGTTAAATAACGACATAAGGGAATACTGCTGCGAGAATAAGGTTGATTGGTCTATTAAGAACCTTTCATCAACGGTAAATATAGGTAAAGAAAACACACATTGCTACGTTATCAAATTTAATACAGGTATCAGTAGTAATGTCGCAGATGATTTGATTTACAAACTAGCTTGTCACCTCGGTTTGAAATATAAATGTGTCCAATGCGCTTATCATTATCGTGATAAAGAGAGAAAGATATCATTACATTACGATTAAGGTATTAGAAATATAAAAGTTGTTATTTGCCTTTTGTATATTTTTTTCGGAACTTGGCGATTCTACCTTCTTTTGTCTCAATTCTACCTTTACCGGTATAAAAAGGATGAGATTCTGAAGAAGTTTCGACCTTGAATACTGGGTATTCTTTACCATCTTCATATTTCATCTTTTCTTTAGGGTTAAGAGTTGAAGAGATCAAGAAGCTCTTATTACATGAGACATCATGAAATATAATTGGTTGATATTCTGGATGTGTGTCCTTTTTCATAGTCTGATAATATAACATATAATTGAATAATAAAAAGATATGACGAACATTAATTTAATACAGATTACAGATTTACACCTAACTAAATCAAAAAATACTATAATTCAGGGTGTTAATACTTATGTTTCAGCCAAAAATGTAATTAATGAAATCAAAACTAAACAAAAAAAAATTGATAGTTTAATACTAACAGGAGATTTAGTTGATGATGAAACAGATCTTGGATATCAAAATTTAAAAACACTTTTGTTTGGCATTAAATGTCCAATTTATCTGATACCCGGAAATCATGACTCGCCAGCAGCTATAAAATCAATATGTGATGATAGAATAAAGTTTACAAATAGTTTTATTTTAAATAACGACTGGGTGATGTTTTTATTTAATACCAAGAAAATTGGTACTCATTCAGGAATATTTAGTGAAGATGATATTGAAAAATTAAATAAATTACTGGAAAAACATACAGAAAAAAATTTCATTATTTTTTTACATCACCCACCAATCAGTATAAATTCACCATGGATGGACACCATGTCTATAATGAATCCTAATGAATTATATTCTTTAACAAAAAAATACACTTCAATCAAAGGTATATTTTGTGGGCATGTGCATCAAGAATTTGAATCTACTATTAATAATGCAAAATTTTATACAACCCCATCAACATGCCATCAATATAAACCTAAGGCTGATAAATTCAGCTTAGATTTAAATTTGAATGCTGGTTATAGATATATAACTTTAAAAAATGATGGGGAAATAATAACTTCAGTCTTCAGATTATAAAAGTTTTGATACTATTATAACTATTTTATGTAATCTTTATTTTCAATTTAAAGCATAATATTCACACTCCGTTATACCCTTTTAAAAAGGATATAACGAAGTTTTTAGAGTGAGTAAATTGTATTTCTAGTTATTGTATCCGCTTTCACCATGTCCGGTGAGATCAATTCCTGTTTGTTCATCTTCTTCAGATACTCTCAAGCCTCCGGTTAGAGAATCAACTATTTTGAGTGTCACAAAAGTAAGAACTCCACACCAAATTATGGTAAATAAAACACCTTTTATTTGAATTATAACTTGATCGATAATGGAATTATCTAACCCCATACCTCCCCAAGCACTAGATGCAAAAACACCAGTTAAGATTGTTCCTAATGCTCCTCCAACTCCATGTACAGGAAACACATCAAGTGAATCATCTATACTCAAAACCTGCTTTATATATTGGGTAGCTTCATAACATATTACGCCAGCTAATGATCCAATAATTAAAGCTCCTACAGGGCCAACAAAGCCTGATGCAGGAGTAATTGTACCTAATCCTGCAACCATACCAGTTACTATACCTAAAACGCTAGGCTTGCCCTTTTTCATCCATTCTCTAAACATCCAACCAAGAGAACCTGTGGCAGCGCCAATATGTGTTACCAACATAGCCATACCTGCTGACTGATCTGCTGCTAAGGCTGAACCAGCATTAAAACCAAACCAACCAACCCATAACATTGATGCACCCGCTACAGTCATTGCAAGATTATGTGGAGGCATAGGTGTCGTAGGGAATCCATTTCTATTTCCTAAATACATTGCAGTAACAATTGCCGCTACTCCAGCATTAACGTGAACAACAGTTCCACCAGCAAAGTCCATCAAACCCATATCACCTAACATGCCACCTCCCCAAACCATATGGCATATAGGTGCGTATACTAATACCATCCAAATCATACTGAACAATATCATAGAAGGAAATTTCATTCTTTCAGCAAAGCCTCCAACTATAAGTGCAGGTGTAATGATAGCGAATGTTAACTGAAACATTGCAAAAACAGTTTCTGGAATATCACCAGATAAACTTGATGCTGTTACAGGTGATAGAAATAGATAATTTAAGTTTCCGATAAATGCATTCATTGATCCACCGTCTCCAAATGCTAATCCATATAAAACTACAACCCATAAAACAGTCACTAAACACGTAAGAGAAAAACACTGCATTAAGACTGACAATACATTTTTACTTCTAACTAATCCTGCATAAAAAAATGCTAATCCAGGAATTGTCATAAATAAAACTAATACTGATGACGTTAATATCCAACTTGTATTTGCAGCAGATATTTTACCCTCATGCCCATCAGCCATTGAAATTTCTGGCATAAACACAAATATCAATGGTGTTAATGCCATTAAATAAGATAATTTTTTAAACATTTTAATACTCCTCTGCTACATTTACATGCATAAATTGTGCCAAAAGAGTGAATTCTATTTTTTATGATGAAAGTAAATGAATTTGTTATACTATCATCTAAAATTAGATCAAAATGCAATAGAAAATAAATTTGTAATGCATTATTTTAGGACATTATATGCACTATTTTGATACACAAGAAATTAATGAATTTGATGTCATTATTGTGGGGGCAGGACCATCTGGATGCGCCTGTGCTCATGAATTAGATAAATTTAATAAAAAAATTCTATTAGTTGATAAACATAATTTTCCAAGACATAAGCCATGCGCTGGAGGAATTACAATCAAAGCTTTAAATCAGTTACCAATAGATATATCTCATTTGATACAACATCATTCATATGATATGACTTTTGAATTTGATGAAAAGTATAAAATTAAATTAAACAATCAAGATGGTTCTTGTGTAATGGTTATTAGAGAAGATTTTGACAAATTCTTTTTTGATGAAACTTTAAAACTTGATATAAACTTTCTTAAAATTAAAAATATTCAAAATATTAAAAAAAATAATAATAAAATATTTCTAGAAATTGATGATAAAAAATTTCGATGTAATTATTTAATTGGAGCAGATGGCGCTAATAGTGTAATTAGAAAAATGACAACCACATTGTCATACAAAAATCCAGTTTATGCGTTTGAAGGAATAGTGAAAAAAAATCAACTTAATAAGGACTCGGTTACCGAATTTGTTTTTAATAATCGTGGATATGGCTGGATATTTCCTAAGAAAGATCATTTAAATGTTGGAATTGGAAACTTGATCAACCGGAATAATGATACAAAACCAAATAAAAAAGATTTATATGATTTTGTTCAAAAAAAATTAAATACTGATGAAATTTCTAATATTACAGGATTCCCTATTGGTACAGAAGGTGATAATTACCATTCTACAGAAAATATATTTTTAGTTGGTGACGCTGCAGGATTATCAGAATCATTATTAGGAGAAGGAATCTACAATGCTATAATTTCTGGTCAATATGCTGCTAAATCTATTATTGCGGGTGAAAAACATAATACGTCAGATGCTAAACATTTTTATAATACTTTCTTATATAAATTAACCAAAGAATTGAGATTATATAGAAAAGGATCTAACCTATTGTACAATTATCCAAAACTAACATATTTTTTAATGAAATTTGGTCTTGGTAAAAAATTTATGGATGGCTATTCGCAAGGAAAGACTCTGACAGAAATTATAAAAAAAACTAAATTACTCCCTAATTTTTAACTAACCATCTCTTGTACTACAATACCGCGCCAGATTAATCAGGATTTGTTTAGCTTTGCTATCCTTAAATATATCTAGTTGTTTAATTGCCTTCTCATTTAATTGTTTAATTTTTGATTGAATATATTTATCTACATCAGAACTCAGCATTATATCTAGAATGAGATTAATTTTTTTTAAATCTCTATTTATAAAAGTATTTTTAATTATTTGTTTAGACTTTTTATCAGTATTTTGTATCGCATATATGATTGGTAACGTTGGTTTACCTTCAGCAAAATCTTCTATAATATTTTTACCTGTATTGTTTTTTTCACCAAAATAGTCTAAATAATCATTTCGTAACTGATATGCCAATCCAAAATAATTACCAAAACTTGCTAGGGCTAAGTTTTGATTTTCATTATTAGCCGCAAGAACACTCCCAATTTCACATGACGCCTCAAATAATTTGGCTGTCTTTCGAGATATGATTTCAATATACAGGTTTTCAGTCATATTAATGTTATTTAAATTCATTAACTGCAATACTTCTCCCTGGGAGATGATGTTTGTTGTTTTAGCTAATATTTGATAAATTTTTGGATTATTAATTTCTACTATAATTTCAAAAGCTCTTGAATATAAAAAATCCCCAACAAGTACGGCTCCTTGATTACCCCAGATACTATTTGCGGTTTCCTTGCTATGTCTCATCTTAGATTTATCCACTACATCATCATGTAATAGTGTTGCGGCATGTATAAATTCAACGACCACTGAAGCATCAATGATATGTTGTTTATTTTTTTTACATAATTTATTAGCTAAAATTAAAACGATAGGTCGTAATCTTTTACCCCCACCTTTGAGTATATGCTTGCTTAAGGTATTTATTAGATTTACTTTTGTTTTCGTACGCTCTAAAATTTCAGATTCTAGATTTACAAGGTCTTTTTCAAGGTAGTTTTTGAGAAATTCTAACTTCATATATATATAATACTCCAAAGTTTTCAGTTTTTTTTAACAAAAGTATTTATTAAATGACTAATAAACGCTAAAATCATGGTCTTTAAGGAAACTATCATGTTAGCAGTATTTGAAAATGGTTCAAAACAATATAAGGTGTCAGTGGGCGATTTGATTAAAATAGATCATGTTAATTCGCCTGAAGGTACAAAAGTATCTTTTGATAAGATTTTAATAGCATTTGACGATAAAAATACTGAGTTGAATTCAACAAAATTATCAAAAATGAAGGTCACGGGCACTATTAAAAGACATGGTAGACATAAAAAAATAAGTGTGATTAAATTCAAAAGACGTAAGCATTATATGAAAACACATGGACATAAACAGACGTTTACTGAAATTAAAATAGAATCAATTAAATAGGTATAAGTTATGGCTCATAAAAAAGCTGGTGGTAGTACAAAAAACGGTAGGGATTCAGAATCTAAGAGGTTAGGTGTAAAAAAATATGGCAGCCAGTATGTTAAAGCAGGTAACATAATTATTCGTCAAAGAGGCACACCTGTAAAAGCAGGTATGAATGTTGGCTGTGGTAAAGATCATACTCTGTTTGCTAAATCAGATGGTTTTGTATTATTTCATAAAAAAGGACCAAAGAAACATGCTTATGTCAGCGTCCACCCCACAAAAAATAATTAAACATAACTAGATTGCGCAATAACTATGAAGTTTATAGATGAAGCTATAATCTCGGTTAAAGCGGGTAATGGCGGTAGCGGTTGCATGAGCTTTAGAAGAGAAAAATATATACCATTCGGTGGTCCTGATGGGGGTGACGGGGGTGATGGTGGTTCTGTAATCTTAAAAGCAAAAGATGGTCTTAATACACTCGCAGATTTTAGAAATCGAAGTAAATTTATAGCTGAAAATGGTCAAGCTGGTGGCAGCAAAAATAAAAAAGGTAGGAATGGAAATAATCTTATTATTGAATTACCTGTGGGTACAGTGATTTATGACAATAATACGGAAGAATTAATTTGTGATTTAGATAAAAATCAACAGACAGAAAAAATAGTAGATGGTGGTAAACATGGTTTAGGTAATACTCATTTCAAAACATCAACCAATAGAGCTCCAAGAAAAAAAACAACTGGAGAAAAAGGAGAAGAAATGGATTTAAAAATTATTTTAAAAGTTTTAGCTGATGTTGGATTGATTGGTTTACCAAATGCTGGTAAAAGTTCTCTTTTAAGTGCTATTAGTATGGCGAAACCAAAAATTGCAGATTATGCTTTTACAACCCTTAATCCTAATTTGGGAGTAGTAATAATAAATGATTATCAGAAATTTGTTGTAGCAGACATTCCGGGATTAATCAAAGGGGCATCTCAAGGTGCTGGATTAGGTATACAGTTTCTTAAACATATTTCTAGAACGAAGCTTTTGTTGCACATAATTGATATAGTAAATAATGATATTTCAAAAATTATGGATGATATAGACATTATTTTTAATGAATTAAATAAATTTGATGATTATCTGATTGGAAAAGATAGATGGTATGTTTTTAATAAAACAGATATGTTATCAAAAAAACAATTGGATGAATTAGAGAAAAATATTTTGGATAAAATAAAAGGCGAGTATTTTCTAACATCAACTAAAACTAAAGATGGTTTAGATGGTTTATGTAATAAAATTAAGGAGCATTTAAATTTATGAGAAAAAATTTAGATAATTGTAAAAGAATAATAATAAAAATTGGTAGTTCCCTTATTAGCCAAGATAAATCTTTATCTATTAAAAAAATTGAAGAATGGACAGAACAAATCAATAAAATAAAAGAAAAAGATAAACAAATAATAATTGTCTCCTCTGGAGCAATTAGTCAGGGTATGAATATTCTAAATATGAAAGAGAAACCACAAAATTTAGAATCTCTACAAGCGCTAGCTGCAATTGGACAGCAACAGCTAATTGGAATGTATGAAAATGCATTTAAAAAATTCAATATCAAAACAGCTCAAGTCTTACTCACACATGATGATATAGCTAATAAAGAAAAATATAACAATGCAAGAGCAACATTAGAAAAAATTCTAGATTTAGATGTAATACCAATTATAAATGAAAACGATGTTGTAGCCACAGAAGAGATTAGATTTGGAGATAATGATAATCTAGCTGCTATGGTTGCAAATTTGATTAAAGTAGATTTATTAATTATCTTAACAGATCAAAATGGCTATTATGATAAAAATCCAACAATCGATACCAATGCAAAACTTATAGATAACTGCAAAATAAGTGATTTAATTATTGAAAATAATTTAGAAACAACCAATCAGTTTGGAACTGGAGGCTTCAAGACTAAACTTCAGGCAGTAAAAAGGGCATCAGATTCTAATACTATAACTATAGTAGCTTCAGGGCTTCAACAACAGGTACTACTTAAGATTTTCAACGGGGATAATATTGGCACCCTATTTGAATAATTGTTAATTAAAGTGTTTTGATCTGTTTGTTTAATCTAGATTTATGCCTTGAAGCTTTATTTTTGTGTATCAATCCTTTTGCAACTAATTTATCAATTACAGATGTTGCCTCTTTAAAATATTCTTTTGACTTATCTTTATCTCTATCAGATATGGATTTTAATACTTTTTTTATACTAGATCTAAATTTAGTCTTCTGAGACATATTTCTCACTCTAGATTTATTAGATTGTCTAATTCTTTTTTTTGCCTGTGCGGTATTTGCCAATGTAATCTCCTTCAATTAAAGGTAAAATAAAACAAGATTATCTCAATGATAATAGGGACTGTCAATATAAAGATACTAATATGGTCGCAGAAAATACAAAGAATAATACAATACTTAAATCGTCATATGTAGTTGGAGGTATGACTTTTGTATCTAGGATAACTGGATTCGTACGTGATGTGATTTTTGCAAATATTTTTGGTGCATCGCCAAGTACTGATGCATTTTTCGTAGCATTTAAAATACCAAATTTTTTCAGGAGATTGTTTGCAGAAGGGGCATTTATTCAATCATTTGTTCCTGTTTTATCCGAATATAAAACAAAATACCCAGAAAAATTGAAAGAATTTTTACAATATATTTTCGGAAATTTAATGTTAGTGTTGTTTATAATAACTTTTTTAGGCATCATATTCTCCGATTTTATAATAAATATTTTTGCTCCTGGATTTTCAAACGATGATGGAAGATTTCTTTTGGCATCTGATATGTTAAAAATTACATTCCCATATCTTTTTTTTATTTCACTGACAGCATTTTGTGGTGGTATTTTTAATACCTATGATAAATTTTTATTACCATCAATCACACCTGTCATACTGAATATATCATTAATTTCATCTGCATTATATCTTTCAAACTTTTTTGATGAACCAATTAAAGCGTTAGCATATGGAGTTTTGATTGCAGGTATACTTCAATATATTATTCAATTCCCATCTCTCCTTAATTTGAAATTATTAGTTTTACCTAAGATTGGGTTTGCAATTAATGGGGTTAATAAAGTATTAAAACTTATGTTGCCAGCAATACTAGGGACCGCAGTAGTTCAAATAAATTTAATTATTGATTCTATTGTAGCCTCATTACTTGCTGCTGGAAGTATAAGTTGGCTTTATTATTCTGATAGACTCGTAGAGTTTCCATTAGGGATTTTTGGGATAGCATTAGCAACTGTTATTTTACCTACACTATCTAAACAGTTCTCTTCTAATGATTTAAAAAATTATAAAAGAACAATACATAACGCATTGTCGCTCGCTTTAGTATTTAGTTTTCCTGCTATGTTTGGATTGATAATTCTCTCTAAAAATATAATTATAAGTTTGTTTCAATATGGTAGTTTTACAGTTGATGATACATTGATGTCGTCTCTCAGTCTCATTGCATATTCTGTTGGTTTACCTGCATTCATTTTAATGAAAGTTTTATTAACTGGCTTTTTTTCTCGTCAAGACACTAAAACTCCAGTCAAATATGCTATCTATGCAATTATTTTTAATATTATAATGAATCTATCAGTTGTTATTTATTACTCAAATAATCCTTTCGCAGGCGCTCATGCATTACTAGCATTGGCTACATCCTTGTCAGCTTGGATTCAAGTAATCTTGCTTTATCAGAATCTTAAAAAAAATAATATAATCAAGACAAGTTTATTCTTCAATACTCTGAGTTTCAAAACAATAATAAGCTCAATTCTTATGTCAAGTTTATTATTTTTAATAGTGTCCCCTGTTGAGGATTGGAATGCATTTAGTTTCTATGTAAGAGGTTTTTTATTAATTATGTATATTGGAATTGGTGGAATTATATATGTCTCCGTTATGTATATCCTAGGTTTCAGATACAAAAAATATAGTATATGAAAATAATAAGAGGTCTAAAAAATATTAATAAAATTATTGGTCCTTCTACAGTAACCATAGGGAATTTTGATGGCTTTCATAAAGGACATCAGAAATTAGTTAATGAGGTCATCAAAACAGCTAAACAAAAATCAACACTTTCTACCATTATAACTTTCGAACCTCTTCCAGAGGAATATTTTAAAATTAAAGATTTCAGAAGGCTAATGAGATTAAAAGATAAATTAAGAATGTTTCAAAACCTTGGTCTAGATCAAGTATTATGTATTAACTTTAATAGTAATTTTTCCAAAATATCTGCAGATGCTTTTATTGAAGATCTCCTAATTAAAAAAATTCATGCTCAATATCTCATAATAGGTGAAGACTTCAAATTTGGATCATCAAGAAAAGGTGACTATGAATTGTTACAAAACTACAAAAAAATGATAAATATAATCAAGATAGAATCTCTTCTAGAAAATCAAAAAAAAATTAGTAGTACACTAATAAGAAAAGCTCTTACCAAGGGGCTTATTGAAGAGGCAAATAATATGATAGGCAGACCATATTCAATATCAGGAAGAGTAACACAAGGAGAAAAACGTGGACGTGAACTTGGGTATCCTACAGCTAATATTGACATATATAAATCTTATGCAATAAGTGGTATATTTTTAGTTAAAGTTTTGATGGAAAATAATCAGAAATATCATGGTCTCGCAAGTTTCGGTAATAAACCAACATTCTCAGGAAAAAACACTGTCTTAGAAGTATATATATTCAATTTTGATGAAAATATTTATGATAAAAATATAGAAATTATATTTTTCAAAAAACTCCGAGATCAAATAAAATTTGAAAATACCAAAAATTTAAAAGATCAAATGGATTTAGATTATGAAAATGCTCTTGAAATAATTAACAAAAAAAATGAATTATAAAGATACTTTAAATCTTCCAAGCACTAAATTCCCAATGAAAGGTAACCTTCCACAAAAAGAGCCTGAAATATTGCAGTTCTGGCAAGATATTAATTTGTATCAAGAAATAAGAAGTCATAGAAAGAAATCCAAAAAATTCTTATTGCATGATGGGCCTCCGTATGCTAATGGAGATATTCATATAGGGCATGCTGTTAATAAGATTTTGAAAGATATCGTTATTAAAAGTAAAACACTCTCAGGTTATGACTCACCATATATACCAGGATGGGATTGTCATGGATTACCAATAGAATTAAATGTAGAAAAAAAATTTGGCAAATCAAAATTTAAAGACAATAAAAATGCTTTTAGAAAAACTTGTCGTGAATATGCGCAAAAACAAGTTGAAAAGCAAAAAATAGACTTTATTAGATTAGGAGTCTTAGGAGATTGGGATAATTATTATACAAGTATGGATAAGAATTTTGAATCTTCAATTGTAAAAAGTCTTTCAGAAATTATAAAAAATAAGCACATATATTATGGGTCAAAACCAGTTCATTGGTGTATAGAGTCTGAATCTGCGCTGGCGGAAGCTGAAGTAGAATATAAAGATATTACTTCAAATGCAGTTTACGTAATGTTTAAGATATCTGATAAAGATTCAATAAAAAAGATTTTTAATATTAATGATATTGACGATTGTAATGCTGTCATATGGACAACTACGCCATGGACTTTACCAGCTAATCAAGCATTAGCGGTAGGTGCAGATATAATGTATTCAATGGTTACCATGGAAGATAATTCTTTTATTATCGCAACAGATTTAATCGATAAAGTTACAACTAAAATAGGCGCTACAGATTACAAGATTATAGGTAAAACCCTTGGAAAAGATCTTGTTGGTTTAATTGCTATGCATCCATTTTATGAAAAAGAAATACCAATAATTATAGCTAATCATGTAACAACTGAAGATGGAACTGGTTTAGTTCATATAGCACCTGGTCATGGACAAGAAGATTATATTGCTGGCATTGAAAATAATCTTGATATATTCAACCCTGTTGACGACAAAGGTAAATACATAAAGACATTAGAATTATTTGGTGGTTTATCAGTTAGAGAAGTTGATCCTCAAATAATTGATGTCTTAACAAAAAATAATAAACTATTGTTCCAAGAAAAATATAATCATAGTTATCCACATTGTTGGAGATATAAAACTCCATTGATTTTCAGATCTACACCACAATGGTTCATAAGTATGGATAATAATAATTTAAGAGAAAAAATTATAAAATCTCTATCAAATACAGAATGGCTACCAAGCTGGGGCTTAGAACGCATTGAAAACATGATTAAAAATAGACCGGATTGGTGTATTTCTAGACAAAGATTTTGGGGTGTACCTATGCCTTTATTTATACATAAAGAGACAAAAAAGCTACACAGTAAAACAGATAATATTTTACAAAAAGCAGCTGAAATTATTCAATTATCTGGGATAGAGGGATGGTTTGATTATGATAAACAAAAATTATTAGGTTCAGATGCATCAGAATACGAGTTAACTTCTGATATTCTTGATGTATGGTTTGATTCTGGAGTAACACATATATGTGTGATGCGTGATAGAAATCTCGGAGATGTTGCGGATTTATACTTAGAAGGATCAGATCAACACAGAGGATGGTTTCAATCATCATTAATTACAGCATTAGCAACAACTGGCAAACCTCCATATAAATCGGTTTTAACTCATGGTTTTGTAGTAGATGCTGATGGGCAGAAAATGTCTAAATCTATTGGAAATATTATTTCACCACAAGATGTAATAAAGAAAAAAGGATCTGATATTTTACGTTTGTGGGTGGCTGCGACTGATTATACCAAAGAAATGAATATTTCAGATGATATTTTAAATCAAGTTTCAGAATCTTATAGAAGAATCAGAAATACTGCAAAGTTTCTGCTTTCTAATATAAATGATTTTGATATAAATAAAGATAAACTTGATTTAAATGATTTGCTCTTATTAGATAAATGGATTATACAAAAATCCATAAATCTTCAAAAAAATATCATTGAAAATTATACCAAATATAAATTTCATCAAATTACCCAAGATATACAAAACTTTTGTACAGTTGAATTAGGTGGTTTCTACTTAGATATAATAAAAGATAGACTATATACAACAAAAAAATCTGGAACAATACGAAGATCTTGTCAAACAGCTTGTTATATAATTTTAGAAATGCTTTCAACATGGATAGCGCCACTCATTTCATTTACTGCTGAAGAAATCTATCAATCTATGAAATCTAAAGAAAATGATTCTATATTTCTTAAAGAATGGATAGATTATAAAATAAATATGACTGAAGAAGAAATTGATATCTGTCATAAATTATTTCAAATTAGACACACAATTTCCAAAGAATTAGAAAATTTAAGAAATAAAGGTGAAATTGGGTCGTCGTTAGATGCTGATGTAAAATTAATGGTAAATAAAAAATATTTCGATCTATTAAAAAATTATTCAAATGAATTAAAATTTATATTCATAACATCAAATTGTTCATTAGATGAATTAACATCTACATCTGATGTAAATACTATCGATAATCTCAAATATAATATAATTGTGGAGAAGACTAGTCATCTCAAATGCGAAAGATGCTGGCATAGAAATGATACAGTAGGTTTCAATAATAAATATCCGGGTTTATGTGAAAGATGTTATGACAATATACATGGTGATGGAGAAGCTAGACAGCTTGGATAATGAAATTTCTTTCCCCAATAATAATTCTACTTATTATTATTTTTGATTTAATAACTAAAAATAAGATTGCTGACAATCTAAATGATGGGGTATATGTTATTAATAATTATTTAATTTTTAATAAAACCTTAAATAAGGGTATAGCTTTCAGTTTTTTGGAATCAGAATCTATATACATAAATTATATGATTACTGTGCTTGTGAGTATAATCATTTTTGTATTAATTAATTATTTATATAAGAATTTTGCAAGCTTCAAGAAAATGGAAATATTGGCGTTAAGTATGATAATAGGTGGAGGATTATCTAATTTATTAGATAGAATATATGACAATTCCGTAATTGATTTCATTATTATTCATTATAAAGATATATTTTTTCCAGCAATATTCAACTTAGCTGATTTTTTTATATCGTTGGGTATTTTATTATTATTTTTAAATTACTATATTGTTAGAACTAAATGATTAAATTCAATTCAAAAGTTAAAATGCACTACTCAATTGCTAATACAGATAAATTTGAATATGAAACCACATTTGAAAAAGATGCTATTACTTTCAATATAGGTGATGGAGTTATTCCGCAGCGATTAGAAGCAATATTATATGGATTAAAAGAAGGTGATGAGCAGGAGTTATATTTAAAACCAATAGATGCTTTTGGTTTGCGTGATGAAAAAAACATACAAATCATTCCCATAGATAAGTTTTCAAATTCTTCTATGCTAAAAATTGGTAATGTAATTGAGTTTAATGCAGAGTATAAAAATGGAAAAAATAATCTAGGACTTGGAACTATCTTAAAAATTGATGATAATAATGTAACATTAGATTTAAATCATCCTTTGGCGGGATTTGAAGTAATTTTTAAAGTAAAAATTTTGAAAGTAGATGAATAAAGAATTAGAAAACGTCAATTTAATTTTAGCCAACCCACGTGGTTTTTGTGCTGGTGTTGAAAGGGCAGTAGATATAGTAAACAGAGCGTTAACCTTATTTGATGAACCAATATATGTCAAACATGAAGTTGTTCATAATAAATATGTAATTCAAGATATGAAAAAAAGAGGGGTAACCTTTATAGAAGATATAGATGATGTCCCCAAAGGTTCAATATTGATATTTAGCGCGCATGGTGTATCAATTGATATAAAAAATAAAGCTGAAGAAAAAAAATTAAAAATTTTTGATGCCACATGTCCACTAGTTACAAAAGTACATATGGAAGTTCACAAATATGCATCTGAAAATAGGGATGTAATTTTAATTGGTCACAAAGGACATCCAGAGATTGAAGGAACCATGGGACAATATATCTCTCACACCGGGACAATATATCTAGTTGAAAATGAGAATCAAATTGATAATATTACTACAAAAAATAAAAAAATCGCCTATGTAACTCAAACTACTTTATCTGTAGATGACACTAAAAAAATCATAAATAAAATTAAAAAAAGATTTCCAAAAATTATTGGTCCTTCTAAAGATGACATATGTTATGCAACCCAAAATAGGCAAGATGCAGTAAAAGAAATACTCAAATCCTGTGACTGCCTAATCGTTGTCGGTTCTAAGAATAGTTCAAATTCAAGACGATTAACAGAATTAGCTGAAAAAAGAAATATACCAACATATCTAGTTGATAATAAATATGATCTTGAAATTAATAAAATCAAAAGAATGAATACTATTGGAATAACTGCAGGCGCATCAGCACCAGAAATATTAATTAATGAAATTCTTCAATATTTAGAAGACTTTGGAGCTTCAATAACAAATTCTAATACTAAATTGATTCAAGAAAATATAACATTTACATTACCAAAAGAACTAAGATAGAAAAAAACTATAAATCATGAGTAGTGTTGTTATCTAAATTTTTATCTGATGGAGAATAATTTGGATCATTTGGGTTGATGAAAATAAATTGAAAATTATTTTTTTCTAGTTCTACATAATCAAGTACACAATTTTTTAAATGCATCATAGAGTCTGGTGATATGATTATTTCTATATTGTGGATCTTAAGTCTTAAATCTTCTTCTTTGGATTGATCAAAACCCATTAGATAATTAAATTTACCAGAAGAATCAACACTGACTCCAATTCTTAAAGGCCAGTTTTCTGAATTACTATCCTTAGCAGATTTCAAAATCTGTTCACAAGCATTATCACTTATATCAAAAATTTTTTTATTCATTGTTTCTCTGGTTGAAGATAAAAGTCAGAAAATTTTTTATCCATAATGACTGTCTTGTATCTCTCATATGACTATAGGTAGCAATTAAATTTTTATATAAAAGACCATCAGACTTACCATTAATCCCATGTCCTCTCTTAACATTATATGCAAACTTGTATTTTTTTTTAGCAAATTTAATATCAGAATAATGAAATTCATGTGCATTAATATTTTTCTTACTTATTGGCCATAAATGGTTATTTGTACAATTTAATACAACATATCCTCTCCCAATAGGTTTTGCAAACATATTGATTTTTGCATCTATTATTCCAACCATAGGATAGTTTGACTTTTGATAGTTAATATTTTTACATAAATACATTAATCCTCCACATTCAGCATAAACCGGCCTACCATCATCAATAAAAGCATGTATATCATTCATCAGTGATTTATTTTTAGAGATTTTACTTGCAACAGTTTCGGGAAAACCACCACCAATAAAGAGGGCATCTACATTAGGTAATTTTTTATCTAACAAAGTATTAAAAAATTTAACAGATACACCATAATTTCTTATTTTCTCAATATCATCTGGATAATAGAATCCAAAAGCATTATCTAATGCTACACCCAAAGTAATTCCACTAAATTTTTTTGTATTGATGTAAATTTTTGAAATACTATTCTTTGATTTTTTCTTTGGATCTGGCCTTAGAATTTTTTTTATATCTACAGAGTTTTTTATAATTTTTGTTATTTTAGTAATAATTTTTTTTGATTTATTATTTTGAAACGCCGGCTCTAAACCTAAGTGTCTTTCTATAATAGTTAATTCTTTATTTTTATGTATGGACCCAATCACATCGAAATCAGTATATTCCTTAATTGCATTAATTGCTTTATTCTCATGTCTATCTCCAGCTATATTGTTTAAAACAACACCGTGATATTTGATTTTCTTATCAAAAATTTTATAACCTTGTAATAAAGGAGCTATACCTCTTGTTGTACCAATACAATCAATGATTAATATTACTGATAAATTTAATAACTTTGCTAATTGCGCATTACTGTCTTTGCCAGAAACGCTCAATCCATCAAATAGTCCTTTATTTCCCTCGGTTAATGCAAGGTTGGCATTAAATGTTTTTTCTTTAAATAATTTAAGTATTTCTGCTTCTGACATGGTAAAAAAATCTAAATTATAACAAAAAGTTTTGCTCGCTTGAGTAAGCCATAAAGGATCAATATAATCTGGACCTTTTTTAAATACAGCCACATTTTGGTTCAAATTAGCTGCTAGTCCAGTTAGACCTATTGTAAGTGTAGTTTTACCAGATGATTTTTTAGTTGATGAAACAAGATAAGAATTCATAATAATTAATATTTATTTTCATCAATAGGAATGAATTTAAGATTGGCTATAGCAGCAAGAATTATAAATAATGTTAATGCAATACTTCCTAGCCCTAGAGCAATTTCATATAGTGAAGGTGTATATGGATAAACTCCTGAATCATAAAAAGAGCTTTCTACAATCTCATGGTTAGGAAACATATTCAGTGGATATGCTTGACCTCCAATAATTATTACCCAGATACCTATAAAACCACCAACAATTACTAATAACGATGAAATAGACATATTTTTATTAGATAAAACTAAAATTGGAATTATAATGCCCAACAAAATCTGTCCAAGCCAAAATAAGAATGTGTAAATGCCTCCATTAAATAAAATAAATAACTCATAATCGATGTGTTTTGAAATGTATATATTTGTGAGATGATATAATATTAAAAAATACAGATTTATATAAAGAAATATTCTTAAGAGCTTTATGAAATTTTGAGTAATTTCTAAAGAAATTATCTTTTTATTTAATTTACATATTAAATTATATAATAAATAATAAATTGCAGTTCCATATAAAAGCGACATAACAATGAATAAAGGGGCTAATATTGCAGTCGCATATGCTTCTCTTGCTATTAAAAAACCGAAAATAGAACCGGTACCAGTAGTTAAAACAATTCTCCAAATAAAAGCAAAAGTGCCTACTGCTTTTGAATGTTTTTTGACAGTAAAATCTAACATTGACCAAATATATATTACTAGTATTGCAAAAAACCCACTGTATAGAAAAATATTCCATGCAAATATTGATTTAAAATTATATACCGTCATAGCTACCACTAAACGATCCGGTCTTCCTAGATCTAAAACTAGTATCAATAATCCGGAGATAAGAAATGCCACAGCGAAAAGAGCTGATAAAGGTGCCAGTGGTTTGAATAAGGTTTTATCAAAAACAGATGATAATGTTGCAGTATTCAAAACTCCAGATGATATAATAATTAACATTACTGCAAATACATGCGGCAACCCCCAAATTATTTGGTTATTCATTCCAGTAATATGATGGCCTTCTTCTTCCATTATATGGGCACTAAAAAATCCCACTAATATAAAAAGACCTAAAATCGATAACAAAAACCAAAATAATTTTTGATTGATTTCAAGTTTTGACATTAAACTACTTCGCATTTTTAAAATCCAGTATAAGTAACTCTTTGATTGAGTTTTAAGTCTGCTCTTAATTTGATAGATGGTGATTGTTTTAAGCTTGTATTAACTCTACTTAATGGTTTTGCTAGGTCACCAAATGAGATTGCATGGTGTCCTTCTTTTATACACGCCTCTTCACAAGCTGTCATTTCCTTGCCCGAATCTAATCTACCAACACAAAAATTACAACTCTCAACACAGCCTTTGCCTCTTGGAGCGGTAGTTAGTTGTTGGGTTAAGTTTTCGTGCACAAATGATCTGGCTTTGAATGGGCATGCCATCATGCAATATCTGCATCCTATACACGTGTGTTGGTTAACCATAACTATACCGTCAATACGTCTAAATGATGCTCCTGTAGGGCAAACATCACAACACGGTGGGTTCTCACAATGCTGGCATAACATAGGTAGGGTCGTAACTTTGTCTGTATTTATATCCTTTATTTTAATTTTTCTTATCCATTGTGGATCTGTTTTAGGTCTATTAAATCCATACAGTCCATTCTCTTCGTTGCAAGCATCTACGCAAGCAGTGCAGCCATCTGCACATTTAGCAGCATCAATATGCATAGCCCAACGGGTCTTATTGGATACTTTTTGTGATGGAGGTTTTGCCGCCAGTGTTTTATTGGATAAGGCAGGTATGATATATATAACAGCAGCAGCTGAAATAGATTTAATTAAAAACTGTCTTCTGCTATTCGATATACTGTTCATGATATTTAATATGTGAATCTTTATTTAATTCTGAATGTATTTGAGAAACCATGCTTATTTTATTTATCTTGTTATATATAGATTTTTTGCTATATCTAGGTATAGTTGCATGACATGTAAAACAATCAATTTTTGTAGCTGTTTCAATATGACAAGTATAACAAAATTGACCTTCACTGTTTATAGGTATTGCTATTCCATTAGAATCATAAGATACATGACAATCAATACAATTAGCCAAACTATGTTGTTTTGTTCTAATACCGTCAATGACAGTCAAATCTCTTTGATGATATAAAAATTCAAAGTGTTTTTTTCTCATGACATCAGTGGGTTCTACGCATTGATTTAAATCGTCTGCTTTAGATTTTCCTTCATGATGTTTTTGATTGTCATGCGAAAATGAAATAGATGGGACAATCATTGCTAGTATTAAGATAGTTCTAACAACTGAAATCAATCATTTTCTCCGACGTTTAAAATCTATTCGCCAAGACCCATTTTAATATAACCTGTTGGGCAAACATCAGCACAGATATGACAACCTATACATTTGTCATAATCAGTATCAACATATCTTCCCATTGTTGATGAATCTTTCTTTACTCTAAAAACAGCGTCTTGCGGACAATAAATCACACAGTTATCACATTCAAAACACATACCACAACTCATACAACGTGAAGCTTCTTTAATGGCATCTTCTTCTGTCAATCCAATAATTCTATCTTCATGGTGATCTATTACATCATCGCCTGATGGTACTGCCTCACCTCTTTTAACTCTATCTTCATGTTTAAAATGCCCTAAAAATAATTCTGAATGAGGTATAACTTCTTGCGATGATCTGTCTTCATAGTTATGTACTACAGCTTTGCTGCTATCGGTACCTCTTTGGTCATCTGGATTTTCTAATGCAGGTTTGTAATTATCTGGTTGTAAATCAGTTTCTCTTAATTTTTCCAATAGATTAAAATGATGTACATCAACTTTAGGTCTTCTCTTAAAGTCCTTGTTTTCAAAGTAACTTTTAATAGATTGAGATGCTATGGAACCTTGTCCAATTGCTGTTGTTAATAAATGTGGTCTGATAATATCTCCTGCAACAAAATGACCTTCTTTTGTTTTGTGCCTATAAAATTCATCAACCTCAAAAAAACCCTTATCATTCCCTAAATCTTCCAAACCTTCAATATCAGGTGATTGTCCTATAGCAGATACAATCAAATCAGCCTCTATTTTTTTCTCTGTTCCATCAACTGGTTTAGGAATATTATCTTCAAATTTACAATCAGCTACATATATAGCAGTTGCTCGATTTTTATCATCTTTTTCAATTTTTGTTGGCATTACACCATTTAAAATTGTGACACCTTCATGCACCGCATCATTTACTTCTTGTTCTGCTGCTGTCATTTCTTCCTTTTTAAATAAGGATGTTAAAGTTACATCTGCTCCTACTTTCATTGCAGTTTCTGATACATCCTGAGCTACATATCCATGTACAATACTTTCTGGTTTATCTTGAGGTTTTAAACTTGAAATATGTCCTAATCTTCTAGCGACGGAAACTACATCAATAGATGTATCTCCTCCACCCACACAAACTACTTTTTTTGAACCAACTTTTAATCTACCATCACAAAAAGCTTCTAGGAAGTCGACACCACTAATACAGTTTACAGCATCTCCACCATCCACCGGTAAAGCTTTTCCATTCCAACAACCTATAGTCCACAAAACTGCATCATGTGATTTCTCTATATCTTTAAGTTCTATATCCTTACCGACTCTTTTATTAAGAACAACTTCAATATCTCCCAAATCTAATATTCTTTGAATTTCTTTATCTAAAAGATCTCGCGGAGTTCTATAACCTGGAATTCCATACTTCATCATTCCGCCTAGTTCAGACCTTTCCTCAAAAATTGTAGATGCATATCCCATTTTTCTTAATTGAAATGCAGCTGATAGTCCAGCAGGCCCACCACCTATAATAGCTACTGTTTCTTTTTTTAATTTTGGTGCTTCTTCAAATTTATAATTCTCTTTTAAAGCTGTGTCTCCAATATATTGTTCAACAGCATTTATGCCTACATAATCATCCACTTCATTTCTGTTACATCCTGTTTGACAAGGCGCCGGACATACTCTACCCATTTGAGATGGAAATGGGTTTGCAGTTGTTGATCTTCTAAAAGCATATTCTGACATGGACACATCAGTTGGCGGTTTTTCAATACCTCTAACAATCTGAAGCCATCCTCTTATATCTTCACCAGACGGACAACTACCCTGACATGGAGGTGTTTTATGGATGTAGGTAGGACATTTATGAGATTTATCTTCATTAAATATTTGTTCAGAAAAATCATCGTATACATGATCGCCTTCTTCATATCGACGATATGTATTATCTATTTTCATTAAATTTATTTTTTTATCTGTATCTGCCATATCTATATAAGTTTATTCTACTTTTCTAATAAAGACATTATATCATAAGAAAATGGCGTCTAAACCTCTTTTTTATTCATAATTAAGGCGTTTCCTACCAATTGATGTAAGCTCACTATCTGGTCAAGTTCTAACCCATAGTACTGAAAAACCTTAGAAAATTGGCTTTTACAGATTGCACATATAGCAGCCATATGAGTGACACCTTTCTCATCAACAACTTGCTTTAATGCTTCCATTCTTGGCAGTGCACCTTTTACTCTCAATTCAATAAGATCATCTGTTAGGAGTCCACCACCTCCACCACAACAATAAGTCTTTTCTTTGATGGTTTCTTCATCCATATCAAAATAATTATTTGCGGCAGCTTTTATAATTTTTCTGGGTATGGAAAATTGTCCCCCCATAATACCTCCCATATTAGATGCTCGAGCTACATTACATGAATCATGATAAGTTAGAGTCATATCATCATTAGCTGATTTATCAAAATTCAAAACTTTTTTATCTATCAAATCATTAGTTACCTCACAAATATGTTGAGGGACTGGGTATCTGCTATCAAGAAAATCAAAAGGGCCTGCTAATGTATTTAAAAAACTATAAGCTACTCTCCAAGCATGACCACATTCACCAAAAACAATTCTTTTTACATTCAGTTCTAATGCTGCCTCTCTAATCCGCAAAGCTAATTTTCTCATGTTCTCATAACTACCTATGAACATACCAAAATTTGCTGCCTCACTTGCATGAGAACTTAAAGTCCAACTAATTCCCGCCTGGTGAAATACCTTTGCGTATCCTATCAGTCCATCTACATGTGGTTCTGCAAAAAAATCTGCAGAAGGTGTAACTAATAATACGTCAGCACCTTTCTGATCAAGTGGAAACTTAACATCAATTCCAACCTCATCTACAACGTCTTCTTCAAGTCCTTCTAAAGTATCTTCTAAGGCTGGTTCGGGTAATCCTAAATTATTTCCAATTTTATGAACTTTACCTATAATTTCATTACAATATTTTTGGCCTACACCTATTGAATCCATAACTTCTCTAGCGGCCATTGATATTTCAGCCGTATCAATTCCAATGGGGCAAAAAACAGCACATCTGCGACATTGTGAACATTGATGATAATATGAATACCATTCATCTAATACTTCTTTTGTTAAATCCTGCGCACCTACAAGTTTAGGGAAATATTTGCCAGGCAAAGTAAAATATCTTCTATAAACACTTCTCATTAAATTTTGTCGACCTACAGGCATATTATTTGGATCTTTAGTGCCAAGATAATAATGACATTTATCAGTACAAGCACCACATTGCATACATGAATCAAGATAAACTCTTAATGATCTATATTTTTTTAATAAATCACCCATTTTATCCAATGCTTTTTCTTGCCAATTATCAACAAGTTCACCAGGATAACCTAGTGATGACTGAAATTCTTCTTTAGATTTAAATGGCGCTAAATGTAATGTAGCTTCTTTCTCTAAAGCAGGAATTACAGGATATTCTCTTATTTGTGGTGTATTAAATTTATTTTCAGCCATATCATTACATTAAAATTAGTTTTCTATTTCTCTTGCCCATTTTGAAATGTGTCTTTTTTCCCTTGCTGTATCTGTTTGATTTCTGGTTGGACTAAAAAATAATCCGGGCGCATGGAGTAGTTTACTGTATGGAAAAATTATCATTAATAATATTACTAAACTTAGATGTATCAAAAGCATAAAATCATTAGGTAATTCTGATAGTTGGAAATACATTAAACCTAGAAAAAATTGTCTGACAGCCAAAATATCTGTTTGAAACCATTTCATCATTAAACCAGTTAAGGCTATCGAAATTATAAGTATTAAAATTAAATAGTCTGATGGAGATGATATATATCTTACTCTATCTACAAAAATTCTTCTTCCTAGTAATCCTAATAATCCAAAAATCATGACATAAGCACCATAATGTCCCGCTGCTTGAACTATATCAAATGAAACCCAAAACCAAACTGGATCAGTAAAATACTTCAGATGTCTAAATGCTGCAAGTAGTAATGCAAAATGAAAAAGCCAACTAAACAACCATGTCCACTTTGTTGCTGAAAAAAGACTTTCAAACAAAACGACTTCTTTAAAGAATCTAAAAATGACACCTCGTTGTGTTTGAGGTGCTGGCGGCGTTGGTATCTTAAGTGGAGCTGGTATTATAGAATATTCATATATTCTGTAAGCCAAACCTACAAAGAGAATTATTGCTGCGACATAGAACAAAACTGCATACAGTATCGTCACAAATGACATAATATGTTCTCCCTGCTTTTTGAGTTTTTACACGCAACCTGTTGGCTTAGGTAATCCAGCAAATTTACACGCTTGTTTCCCCGGTCCATATGGAAATAGTTCATACAAATATTTACTATTGCCTTTATCTTTACCAAGTTTTTTAGCTACAGCTTTTGTTAAAACGCGAACAGCAGGTGCAATTTGATATTCTTCATAGTATTCACGAAGAAAATTTATGATTTCCCAGTGATCATCACCTAAAGTAATATCTTCAGCTTCAGCCATCACACTAGCTACATCTTTTTCCCAGTCATTCAGATTAGAAAGATAGCCTTCTTCATCCGTTTCGAGCGATTTACCATTTACTTCGATAGTCATTTTAGCCTCCTATTTTATAACCATGTTTGAGTTTTTTCATTTTCAACTGTAAGTTTTACAAATCCCTTATAACTTATAATCTCTATATTAGGGATTAGAGAATTTTTATCAAGCCCTCTAGCCTTTAAATCGGCTTCTAATACATAGAATTTGAAATTACTCGGGTTTTCTTTGATAAGTTCTGATATTTTAGTGTTATCAATAGCTGCATATACGCCGTCTTCTATAAGCAAAATAGATGATTCTGCTGCAGCTAGTCTCATGCATGTTTCAAAGCTATTTTTTTCATATGGTGATTTATTAATAGTATGTAACATTAGAAATTAAAAATAACCTCGCTTGCTGTGATTAATTTTTTCATATCATTTGATGAAATAATTTCAACATCAACGGACAAATCATCTTCTTTTAATCCTCTTTCATCTAACGATTCTTTTTCCACAAAAATCTTTTCAACATCATAGCCTTCTAGAGCAGAATAGATTTTTGAAAAATTCTTTGTATTTATATCAGCTGTATCTTGGTTTTTCTTTAATTGATATACACCGTCATCTATGAACGCTAAGGTTACATCTTGTTCAAATGCAGCTGCAATTAATACAACTTCAAGTGCTTCATGTGCATATATAGAACCATGTGGCGCTCTCCTATTGACATAGAGAAATTTTTTTACAATACCACTTTCTGCTTGCTCTTCCATTCAATCACCAAATGTAATTAATCTATCCGATTGTATGCCGGCTTCAATCAGTTGTCCTAAACCAGAAATTCTAAAATTATCTGCAATATTATGGGCGTCTTTTTGATTACGCTTCATTTCATCTGGATCAACCATGCCTCTACGCTGTGCGGCAGCAACACACAATACTAAATCTAGTTTATATTCCTTTGCTAATTCAGACCATCTATTGGGAATATGTCGATCGTCTTGAGGTGGTGTAGCTAGTCTTGTGCCGTTATTAACACCATCATGATAGAAAAAAACTCTATAAATTTGATGTCCTTCATCAAGTGCTGCTTTTACAAAATGGTAGGCGGTATCAGATGCTTGATGCGTATACGGTCCTTCGTTGACTAAAATACCAAATTTCATACCTTGCTATCTTTAAAATCTTATATACGTAGATGAATTTAATGTTTTTCTTCCGCCACGCCAGTTATCAATATGATATTTAGTGAAAGGTAATTCAGTTAGTTCAAAGAATCTTGGCCAACCTATTCTATCTATCCAGTCATTAATTCGTTCCCAATCTCTAGCATCTTCTTTGTATGCTTGGAGAATTCTTTTGACTATTGCTGTTGCTTCTGGCCATCTTGGTGGGTTATTTGGTATACCAGCAGCCACTAATTTTTGAAAAGTTGGCTTACTTCTAGCGTTAGAATGATTTCCTCCAACCCAAATAGCTAATTTACTATGTTCAGGATCATTAATCTGCATTGGTGGGCAAGGAGGATAACAGGCTCCACAACAAATACATTTTTTTTCATCAACTTCTAAAGATGGCTTGCCATTAACCATTGCAGGTCTAATCGCAGCAACAGGGCACCTTGCCACTACCGAAGGTCTTTCGCAAACGTTTGATACTAAATCATGATTAATTTTTGGTGGTTTCGTATGTTGAATGTTGATTGCTATATCACCTTGACCTCCACAATTAATTTGACAACATGATGTGGTCATATGCACACGATTAGGCATTTCATTATTTTTAAATTCATCAATTAACTCATCCATCATAGCTTTAACTACACCTGATGCGTCTGTACCAGGTATATCGCAGTGTAACCAGCCTTGAGTATGCGAAATCATCGCAACAGAATTCTTAGTTCCACCAACAATAAATCCTTCTTTCTCTAACTCTTTTATTAATGGGTCAACTTTATTGGCATCTTTTACCATATATTCAATATTGCTTCTGATAGTGAATCTTACATAACCATCGGCATACTTATCGCCAATGTCACATAGTTTACGAAGTGTAAATACATCTAGAATTCTTTGGGTACCTGCTCTAACGGTCCATATTTCTTCACCACTATTAGCAACATGTTTTAATACACCTGGTTTTGGGTGTTCATGATATTTCCATTGTCCAAAGTTTTTACGCATAGTTGGATGCATATACTGAAAGCCATCAGGGCAACCTGTTTCGATCGGGGTTCTAGGTTTAGCTTTTTCTTCAACTTTTTCTGGTGTTTTATCGGTCATTATTATGCAGTTTCCTTCTTATCAGCTTTTTCATACCACTTAACAGCTTCTTGATCCCAATCATCTGTTCGGACATAAGAGCTTTCTCTTGGGTTTGCAACCATATTTGGATCAACATCAATTCCTATTCCGTCTAGGAAATTAACTAGTCCAATTCTTTCAATCATCTCTCCACATCTTTCATGTTCTAATGCATTATCAGCCCAAAAATCGATTGTGTTTTCAGCTATTTCGACAAGTTTTTCCCAATCTTCATCTTTTTCAAGTTTCATAAATGGAACAATTACTGTCCCCATTAAATCACCTATTTTCAAAGTTCTCTTACCACCTATTAAAACTGTAGCGCCCCGATCATCACCAGGGTGAAGAGCCTTAGGAACTACATTCAAGCAGTGCATACATTTAACGCAATTCTTGTTATCTATTTCAATAGAATCATCATCATTCAAAGATATGGCGTTTGTAGGGCATCTTGTAATTATGTTATCTATAATATATTTGCGTCCTTTCAATTTTGCATATTTTTTAAATTCCTTTTGATCTACTTTGATATCATCTTTCCATGTTCCTATTACAGACATGTCTGCTCTCTCAATAGAATTCATACAATCATTTGGGCATCCTGAAACTTTAAATTTAAATTTATATGGTAATGCTGGTCGATGCATATCATCTACAAAATTATTTACTAATAATCTATGGGCTTTATGTTCATTGATATTAGACATTTCACATCTACCTGCGCCAACACATGACATTGCTGTTCTAACACAAGGTCCTGCTCCACCCAAATCAAATCCATAGTTATTAATATCATCAAAAAAATGTTGGGTGGCTTCTGTTGTAGCACCAATAAACATTATATTCCCAGTCTGGCCATGAAATGTTACTAAACCAGAACCATGTTTTTCCCAACTATCAGCGAGTCTTCTTAACATGGAAGTTGAGTAATAATTACCAGCTGGTGGTTGTACTCTTAACGTATGAAATTCTTTAGATGCTGGAAAAGCTTGTCCTACCTCTGAAAATCTAGGAATAATTCCACCACCATATCCATAAACACTAACTGTGCCACCTTTCCAATAACCTTTTCGAGTTTCATATGAATGCTCCAACTGACCTAACAAATCATTAGTCATATCATTGATTCTTTTATCAGGATGTTTGTCTCGTAAAGTCTTTATGCCGCTGATAAAACTAGGCCACGGGCCTGTTTCCAAATCATCAAGCATTGGTGTATCATGTTTTTTCATAAAATCAGCATCCCCATTGGATTTCAACGTATATTATTTTATCATTAGTTTCTAATATATGTCTAAATATTTATTTTAAGCCATTTTTTATAAATGTAAACTCAATATAAGGATAAAATTATGGATGTATTAGAAACTAATAAAAACGTATATAAACGGTGGGCAGCCAATAAACTCGAGGCTTTTACAGCAAATATCAATGATTTATTGGTTGAAATTAGCAATCCAAAACATCCAAGCAATGCTGAAATAGGCAAAATAAAGGGTATTATGGAGTCTTATAACATAGTTTTTTATGAATTTTCCAAGCCTAACAGTGAAAACACTAAAAATTCACTAATTCGCCTTTTAAATAGCTTAGAAATCACTGATTTTGCTCAAGATTCAAAATCAGACGCAAATGGTGTTACACCGATTGGGGTGAACCCAGATTCTAATTCAGAAGAAGAATATATTCCATATACAGATAAATCTCTTAATTGGCATACAGATGGATATTACAACCAGGCAGATGAAACAATCTATTCGTGGCTTTTGCATTGTTCTCGGTCGGCTTTAAATGGTGGCGTTAATTCTTTTATTGATCATGAAATTGCCTATATTCTATTTAATGAATTGACAAATAAAATCAATTCTTTGATGAGTCAAGATGCGTATATAATCCCAGAAAATAAAAAGAATGGTAGAAAAGAAATTAAAAGTTATGTTTTTTCATATAATAACCCATATAAAAAATTACATATGAAATTCACAATGAGAGAAAAAAATATTATATGGAATCAAAATGATAATGAAGCAATCCAAATATTAAAATCTATAATTGAAAATAATAATGACTACAAAATAAAATATAAACTCAAACCGAATCAAGGTGTAATAACAAACAATGTTATTCATTCCAGGACAGCATTTACAAATGATATAAATCATCATAGGCTGATATATAGAATTAGATCAAAACAAAGAATAAATCTATAACATGTTGTATTTAAGTAGTTTGTTAATTGAATATAAAGAAGTTGAAACATTTGATGAGTTAATAGAAGTTGTCAAAGAAAAAGCCAAGCTTGGCGAAATATTCATCAAAATGGATTTAAAGCCACCTTATCCAGATACACCTGATGATTGGGAAGAAAAAATTGAATCAGCATTTAGTGGTTATCAAAAATAATTATGTGGGAATCAGAAGAAAAAAAAGTAATTGAAAGTAAAGCTGAAATGATTGATGTTTTATATACGATAGAATGTACTACACTGCCGTACGACCATGCTTTTGATTTGTCTAATGAAATAACAAAAAAATTACCATGGTTAATTAAAAATGATTTGAACGGTATTCAAACTTTACATGGTCCAGAATCAGGTAATGGTTGGACCAGAGCTGAAAATGAAACAATCTTCTTATCTAAAAGAACTAAATTGACTTTAAGGATTTCAAAAGACCAAATTGAAAATGCTAAAGAATTAGAAAATATTAAAATCAATATTGCAGGAAATATTTTAAAAATTAAAAACCTAACTCTTAAACCATTTTCTATTTCAAGAGTTCTCTTTTGCAGATGTGTTTTAAGTGATGAAAATATTGGAGAAAATGAATTTTTAGATAATACATTTAATCAATTGAAAAACTATAATATAACAATCAAAAAATCACTATGTGGAAAAAGCAGATCTATAACTCTAGATGGTAAAAATAATTTTACTAGAAGTTTGATGTTAGCAGGCTTATCAAGGGAGGATTCAATTAAATTGCAAGATATAGGAATTGGAAGGGGAAGAATTTTTGGATGTGGTATTTTTTTACCTCACAAATCTATCGACGCTGTAGATAATTTCAAAGAAGAATAAATTTTGCATTGTTTGATATAGACTTATAGTTCTCAGTATATTAGAATTTTGCAATATAGCTTAACTGTTAAAATAAATATTATGAAACTAGATTTAGATGGAAAAGAGATAGAACTCACAGACACTGGATTCTTAGCCAATATTGATGATTGGAATGAAGATATTGCTAAACTACTCGCTGAACAGGAGAAAATAGAACTTACCGATAAACATTGGGATGTTATAAATTACTTGAGAGATGAATTTATAAATAATAAAGAGAATCAACCTAATACAAGAAATATGGTTAAGGACTTAGGGAAACTTTGGAACGAAAAAATTGATACAAAAGCACTTTTCGACTTGTTCCCAGGTAATCCTAGCAAACAAGCAGGAAGAATTGCTGGGCTGCCTGAAAGCAGAAGAAAAGGTGGTTATTAATGAGTGATGCTAAAAATACGAAAGCTCTTGAAGAAGAAAGAAAAAAAATCATAGCACGATTGTTGGAAATACAAAAAAAATTTATGGAACTTGAAAGAGAAAAAGGCGTGACTGAAAAAGATATACATCACAACCCTGAAGGAATTATAAAAGAATATAAAGATGAACATGAGAAATTAGCTAATCGTCTTGTAGATATAGCGCATGAATTAAAAGGCTCTATACGCACGTAATGAATAAAGACTATTTTGATAAAATAACTGAATTGGAAAAAATGAATGTATCTGAAGAATATATTCTTGGATGGCAAGAAGGTTATCAAAAAAGCCCAAAAGTTGAAGAGCAAAATTTATCAGATGCCTACGAAGCTGGATATGAAGACGGGGAAAATCAATCCATAGATAATGCTCAAAAATTCAAGAAATAAAATTATTCTTTTGTAATTGACTCAAAAGTTTCAATAATTTTTTTACAAATATCCTTAGCATCAATATCTACTATCTGATCCATAATCCACTTGTTAGTTTGACTCAAACCCATAGCATCTTGAATTTTTTTAGCTAAGTGTCTATAAATGGAATAATTATTTTCTTTTTTTCCAAATGAGTATTCTGAATATTCTGTTGATCGCAGATTTAAAGTATTTATATATCCTTTCTTGTAATCACCCTGCCCAAATAAATCTTCACAGTTATCTTGCATAATACGTGCTGATTGACTGCCTAAAGCATTCATAATACTTAAACGATTTTCATCTGAAGACGAACTAAGATATAAAAGACGATCGATTATATGTATTTGAAAAGACATATACTCAACTATTACCGTCACTCTTTGATGGTCAGAATTATATTCATAATCATCGCCATGGAGTTGCCTTGCTCTATCAAGAGCAATTTTCCATGATATGTATGATAAGGCACTAGCAATATCATCAGCGCTTTTTTTACCTTTAGCGGTTTTAGACCATTTATTCTTAATTCTTATAGCCATTATTAATTGATATTTTCCCAACAAAAATGCATCATTTTATACTATAGATTTATCAGAAAATTACACAAATGAACATACAAATACAAAAAAGATTAATTGAAGTAAAATCAGGTACATTTATTTTCGAATTTAATGATTCTATAGACAAATCAAAATGCGAAGAAATGATCGAAAGATTTGAAAAATCAAAAGATGAACATTATAAAGGTCGTATTGGACAAAACATGAAAGAGGATCCCGATGTAAAACGTTCTACAGATATGGTTATCAGTGGAAAAGATAATTGGAAAGACATTGATGAATTATTATTTACTAGTTTATCCAAAGCCTTGAGTGCTCTGAAAAAAGAATATGATTTTTTTAAAGGATCATTTAAGGATGTTGGGTATGCAATCCAAAGAACAGAACCTGGAGAATTTTTCAATTGGCATATAGATAGTGGAAGTCATCAACTTAGTGATCGACAATTAGTTGCAATCTGGTATTTAAATGATGTTTCCGGTCCAGGTGGTGAAACAGAATTTTTAAATCAAGATGTTAAAATAAAACCTGAAATTGGTAAGTTAATATTATTTCCTCCATTTTGGACACATGAACATCGTGGTGTTAAACTTCAAAATGGAATTAAATATATCGCAACTACTTGGATTGTATTTAAATAATGAATATGTCAAATATACAAAAATTATCAGCTGATGAATTAATGAAATCTGTAATTCAAAAAATAGCTACAGGCCCCACTCAAAGTAAAGACATAAGCAGGGAAGAAGCAAAACAATGTATGTCAAATATTCTTGATAATAAAATTGATGAAGTAAGAACTTCTATATTTTTAATTGCATTACGGATGAAGAGAGAAACAGATGACGAGAATTTAGGTATTCATGACGCAATAATAGAGACGACTAAAACCGAAAACATTTCAATTAATAATTTAGTTAACATTGCAGATCCTTATGATGGTTTCACTAGGCATATTCCTTCTTCAGCATTTATACCTCCAGTGTTAGCCGAACTTGAATTACCAACTATTTCTCATGGTTTAGAAACCGTAGGGCCTAAATATGGTTGCACGCATCATATGACTTATAAAGAACTTGGATTAAATCCAAACTTAACTCACGATCAAAATATTGAAAGATTGTTAGATCCTAAAATTGGATGGGGTTACATTGATCAAAGTCAATTTAATAACAAATTGTTTAATTTAATGCCGCTTAGAAAGAAAATAATAAAAAGACCTGCTATCACTACAGTTGAAGTATTGGTTAAACCAATATCTGCTAAAAAAAATCATTTTGTTACTGGATATGTTCATAAAGCATATCCTCCTATCTATTTGAAACTAGCAAGAAATGCTGGGTTTGATTCTTCGATAGTCTTAAGAGGTACTGAAGGAGGAATAATCCCTTCTTTAAGCCAAACCAGTAAAGCATTTTATTATAAAAATACGAATGAAGATGATCAAATCGAACAATATAACCCTAAAAAAGACTGTGGAATAGATCAATCAATTAGGGCGGTAGAGATACCAAAAAATGCATCTACAACATCTGCTGTTGATAAGATTGAATCTAAAATAGAACCTCTTGATATAGCAAAGGAAAGTGTTAAACAAGGAATGGATGCTCTTAAAGGTAAAGATGGCCCAATGAAAGACTGTATAATATTTGGGGCATCTATTATTTTGAGCAAAATAACTGGACATGATATAAATCATAGTAAGAATGAAATTAAAAAAGTTTTAGATTCTGGAAGTGCAGTTGAGAGAATGAAAATATGAACGATATAATCGCATTTAATTGGCAGGATAGAGATACATGGAATAAATCTGCATACAATACATTATGGTGTTTGATTGGTTGTAGTATAGGTGATTTAGGAACTATTTATTATTTTCAAGTGACAGGCATTCCATGGACAACAATGTCAATAATGCTATTAGCTATGTTTAATGGAATTCTTACAAGTATTATTTTAGAAACAATAATACTTCTGAAACAAATGACTTTTGTTATTGCACTTAAAACCGCTATGGGTATGAGTTTAATTTCTATGATAAGTATGGAATTGGCAATGAATCTTGTAGATGTAATCATAACTGGTGGAGCAAGATTAAATTTTTATGTTGTGCCGATTATGTTGATTGCTGGATTTATAACACCTTGGCCATATAATTATTGGAGACTTAAGAAATTTGGATCGGGTTGTTGTAATTAATTAATATTGGCGGTAAATATTTGTGTTACATAGTTTTCAATATTATTTTTCAGTTTATTAGTGAGAGATCGAAACCACGCTTCACAAATTACAATTGGTATGGCAACACTCAAACCTGCTGCAGTTGTTAATAAAGCCTCCCAAATACCACCTGATAACATTGATGGATCAACGTTCTTACCTGCTACTTCCATTTGTTGAAAAGCATCAATCATACCAAATACAGTACCTAATAGTCCTAGGAGTGGAGCTATTGTTGCTATAACCTGTAATGAATCAAGTTTCTGATTATAAAATTCTAATCTCTCATCACATAGTCTGGTAACTTCTTCTCTGATATCACTCTCTTGTTTTTCTGTGAGTTTTTTATTTTTTAATAATTGATACATTGTAAATGATAGAACTTCTGCTACAGGATGCATAATATTTTGAATAGAATCATAAGCGTCATTCTTATCATCCTCTACCCATGCTTGAATGCTTTTATCGATAGTTGCATGTTCAAAAAAGTTCGTGAGATAAAACTGATGAAATTTGTATAAAATTACGGCTAAGGCAAATATAGATAACAATAATAGTATGATTATTATTGGTCCGCCAAGTTCTAATAATGCATTAATTTCCATATATATTCAGGCTCAATGGTTGAATTAGTAATGCTAGATTAGCTTAAATAATAACTTTTTCAACCATTAATCCTGACTTTATTTGCACTAATACTCAAAAATCATAAATAACAGATCCCCAAAAACTTCTACCTGGCTCATCGACTCTATCGGCATCAGAATCAACTGCGTTGGTGGTGTTTAAATGGGTTGCATATCGCTTATCTGTCAAATTAGTGACTCCTAGGGTAAATTTATAATTAGGTGTTGGTTCAAAACCTGCGTAAAGATCATAAACCACATAACCTCCTGTTTTTCCTACATCATAGACACGAGTATCAACCTTTCCTTGGGTATCAGCAAAGCGCGCTCTAATACCATAATTACTTGATACGGTCTTATAATCGATACTCATGTCACCAGATAAGGGCATAATTTGTGGTAATGCAATATTAGTCGAATCATCATCCCCACGCGTATAGTTTAAATTTAATGTAGTTGATAATTGCGGAGACAATGATTTAATGATAGATAATTCATATCCCCATATAGTTGCATCTACGTTTTTATATTTTTGCGCATCAGTTGCATCATTATCAAAAGTTGTATCTGTTGCGCTCATTGATGCACGATAGGTTGTGACATAATCATCTACATCATTATGATAGATAGAAGTTATGACATTGGCATTCATTATATTGCCAGTGTAACCAAACTCGAAAGTATTATGAGTTTCTTCTTTTAAATTTGGATTACCAATGTTTCTTCTTCTATATTTTCCTGCCATCATCATAGAAGTCTTAGCTGAATATAATTCAGTAGCATCTGGAGTTCTTTGATTTCGACTAAATGAAATATAATATTTACCATCGTTAGTATTTTTGGCATATCTTAAAAATCCACTTAGATTATTAAAATCTCTTTTCTCTGCAGTTACTCCGTATAGACTATTAGCGGTAACTTGGAGAGCATGATCACTGCCAGGATCATCTGCAGCTCTTGTAGCGTGAGTTTCTATTTGATCAAGTCTTAATCCATAACTCATAGTTGTGTTCGTGTTTAACTTGTTATCTTTCTCTAAGAAAATTCCAAGTTTTTCGATTTCAACTCCTGGCCATAAATAAGTCAAATGATAATTAGTACCACTGATCATCATGTTTTGTTCAGCATCTCGAGTATTTTCTTCATAATCTATTCCTACTCGAATGTTATCGCCTATAGTTCCAATTATTCTGCCACCATGTGTATCGGACGCAGCTGGAGTTTTCATTTTCATTTCACTAGCTCTTTCTGCATCAGATCTTACGGTAAAATTATCCATAAAGTGATCCATGTCAGATTGAAATAATTCAATGTTCAGATTGCTGAACGGCCCAACTGGGTTAGGATTACGATATTTGAAGCTGTAAACATCTGTATAACTGTAAACTATATCCATTAGTAAACCAGCATACTCAACATTTTCTTGTTTATTATTGTCATATATAAATTCAATTTTTGTTCCATCTAATGACTTTTGTCCCAGGATAATTGCATAGTCAGATGTTCGGTATCCAGTACCTGGTTTAATACCTGTCCCTGTTTGGTATCTATCAGCATCAGAGTATGAACCATTGAATCTTATATATGTATTACCACTTCCCAATGTAATATCACCTATAGTAGTCGCAGCTTCCGAATTACTATCAAACGTCTGACCTAATTTTAAGTTATAAGATTTTTGTTTTCTTGAATCTTTATTGGACGTTATAAATGGAAGTGGTTCTGTGATACGTTCAAAACTTAATATACCTCCAGGCCCTCCTGCTCCAAACATTACAGATTGTGTTCCTTTTATTAAAGTAACGGAATCATAGTTTTCAATATTTACATAGGTTGAGGCTGGATCCATTTTAGATGAACAAGAACCATATACCATGGCTCCATCCATAAATGTATTCAGTCTTTGATCACTCATGCCTCTGATAGAAATATCTAACCCGTGCCCACCTCTTCTTATGGTTTCAACGCCATTGATATTTTTCATTAAGTCTCCACCATCTACTGGATTAAATGTTTTTATATCTTCAATGGCTTCGATTGTATTCATGGTGTCTTTTATAGCTGGGCCTATTATTTTAATCCCAGTTAATTTTTCATCAGCCATAACATTCATGTTTATACATAAAATTGTGGCTATAAATATATTAAGTTTTTTTAGCATGTTATTTCCCCCCTTGGATTTAGTTTCGTTATATACACAATCAATAGATATGTGTAATCGTTATTTAACTTTTAAAAAGAATTTTACAAGTGTAGGGGTGGAGAACGTTCTCTTGTTAGAATGAAAATATTAGAAGAGTCATGTTCTGTATATGAATTTAAAATTAAACTATAGTTAGTCAATAACTTTATCTTTTCTGTTACAGACTTATCATTTTCATAATAAAAATCTGCGTTAATATTTAGATTAAGGTAATTATCTTGAATATCAGATAATTTACATATTGAATAATTAGACTCAAGTTTTGAAATATTATCAAAATTAGCATTGCTGGAATTTGCAACTAAGATAAAACTAATACCTAGTAGTAATACAAGAATGTAATTTATTGATATATTTCTCATGAATAACCCCACTGACTAGTCTATATAATTTATGAGGATTTTCAAGTGTAGCAGGTTACTTTTCACCATAACCTGCTACACAACTTCACATCGGAGAATGATGAAAGTTCTTTGCAATTTTTTACAGGGTCGTCCTAGGGAAAGTTACTAGTTCTAATACAATATCGTAATAATTCGACAAAACACCCTGCATTTAACTGCAAATGAGAATCATTATCATATAAGAATTGTCTTGTTCTGTCAATAGGGATTGTAAGTTTTTTGAAATATTGACTCTAAAATAACACAACCAGCTGAATATTCAGCTGGTTGCATCACGTATAACTAACACTCACATCGGAGAATGATGAAAGTTCTTAGAAATCAAATTTAACCCCAGCCATAAAGGTCTGTGGTTTATTAGGTCTTTTACCATAGTTGTGTTCAGAAGCTACAATTGTTTTATCTAATAAATTATCTATATTAATAAAACCAACAGCTTGTGTAACACCACCAACACGTATTGGTAAATTCATACTTGAATGTAAGTCAAAGATCCATGCTTTACCAGTTTTGTATGTATTCGATGCATTGGTGAATGTATCATCATGATATTTAGCACCTAATGTCACAGCCCAGTTAGGAGTTTCAGCTCCAAGTGAGACATACATTTGAAAATCTGGTACATAAGCAATACTTTTACCCAATTGGTTTAGTTCATCATCTGTATTTGTTAAATATTCAGAATCTTGAAGTATACCACTTACAAGCAATGGGTATTTTATTGACTTCATAGTTGATTGACCTTTCATTGCAGGTGCAGCGAAAATATCAGCTAGTCTGTATTGAAACTCAATACCTTTTATTTCAGCTTTACCAGCATTATTTGAATCACCAATATTACCAGTACATCCGTTGGCAATTAAGCATGATTCTAACAAGTTCTCGTAATCTACATAGAATGCGATAAGTTCTATGAAGCTATCAGGTGAACTCATTCTTAGTCCTACTTCATAGTTATCAGATTCTTCAGGAGTAGCATCTGCTGAGGTTCCAGCACCAATTGGTGAATAACCTTGATGGTAACCTGCAAATATTTGTGCTCCACCCTGTATTTGATAAACAGTTGCTGCACTAAGCATAGTTTCATCATCATTAACATCTTGTTTTGAGTTACCTGGATTAGCTTCAGTTCCATCGTTAGATTCAGTATCTTCATATCTTAATCCAAGAGTGGTTGTAAAGTTTCCATGTGTAATGATGTCTTTGATGTGCCATGATTCAGCATCGGTGTCTTTTAATTCACCAGCGCCATCTGTAGCACCTGTTTCTGATTTAAATGACAAGGTATTATTAGAATCAAGACCATATTTACGTATAAAGCCACTATCTTCTCTTAAACGATAGTCTTTATGACGTCTATAGCCAATTTCTATGTCATGGTTGCCCATTTGTTTATTATATACAAACTGAATACCTGTCATTCCATAATCTCTGTGTCCCATAGCCATTTCTAGATATTCATTTGCGGCAGTAGCAGTAGTACCTGTAATAATATTACAAGCTCTAAGTTCATTTCCTGCATCTGCTCCACACGCACCTTGCATGTCTAGAGCTGATAGAGATACAGAACTAACTGATCCACTACCATTACCTTGTGGGTCAACATATACCTTACCCATCTTAGCCCAGAGTCTACTAAATCTTGTTTTATAAAGTTTTGTAGTAAGTCTAGATGTAGAAGAAGGTTCCATGTAGTGTGTAAAAATATAACGGTGATAATCTGCATCCATTTGATCGGCAGCACTAGCTCCATATCTTTGGAATGGATCTGAGTGAAACGCCGCTGTAGTTAATCCAATGTATGTTTCATTAGATGTTTCTTCAGTATTTTGACTTGAAAGTTCAAAATATTGATTCCACTTACTTCCAACTGGCGTATATCTGATTTTAAATAAATCACTTGTTTTATCAAAACCAGTATCACCTGGATTACTTGTACCTTTTATACTTTTAAAACCATCGGCACGATAGTCATGCACTTCGAAAACATAACTTATAGATGGTGAAAGTTGTCCACCATAGTAAGCATGATTTCTGCTAAAACCATCATCGCCTAATGTAAACGAATAATGTCCTTTTGTCCCTTGAGTTGGTACTGTTCTTGATATCCAGTTTACTGTACCTGCAGTAGTTTTAGGTCCCGTACCTACAGCTGCTGGTCCTTTTAGAACTTCAACGCCTTCCATACGTCCAGTATCTGGATAAAAGTACATACTAAAGTTTGAATATTGAGCAGGTCCTTGAAGAACACCATCTTCCATAGTGTTAATCTTCGATGTCCTTAATGGGTTTACACCTCTCATTCCTATGTTAGTACGTAAACCATATCCATCTTCAGTTTGGGAATACACACCAGGTATACGAGATAATATTCTCTCTGGATCTGTGTAGTTCCATTTTTTTATTTCATCATCACCTATAAAGTGAGCGGAACCAGCTTGTTGAGTCTCATCTTGAGAACCAAATACACTGACGGCGCCTAAATCTTCGGCATATGTAACGTTCGCTGAAAGCGCCAACACCGCACTTATAGATAACAATTTACCTATATTGTTCATAATTAACCTCATTTTTACGTTAAAATGCAAATAATTCTCATTATCTTACACTAAATCGTTAAATAATCAATAATAATGAGAATCATTATCATCTTAAAATATTCGATATATCTTTTAAATATTGAGATATATTCTGTTATCAGCAATAATTTGATACAATTTTGGGATTATTCAGAGAAAAGTGAGTAAAATATGGTCCGAATCAGCCTAACCCCTATCATAGATGTGGTGTTTATATTATTGATATTTTTTATGTTGGCTACAAATTTTCAACAGTTCAATAAGATGAATATTAAATTATCTACAGAATCATCTAGTATTTCTACTAGTGATAAAAAGATATTTGTAATTAAATTTAATCAAGATGGTAATTATCTATTAAACGACACTCCAGCCACCCTTGATGTAATTGAGCAAAATATCCTATCTACTGATTTAGATGATAATGAATATTTGGTTGTTATCAAACCAGAGAAAAACACCCACTTACAAAAAACATTTTCAGTTATAGAGAGTCTCAATAATAAAAAAATTGAAAACATAACATTAGGTATCACCAAAAATGAAAATGAAGAATAATAAAACTATAAAATTAAATGATAGTAATTTACTACCATTAGTTAATATTATTTTTCTTTTATTAATTTTTTTTATGATGGCAGGAATTATAGAAAAAAAGAAAGATTTATATAATGTAAAACTAGCAAATGCAACAATTGAAAGTTATGTAGAAGAAGATAAAACTATTTTATATTTATACAATAATGGAAAAATTAGGCTAAATGATAAAATAATTAAAATAAGAGATCTAAAAGAATCATTGACCGATGATGATAAAAAAGATTTATTAATTGCGGCTGATGGTACCATCACAGCCAAAACTTTAAATAAAACGCTTCAACATTTAAATAAGATAAATGTAAATAAATTAACCTTACTAACTTTAAAAAATGAATAAAGAAGAAAGTTTATCAGGATATATTTTGCTTGCATTAGTTATACATGTTTTTGCATTTGTATCATTGTATAATGCTAGTTTTGTAAATGATATTTCTAAAGTTGGCGATTCTGGGATGGAGGTTCAAATGATTTTTTTACAAAAAAAAGTGACTAGAGCTGAGGAAACATTTTCAGTAGATCCAATTAAAAAGAAGGAAGTTGAAGAAGAAAAACAAGATAAAGAAATTATTATGGATAATAGAAAAATTGGGGAAAGAGTTAAATATACATATAACTCTTATCATGCAAAAGTCAGACAAATAATCGATCAAAATAAAAAATACCCACTTATATCAAGACAAAGACGCCAAGAAGGGACCGTGATTGCAAAATTCACTATATTAAAAAACGGAACTATTGATAAATTAATTTTAAGGTCGTCGGGTTATCGCGGATTAGATAGAGAAGCTAGACGTATGATTCTGGCATCATCACCATTTCCACCCATTCCAAATAGTGTAAGCAAAGTTCCATTAAACTTGACTGTACCAATTAATTTTACTCTCAATACATATTAATCGGTTTTATACCAATTTAATTTATCTCTTAATTGTACAACTGTTCCTATTATGAATATTGTTGGGGCAGAAGGTTTTTCTTTTTTAACAACTTTTGGCATTTCAGCAAGAGTTGATATATATTCTTTTTGATCAATTGTTGTGCCTTGTTGTATAAGCGCGCAAGGGGTGTTTTGAGACATACCATGTTTGATTAATTCATCACAAATAATATTTATAGATACCAAGCCCATGTAAAATACGATCGTTTGTTTATCTTGAACTAATGTTTCCCAATTTAGTTCGAGTTTACCGTTTTTCAAATGACCTGTAACAAAAATACAAGATTGAGCATGATCTCTATGTGTTAAAGGTATACCACTATATGCTGAACAACCTGATGCTGAGGTTATGCCCGGCACAACCTGAAACGAAATTTTTTCATCAACAAGTGTATCAATCTCTTCTCCTCCTCTACCAAAAATAAATGGATCTCCACCCTTCAACCTTAATACTCTATTACCTTCTTTTGCGTATTTTACTAATAAACCATTAATTTCATCTTGTCTAACTACGTGAAAATCTCTTTCTTTACCAACATAGATTTTTTTTGCATCTCTCCTTATCAGGTTTATTATATCGGGATGCACTAAACGATCAAAAAGTGCAATATCAGCTTGTTGCATCAATCTTAACGCCCTGAATGTAAGTAAATCTGGATCTCCTGGTCCTGCACCAACTAAATATACTTCACCTTGATTTTTTTTAGCTTCATCAAAAGACTTTATTTCAGAATCTAAAAATTGAATTGCCTGTTCTTCTTGTCCGCTTAAAACAAGTTCAGCAAATTTACCATTTATCATCTGTTCCCAAAAAATTCTATTGGATTTTGAATTGCGCATCGTTTTTCTGACAGAAACTCTATTATCAGAAACTATTTTAGCTAGTCTTCCATATGCTCCTGGTATCATAGTTTCTAATTTTGTTCGAAGCATTCTAGCAAGGACAGGTGATGAACCTCCAGTTGATACAGCAACGGTGATAGGCCCTCTCTCCAATATGGATGGGAAAATGAAATCACATAAATCAGGCTTATCTACAACGTTAACTAATATTCTTTTTTTGTTTGCATCTTGAGCAATGTGCTCGTTAAGTTTTTCATCATCAGTGGCAACAATGATAAATTGAAATTTCTCAGGATCTAAAAATTTACCTGAATATTTTTCATTAATAAGTGTGACGTTTTTTTGTTTTGCTAAATCTTGTATATAATCCGTAAAATTGGGTGCAACCAATGTTATTTTTGCATTAACTTTAATTAATAAGTCTACTTTTCTCTCGGCAATGTCTCCACCACCAATCAATAAGACATTTTTTTTACTGAGGTTTACAAAAAATGGAAAATATTTCATCTAAGTTTTTTCAATACCAGCTTGTTTATACCAGTATTGTGCCTTTTCAATATCCTGTGGCACTAATTTACCCTCTTCATATATCATAGCTAGCGTTGTTGCAGAGCCAAGCAGTCCTTGATTAGCAGCCTTTGTAAACCATTCTATGCTTTTATCTATATCTTTCTCAACACACTCGCCTTCAAAATACATAAATCCAAGAGCATGTTGTGCTAAAGCAAAATCACTTTCTGCAGATTTCAACATAAATGCATGAGCCTTTTCTGTGTCTTCAATACAACCAAGACCATTTTGCAACATGATTGCCATCCTATATAGTGCATCAACATTACCTTCATCAGCAATTGGTGATAATAATTTAATAGCATGGGCAAAATTTTTTGTTTCAAATGCAGCAATACCACTTTCTAATTCCATTGCTCTATTTTCATATTTATCCATATTAATCCTCTAATAATGGTTGTAGCTTGCCATCCATATCATGATCTACTAAATCATCAAATCCACCAACATGATAATCTAAGTTTGATCCGATAAAAATTTGTGGTACAGATTGTCTTCCTGATTTTTCCATCATGATTTTAGCCTGTTCTGGATTTTCATCTATCTTGATTTCTTCGTAAGCTATATTCTTTTTATCAAAAAAAAGTTTAGCTCTTTGACAATATGAACATATTCTTGTACTAAAAATCGTTACTTTTTTCATCAGTTAAACTCCGATTAATAATGAGTAATTTTTCTATTTACATTTTTTTGTACAACTACACCTATAATATCATAGGAATTATCCAATTTAATTTCTGGATATAAATCATTTAACGGTATTAAGTATTTGCCAGTTTCATTTTCTATGAACTTTCTGAACCATCTCACACCATCATATTCAACAAATACAAAATCTTCATTTTTACAACTTGCAACTGGATCAATTATAACAATACAGTCTTTTGGAAACTCAGATTCCATTGAATCATCAGTAACCTGGAGTGCATAAGGCTCAGATGCCCCGCAGTCAGAATGCATATCTGTTATATCTGTTTTGGAATCATTCATAATATTTTTCATTAATGTATAGTAGTTATAATAGAACATTAAAGGTTATTTCAAAAGGTATTGTATGCCATGGAAAAAAGTTAATAAAAGAGGAAGAATTAAAGAATATTTAATCTTAGGAAAAAATTTTGGTAAATAGTTATTGGAGTTTCCATAAGTAACCACTTGTATTAATTATAAATAATTCTCCTTTACTGTTTATTTCAATATCACGTAAACGTCCAATTTTGTCTTCAAAAACAACATGTTGTTTTATTACTTTCTCGTCTTGAAAATCTAAACGATAAAGTGTTCTATATTTTAGAGATGTCACTAAAACATCACCTTTCCACTCAGGATAAGCTTCTCCATCATAAATAAGTATATTACTTACAGCTATTGATGGCGTCCAAGTAAATATTGGCTTGGTGAACCCAGGTTTCCAAGCACTACCGTCACCTATTTTAGTTCCACTATAATTGGTTCCGCCCCAGCCAATTATTTTCCACCCATAATTTTCTCCATATTTGACTTCACCAAAAAAATCTCCCCCTTTTGCGCCATGATTTGAAATATATATCTTGCCATTGATTGGAGATATATACATACCTTGAGGGTTTCGAATACCAATTTGATATACTTCCGGCAACCAATTTGGTTTATCAACAAATTTTGGATTATCTTTGGGAATTGACCCATCAATATTAATTCTTATGATGCTACCAGGATGATTTGTTATATCTTGAGCAATCATACCTGCTCCTCTCTCGCCAACTGATGCATATAGATGATCATTTTTTATTACAATACGTGACCCAAAATGATAACCACTGCTGATAGGTGGTTCTGCTCTAAATATATTTTTGAAAATAATTTCTTTTTCATTATACGCGCCTCTTGCAATAGAAGTTGAAGTACTCCCCTCTCCTCTATCTTCTGAATAACTAACATAAACATAATTGTCTTTATATAAAATATCCAATACACCGCCTTGCCCATAATAATAAAAATCTAAATTATGCTCTATTGGATATTTTTTACCTGTTCTCATATCAACTCTAATGATGTCTCCTGTTTTTTCTGTAATAAGAAGATTATTATCATCGATAAAAGACATACCCCATGGTTCTGAAAGTCTATTTGCTACCTGTATTAATTCAATTTCATCTGAATAGGATGGTATTGTAATAAAAAACAATATTAAAAAATAAATAAAATTTCTCATAGTAAAATTATCTTTTTGACTGGAAAAATTTTTTAAGTAATTGTGATGATTCATTTGCCATAGTACCAGAAATAACCTCCGGTTTATGATGACAAGATGAGGATTTAAAAATCATAGGTCCATTTTTTACACCTCCCCCTTTAGTATCTTCAGCGGCATAAAAAAGTCTATCTAACCTAGCAATACTTATAGCATGAGCACACATTGGACATGGTTCCAAGCTAACGTACATATCGCAACCTACCAACCTTTCATTAGATAAAATATTCGTTGCTTTTTGAATAGCAAGTATCTCAGCGTGTGCAATAGGATTATGCAATTCACGCATCTGATTTGAAAACGCAGCAAGAACCTCAGAATTTCTTCTTTGGACAATTACAGCTCCAACTGGAACTTCATCTCTTTTAAAGGCCGTTCTGGCAAGTTCAATCGTGAGACCCATAAATAATTCAGAATTTTCATTAATATTTGGTAATGTCATTGTTCTGTCTCTTGAAAAATTACCGGTTTACCTATAGGAGAACCTAAAATTTCATCTTCTTGCATAACTATATTTCCTCTAATAATAGTTGCATAAGGCCATCCTTTAACTTTTAATCCATCGTAAGGAGTCCAGGCTGCTTTTGATTTTTGTTGTGCATTTGTAATTTGTACCTCTTTATTTAAATCTATAATCGTAAAATCAGCATCATAGTCTTTTGCAATCCTACCTTTACCTAAAATTTTATGAACCCTTTCTGGACCGTATGACCACAACTCTACAAGTCTTTCTAAAGAAAGTTTATTATTATTCACATGATTTAACATTATTGGAACTAATGTTTGCACTCCTGGAGTTCCGCTTGGTGAAGCAGGATATTCTTGAGCTTTCTCTTCAAGTGTGTGTGGTGCATGATCGCTTGCAATAATATCTACAATTTTATTGTGTAAAGCCTTCCAAAGTGCATCTTGATGATTTTTCTCTCTTATGGGTGGATTTTGCTGGGCAAGAGTTCCAAGTCTTTCATAACATTCTGGCGCTGTCAGTGTTAAATGATTAGCTAGAAGCTCTACACTGGCAATGTCTTTATTTTTAGCAAGCAAATCCATTTCATCAGAAGTAGTTATATGAAGAACGTGTACACGTCTTTTATATTTTTTTGCAATATTAAGTAATCGTGTAGTTGCAGATAGACAACTCTCAGGCGAACGCCATTTGCAATGAAGTCCAACATCATGGCTATCTCCTAATATAGTCTTCATATTCTTATTCATTATAAATTGATCTTCAGCATGGACAGCCACAACTCTTCTCCCATTTGATAATACAGACTCAACTTCTTCGTCGCTTGCTGCCAATAATGGACCAAAACTTGCACCCATGAAAATTTTTATCCCACAGATGCCTAGAGCATTTTCCCATTTGGGCAAATCTGGTCCATTGTTACCTGTACCACCTAAATAAAAAGCATAGTCTGACCATGGTGCTCTAGCGGCTCTATTCATCTTATCCTTAATGGACTCTGGATTAATCGTTAGTGGTTTTGTATTTGGCATCTCAAATATAGTTGTGACTCCACCAGCAATAGCTGCCATCATACCTGATTCTAAGTTTTCTTTGTTTTCTAAGCCGGGTTCTCGAAAATGACATTGACTGTCAATAACACCTGGCAATACATGCAATCCTTTGCAATCTAAAATTTTATCTCCTGTTAAATTTCCATTACCACTAATAATAGCTATTTTCCCATTTTTGACGCCCACATTACATTGGCTCAAACCATCAGGTAACATAACTTCACCATTCAATAAAACTAAATCATAATTATCGGTCACTTTGGTACCCTCCAAATGACTATTGTATCAATATACTAGTATTTTTTTGTAGAAAAAATTACGGATGATGATATGCTCTGTCTAATATAAGGAATCTTATGAGAAAATACCTAGATTACACCGGAATCACTTTGTCAGGAGTATGTTTTATACATTGCATCCTAACACCTATATTAATTATGTTAACTCCATTTATCAGTCTTGGAATCTTTGCTAGTCATGAATTCCATGAATCTATAATCTATTTTATAGTCCCAACAGCAATAGTGGCTTTGGCAATTGGGTGTAATAGACACCGAGATATGGGTGTAGCTTTAGTGGGGATTATTGGTATTACAATATTAATACTTGCCTTATGGGCTCATGATCATTGGGCTGAAAGCGTTAATATTGTGATTACTATGGTAGGCAGTTTAACAATTATAGCAGCTCATTATAGAAATCGTCTTCTTTGCCAAAAAGAAGAATATGAATGTCACAAGCAAGATTAACCAAATAAATTTATATCGTGGGTGAGTATATCAAAAGAGTAAAATCTGATTTCTTTGCTGTAGTTGCAGTTACTTTTCTATTTTATTCGATAACATATGCTGGATCTCTTGCGGTATTTAACATCATTGATTTTTTTGTAATACCACTATTTATAGTCATTGTTTGTCTGGCAGAAGTAATAATTATTAAATTAGTAATATCTGACAAATACAGAATAGTTCAAAATTTAGCATTAGGATTGACATTGTTTGTAAATATATTCGTTGTCAATCTTGGCTTTAATGATGATTTTATATCACTTCCATTTACACAAGAATTATTGGGTATGATTTTCTTTATAATACTATTTTTCTTGATATTCAATATTCTATTTGAATCTAAAAAAGTAAGAAAATATTTCGCATCCTTTGTTTTTATATTTTCAATTCTTAGTATTATGATTAATTTTTTTGTTTATCATGAATCAAAACATGCTGAATATAACTATGCAAATCAAAAAATGATCCCTATGGATAAAACAAAATTGAGGTCATATCCAGAATACGAAAAAAATATTAAATATGACATAAAACTAAATGATAAGCCCAATATAATTATATTAACTTTTGATGCATTAGTAGATGAAAAAACATTTCAAATTTTAACAAAACGTAATAAAAAAATATTTATGTATAAAGTGTTTGAAGAAAGAATGACTCCTTTAAAAAATCATTTTTCAGATGAAATTAGCACGAGACATTCATTGTCAGCATTATTAGCACTCACACCGGAAATTTTATACACACTCCCATTTGACCATAGTGCAAGAAGAGATTTTTCACCAAGATTTAGAATGTTTAATGGTCAAACACCAAGTCCATTATTTGAAATCTTTAAGAGTAATGGATATGAGATAAATTCTTTTTTTGTAGATAGACATACTTTTGGAACTTTCAAAGGTGACTATGTTGATAATTTTCTAACTCTACCAGTTAGAATTGGATATGAATCATCCGTTTGTACCTTAATTGGGCACAGAACTAGATATATTGGCTTTTTTGGATACTGCGAAGTATTAAATAGAATAAAAAATATTATAGCAGAAGAAGATAATATTTTTTGGCAAACTTCATTGGGAGAAATGGAGTTTAATCATTATTATTTTAAAATAACCCAACCCTATGATCTAACAAAATCATTAGACAACAAAGATAAACCTCAATTATTATTTGGACACACTATATCACCTGGACACATTGGTCCAAGATATTCTCCAAACTTTAGAAATAAATCAGACGGTTCTTATAGAGAATATGTGTTGCATTATGAAAGACTTGGAAAATATAATGGAGCACTCATCGAAAAAATTGCAGACCACTTAGAAAAGACTAATACAAAAAGAGATACTATTGTGTATGTAATGGGTGATCATGGGATGATGTTATCTCAACGTATGACATGGACGCAAGATACTTTTGTTGATGAAAAATTTAGTTGGGATAAAAATCACAATCTAATTTATGGTAATGAAAAATCACTTTGGATTAATATAAGAGATAAAATTACCCAAAAGGAAGATCAAGAATATACGATATTGGATGACAAAAGAAGTGACAAATACACTGATAAAGTACTAGGCCCTGCTCTTGATAGTGATGATGTAATTGTTAGACAATCAGAACCGTATCGTAGACTAGACAGATATTCCACATATGGGGGTTTTATCTCTGATCATAAGTGTGCAAAAAAAGCTGTTGAGAAAAATGAAGAAAGAGGCTATTCGACGCCTCAATTAGTGATGCATGATCTTATATCATGTCTATCAGATTATGTGGTTACAGCAAATAATAAAGAATATATTCAAGATTTTAAAAGAGAAAAAACTCTTCATTCTCAAGCATACCCGGTATGTATTCGCTCACACAGTCCATGTTCGAAAGAGTGTATAGAATTAAATGGAAATTGTTTTGCTGATGGTAGTGATCCTTATCCTTATAAAGATTTATTGTACGAATAAAATTTATGAAATAATTTTCTTTACTAAATCTTTAATAAATAAGGCTGCAACCTCATTAGATTTTCCAATATTAAATATATAATTAGCACTTTCATAATTAATATTTTTAAATTTCTTAATAACATCAGTAATAGTTTCTTTACCATTCCAAATTATTCCAATTTTATCTCTGATCATATCTTCAAATGCTCTTGCACCTAATACATGATAATCATCATTTAGAATTTTTTGTGGTGTATTAACAAATAAAATGGGTTTGTTGAGTGCAAAAGCATATTCTAAAGCAATTCCAGACCAATCAGTAATAAGCAAATCTGAATTATATAAATTATCATTAGTAACTATATTATCTTCATATCTAAAAAAATTATCATTAGAAAATTTATCTAATATTTTTTTAATTTTTTGGGGAGATTTTTTTAATGATTCAGGATGAGGCCGCAAAGTTATTTGAAAGCCTTCATTGATTGATGATTGTATAATTTTTTCTGTTAATTCAGACTCTATAATACCTCCTTCATTCCAAGATGGTGCTAATAAAATTCTTTGTTCGACAGTATTATTTGTTTTAGATTTTTGAAAAACTTTATATTCATCTATTAAAGTATCTAATCGTGTATAACCATGTTTAACCAGTTCTTTTTTTGGAAGATTATAAAATTCTTCTGCTTTTCTAATTTCATCAATCATATACTGTCCACAACAAAAAATAATATCATAATTATCGAAAGAACCTTTTCTGTATGAACAATTAGGACTCATCATTGAGTGTTGTGTATAAACATAATAATCCGTATTAATTGATTTTTTAATCTGAAAATTATCTATATCCGGCATAGTTGTAATTAATATATGTGTATTGAGTTTTTTAAAAAACCAATCCCTCATAAAACCTTCATCTATCAGCAATGTATTATAATTTTTGTTATCTTTGTATAAGCCAGGGTCATCTGCATCTGATGTAACATAATAAATTGAAGTATCAAACTCTTTTAAAATATTTTCTAATATACCTTTAAGATATGGCCAGTAATTTTTACTTTCTGAATAGAACGTTATTACTTTATCGGATTTTTTGAGCGCAAGATAATCATAAACTTTAATCCATTTATCAAAATAAGAAAGAATTTTCATAATCTTTCTATTTATTATTTTTATCTTTAATAAAAAAGGATTTTATTTTGTCATATATTACTCTCGCATAATATCCAATTACAGCAATTGAGCCTGCTATTGCAGCAATGACCAGACTGACAGTACTAGGATTTATGTATGCATGAGCATCTATAGGGTAAAAAATTAATATAACAATTAGCCTTATCATATTAATTGTAAATTGAAACCGCTTGAACCGGTGGATCTATATACATAATACATGTAGTACCACTAGTAGTGGCTACCAAAGTATTAGCTACATCAAAACTCATCCGAATCTTAGGGGAATCCGTTGCCTTTGGTGTATAAGAAGATGTCATAGCGACTGTAAATGTAAATGTTGATGCACCATCAGTCTTAGAAATTCCATTAGTAGAATAAGTGCTAGTTAAATCAGAATAATCGCCTCCACCATTTGCATCAGGTACTACCCAATCCATTTCTGCAATCGTGCCGTCCTTAACTGTTTTTGCAGTGGCAGTAGCACTAGCAGCTGCAACAGTAGGTGACTCTACGGTATTGCATGTTGTACCACTAACATCAACCGTTCCTTTAATTTTAAAAGTAGTATTGATTGTTGTCCGCATGTGACTATAGGTTTTACCTAAAGTTAATGTAAAATCATTTATATAATTTCCTACGTCACCACCAATAGTGGCAGATGCTATATTAAATGTTTTTGTAGTTGAACCAACAACTACAGGATCAGAACAGTCTGAAGAGGTACAAAGTTCGACTTTTGTTACAGTTGTTTTATAGGTAGTTGGAGTTGCTGTTGCTGCAAAAACATTTAAAAAAGTAAATGTCAAAACCATAAAAATAATAAATTGAAAATATCTCATTATGTACCTCTGCCTACCACAACTGCACCTTTGACGCCTTTTACAATATTATTTTCACGACGTACTCTTTCAAAGAATCTGTTTTCTATTACTTTATATGAGTATGCATAAGGTGTAACAAAAACAATTGGTTTGTTTGTATCTATGTTGCAACATAAAATATAATTCAATTTAATAAATTGTCTATCAGAATCCATAGTATTGTCATTTTGTAAGCCAGCCTCAATACTAAATCTATTGCTTGGTTGCATATGTAAACTTAAAACTTCTCCATGAACAATATCGTAAATACTGGAATCCCACCTATATCCTTTATAATATATTTTTGCCCATGGCATATACGGCACATATAAACCAACTTCTATATCATGTCCATCAGCCGCTTCTTCAATAGAACCATCAACTTCTTTTTTGTCCGATAATCCAGCATAAAAATTTATATTTAAATCATAAACAGACGATTTTGTTTCAAATCCAACTCCCAGTCTAGAATGATTAGAATTAAATTCTCTATCATAAAAAACATTTACTCCGTAAATTAATGTCTTACTTTTATTTATTCCACGCCAAACTAACCCAATATTGAGTGTTTCTCTATCATCAAAAGTAGAAAAAGAAAATTGTGATAAGTAAGATTCATATTCACGATCTGTTAATTCTATAAGGCCTATAACTCGTACATCAGGTTTGGAATCATTTCTCAATCTCGAATCAATTTCAATCAGTCTTAATTGTGGTACATTTTGATATGCCCAAGATTCTATTGCTGAATTTGCAAAACCTAATCCTTGATTTACTGATTTTTTAACCACACCACCAGCTAGACCAATAATTGGCATTAGTATAAATATAACGACGAATATATATATTTTAGTTTTTTTCAAATTTACCCCAGTAGTACTAATTTATCATAAGAAATCTATATAATTAAAGAAAAAGAAACTATAAGTTCTCTATATTTTTTCTAGCTAAATCAAATTTATTGTCTATTTTTAATGCTTCCTCAAACATTTTTTTTGCATTTTCATTATCCTCTAGTCCTTTATAAGCTATTCCTAAATTATTAAACACTTCTTTTGTGGCAGTATTATTTTGAACTAACTCATCTAATATGGTTATAGCCTCCTTAAAATTACCAATTTTTATCAAAAAATTAGACATGTTAAATCTTGGATAAACCTCGGTAGGAGATAAATCTATTGTTTTCTTATAATGTAGTCTTGCATTTTCATTATCTGACATCGTGTTATAGAGATTTGCAATATTATTATGAGCTTCTGCAGATTCATTATTTAAATTTAATGCCGAACTATATGCTTCGATAGCTTTTTCATATTCTTTGATATCAGAATAAATTACACCTAGCGAGTAATGTGATTGAAAAAGTTTTTTATCTAATTTTAAAGATGATTTTAAGGCTTTGATAGCTTTTTGTATTTCACCTATGGAATACAAGAAACCTCCATAATTACTCTGGAAAATTGCTGTATTAGGTGCTATTTCTATTGCTTTTTCTATATGTTTTCTTGCAAGAGTATGATCTTTTTCTACTAAATAAATTAATGAAATCAAGTGATGGGCATTTGCTTCATTATCATTAATAGATAGAATTTTTTTATAAATTTGTTTAGCTTCATCAAATTGATTTCTTTGTTGCAAATCAATTGCTTCAGCAAATGCTTGTTTGATTATAAATTTAGACATAATTTTTTAATTCTAATTCAATATTTTTTAATACATTATTCCAATTATCATTCGTCTCTTGTCTTAAAATTTTAAATGTGGGATACCATGGTGTGCTATCTGGATAGTTGAAATCCCACCTCCACCCAGGGACCGAAGAAAGTAAAAGCCAAACATTTTTGTTCAATGATCCAGCTAAGTGAGCAACAACTGTGTCTACAGAAATAATTAAATCTAAATTTTTAATTATATTAGCAGTATCAACAAAATCAGTAATCTCTGGATAATAATCAATGATCTCATTCTTATCATTAGTTTGATTGAGCGCATAATCTAAAGAAATAATATTGTGTTTTGCCTTATTAAATATTTTAGTAAATTTATTCAAATCAATGCTTCTCATTTTATGATCACTTGCAGCAATACGAGTTTGCGTAGCAATACCAATGTTTAATTTATCTTTTTCTATATATTTTATAGGAGATTCTTTAATAGAAATGTATGGAAATTCTTGTGTATACGTCGTTGGGTTCCATTCCAAAATACCAGGAATAGATTGAATATAAACATAAAAATCATGTTCTGGTATCTCATCACCCAAATTAATTATATTTGAAATCCATGCTTGTTGCTCTAATAAGGAGTTTAATTCATCTTGAGCAAGAACAATGATTTCGGTGCCTTCCTTAGAAAATAATTTTGCAAATCTAATAAAGTGTATAGTATCTCCAAAACCTTGCTCACAAATTATTAAAAGTTTTTTGCCTTCAATATTTTCTCCTTTCCATTGCGGTTTGGTGGATTCGACACTCATTAAATTATTATCAAGTTTCAGCCTCCATTCGTATTCTTTCCATCCTTTTTCGTATTCACCTGTTAACAAATAGCACATACCTAAATTAATGTGTGGATCGGCATTTTCCGGATAGATATCAATACATCCTAAGTATGATTGTTTTGCTTGGCCAAATTTTTTTAACTCTTCATACACAACACCGAGCATTAACAAAGAACCAATATGATCTGGGCTTAAATCTAAAGATTTTTTAAAATGGGTTAATGCTTTGTTAAATTGACCAGTTTGTCTATAGGCCTCTCCAAGGTAAAAATGTATCTGTGGTATTTCTGAATTAATATTATTAGCATTTTTAAAAGCTTCTATAGCTTCAGTAAAGTTTTTGTTTGATGAATATGCACAGCCAAGTGAAATATAATAACCAGCATTTGCATTATCTTTACTAATTGCCTTTTTTATATAATCAATACTTTCATTATATTTTTTTTCATGCATCCTTATGCAACCAAGAATATAATTAGCATCAGAATCATTACCTAATGTTAAAATTTCATGGCAAATTTTTTCTGCTTCCTTAAAATTATTCTGACTTAAAGCATTTATAGCTTTAGCTATATCTTGATTTGGTGTTTTAGTATCCATTATAAATTTTATGTATTAAATAAAAAAAGAGGGCTGAGATAGCCCTCTTCTAAAATTTTAAAAATTTTATGGTTGATAGCTAAATTTACCTGATAGTCCTACACGGTCTGCAGCAGTATTCCAAGATAGTCCATGATCATCATAATCTTGACTGCTTGTTTTGTTGATGTCTACACCGCCACAACCAGGATTTACTTCTAACGGATGTTGATCGCAATGTGCTATTTTCCCATCAGCATTAGCAATACCACTCATGGTCCATCCACCAGCACCTTCAACTTTTAAGCTCTTATCTGAACCATTAATTGATGCTTCAATTTTAGCTCTCTTTACTCCAACTAGATCTGAAACCAATCCAGCAATTACCGCTAAATGGCCTCCACCTTGACCGCCCCATAATTTTTCAATGGCAGCAGCTTGTTCATCCGATGCGCTTTCATCAATGTAGAGTGCAAGCTTACAATTACCTTCTGTAAGTGCAGGTGAACTAGCTTGTAAAAAAGCTGAAACTTTAACCCCATCAAGTTTAACATCATCACAATGTCCTTCTTTAATGTCCCAAACAAGCATTGCGTTACATGGACCCATCGATGCAGGTTGAAGATATAGGCATGGGCATACTATGTCGCAATTACAAGATTCAGCATAGTCGCCTGATACTTTCCAATCCATATTTTTACCCCACTAAATATTAGTTGAACTTTCAATATTACATATTTAGATAGAAAAATCTAATCTTTCCTCTAATAACAAATGACTTTTTTTGTTAAAGTAATAATAAGGGGAGAGCGATGAAAAAGACTACATTCATGCAACACGAATCAGTGTTAGCAACTGAAAATGGGGTTTCAGAAAATCTAAAAGATCTGACATGGTATGATAAGAGTGTTCCATGCAGAACTGCGTGTCCTGCAGACACTGATATACCTGGATATTTAGAAGCTATATATCAAAAAGACTTTGATAAAGCATATCAAATAAATTTAGAAGATAATATTTTTCCTGAAATACTTGGTAGGGTTTGTTCTAGACCTTGTGAAGATGCTTGTAGACATGGCGATGATAATAATGGAAATTCTTTAGCGATATGCTTTTCTAAAAGAGCAGCTGGCGATTATAAATCTAAAAATAAAAAATATAAAGTAAAAAAATTATCTCAGTCTACAAAAAAATCGATAGCCATCATAGGCGCAGGTGTAGCTGGTCTTGCATGTGCAAGGGAATTATCTAGATTTGGACATAATGTACATGTTTTTGAAAAGCATAAATCCGCAGGTGGTATGTTAAATCAGGGTATACCAATATTTAGATTGCCTCGAAATGTTATAAAAAGAGAAATAGATCAAATAATAGATATGGGTGTCAATATAACATACAACCAAGAAATATCTAGCTATGAAGATTTACAAAAACTTTCAAAAAAATTTGATGCGGTTGTACTTGCTATGGGAACATTAAAACCGAATAAAATTGATAAATCTTTTACATGTAATGAATTTGTAGAAGATGGATTAGATTTTTTGTTAAGAATTAATGAATTCAATTCTAAGAAAGTTGGTCAAAATGTTGTAGTAATTGGCGGCGGTTATACTTCTATGGATTGTTCAAGAACAGCTATCAGATTAGGGGCGAAATCAGTTCGTACCTTCTACAGAAGAGATATTGGTGATTTAGAAATTTTACCAGGTGAATTGGATGAATTAAAAAATGAAGATGGCCGGATGATATTTAGTGCAAGACCAAATAAATTAATAACTAAAAAAAACAAACTCATTGCTTTAGAACTAATTAAAACGAAAATAAACTCGAAAAATAAGCTTGTTGATATAATAGGGTCTAAATTTAGAATAAAAACTGATCATATCATTCTAGCTATAGGACAGAAACAGGATACTTCTATTATCTCAGATATAACTAAATTTAAATTAAAACTACGAAACTCTATAAGTAATAATAAATTAGAAAAAAATGTATTTGTTGCTGGTGATTACGCTTTAGGTGCTACTACCCTAATTGATGCTATCGGGCATGCGAAAAAAACAGCTATCAAAATAGATAAATTTTTAATGGGTAGAGATTTAATTACAAATGTTGTAAAAATTCAAGATGTTAAAACAACTTCTAGAAGCTTGCGGATGAATTATATTCCTTTGCACGATATGTCAACTTTAAACATAAAAATGAGAACTCTCACAAAAGAAGTGGAAATAGGTTTTAATAAAAAAAATTCTACTAGCGAAGCATCAAGATGTTATCTATGTCATTACAAATTTGAAATAAATAATACATTATGCGTCTTATGTGACGAATGTCTATTAGTAAAACCTGTGAAGGATTGCATTATAGAAACTGAAAAAACTTTAACGGATATAGATGGTGATACAAAGTATGCAAAAATAAATGCCACTAAAACTAATGGTATATATCATGGCAAACTCTATATTGATCATAAAAAATGTATAAGGTGTGGAGAATGTGAACGCGTCTGCCCTACTAATGCTATTTCCATTCAAAAAATAGAAAAGGTGTCTCATGCTTAAATCCAAATTTAAAACTGTGAATGTTACATGTCCTCATGATTGCCCTGATACTTGTTCTTTAAAAGTAGTTGTAGATACTTCATCAAAAAAAGCTGTATCACTCAAAGCTGATTCTTCACATCCAATTACTAAAGGTTTTTTGTGTAATAAAGTAAATCACTATCTAGATTTAGTTTATAACGAAAATAGAGTTCTCTATCCACATATTCGTATTGGCGCTAAAGGTAAGAAAGGCAAAATGAAAAGAGTAAGTTGGGATTATGCACTTAAACTTATAACTAAAAATCTAAAAGCCATTGAAAAAAAATATGGCAGCAATGCTATACAACCTTATAGTTATTCTGGCACATTAGGTATGCTTGGTTATTGGGGCATGTCGGAACGATTTTGGAATAAATTGGGTGCGGCTAGATTAAGCAGAACAATCTGTATAGCTGCTGCAAGTACTGCAGGTATTTATACTTATGGAGCGGCATGCGGACCAGCCATAGATGAGGTTCCCAAAAATGATTTAATTATTTTATGGGGGACAAATATTGTGTCAACTCACGTTCATATGGTTCCTTTTGTAGAAGAAGCTAAAAAGAAAGGTGCTAAAATTATTTGCATTGACCCAAGAGAAACAAGAACATCTGCTATGTGTGATTGGCATATTCAACCTAAACCTGGAACGGACGCTGCATTAGCATTGAGTATGATGAATGTAATAGTTAATAAGAAAAAACATGATTTAAAATTTTTAAAAAATCACACAACAGGCTACGAAGAATTCCTAAATAAAATTTTACCTAAATACACACCAAAAAAAGCATCTAGAATAACAGGTATAAAAGAAGAAGATATTATCAAATTAGCAATAGAATATGCGGCAACTAAAAAAACTTATATCCGACCAAACTATGGACTTAACAGACATCGTAATGGGGGTATGATGGTGAGAGCTATAATGTTATTACCTGCAATAACAGGTGCATGGCGTAATAAAAGTTCTGGCGTTTTTGTAGGAAGTATTGAAGAGATGTGGGGTGTTGATCTAAATAAACTACAGCATCCAGAATTATTGAATGGTAAAAAACCACGAGAAATTAATATGATACAAATTGGAAATGCTTTAAATGATAAAAAATTAAAGCCTCCTATAAAAAGTTTGTTTGTGTGGAATTCTGATGTTGCTAATTGTGCACCAGATACTATAAGTGTTAGAAAAGGCTTAAAAAGACAAGATTTATTTACAGTTGTTCATGAGACATTTTGGACTGATAGTTGTGATTACGCAGATGTTGTTTTGCCTGCCGATACTGCCTTAGAACATCTAGATCTAAATGCTCCATACGGTCATTATTACTTCAGTCTCTCACAACCTGCGATTAAACCATTGGGTGAAAGTAAATCAAATCAAGATTTGTTTAGATTGCTAGCCAAGCATATGGGGTACAAAGAAAAATGTTTTCAAGAGACTGATGAATCAATGATTAAAAATATGATTGATGCAAAATACAATCCATTATTTACTGGCATCACATATGAAAAATTAAAAAAGAAAGGATGGATGAAAGGCGATGTAAATAATAAAAGACGTGACTATTTAAAAAAAGGATGGCCAACCAAAGATGGTAAAATACAAATTTACTCTGAGGATACAAAAAAACTTGGTTTAGGTGCTTTTCCTGAACACATTGAAGAATTTACTGACACAAAATTAAGAAAAAAATTTCCAATTCAAATACTCTCACCTGCTACTCATCAATTTATTGGTAATTCTTTTGTTCCAGTAAAAAGACTAAGAGATATGGCATCAAGACCTACCATTGAAATATCCAAAAAAGATGCAGAAAAGAGACATATTAAAAATGGAGATTTATGTCGCATATATAATGATGTAGGTGAAACTTATGCACATGCCATCATAATGGATTCAATGTTAGACGGCGTTGCATCTACTCAAAAACAATACAGAGGTTCTTTAGTTAAAAATGGTGTTAATGCAAACGCATTAAATACTCAAGAATTAACTGATATGGGAGCAGGCCCAATTTTCTACACCGTTCTAGCACAAATCAAAAGAGTTTAATTAAAGAGATATAAAAATTAGCCATCAATCATTGACATGTTGTCAGGTATAATAAGTTATGAATATTAAATACGCCAATACTAGTAAAACAGAAGGCACACAAACTTTAAAAAATGGTGATAAATATACCGGTTCTTTCCATGATGACAAAAAACATGGTAAAGGCACACTTGTATCACTTAATGGACGAACATATGTAGGTGAGTGGCTTAATGATCTGCCTCATGGCCATGGAATTAACACTTTCCCAAACGGCAAAACTTATGAAGGTGATTTTATAGAAGGTAAGCCGGTAGGTGCAGGATTATGGACGTATAGTGATGGAAGAACTTATTCAGGTGTATGGAAAAATGGACAATTTATTAATGAAGATAATCAAAAAGAGGTCCCAGAATATAGAATAGTTACTTTTATTATAAATTTCTTTGTAATAGGGTTTATGCTGTCAGCTGTAACTCTATGGGTTTTAATATTGTTTGGGATTGTGGATTACTAATTTACTAGATTTGTCATCGGAGTCATATACGCATTTATAACTAAATCCTTATTTGTAAAAACTAAATAAACATAGGCTACTAAAAATACAACTTGTACTACCTGTTTATTAACTAAGCGATCTAATTTCAAAAAACCTGCAACACAACCACCAAGATTATATGCAAATCCACCAACTGCAAAAAATAAAACTATTCCTAATAAAGTAATAATAATCATATAATTAGACTAACACGTTTACTCTAAAATAACGGTAATTTTTTTTGGTAACAAGCATGTCTCTCCATCATTTCTTGCATAACGAACAAAGATACCAAATGGTGTTGTAGCATCTACCACTCTATCAAAGACAGCACCAAGACCTGAACTAATCAAAAGATCAGTAGTTTTAAATGGTTCAACTTTTGGAATAATTCCATATTCACCGCTTAATGTTCCTTTTGTACAGAAAACATTTATAGGTGCACAACTTGCTTCGAAACGAATTTTAATTGGTGTTTCAACTGATCTATTTGTAGTTGATGAAAATATTTTACATTCAGCTGTAATTAAATTCTTTTCTTTGTCTATAGTTATAATATCCAAAGGATATGTTTCTTTCCCACTCAAAGTTGCGCAAGATGAAAGACATACTAATATAAATAATAATTTCTTTTTTTTAAAAATATTCATACTTTCATTAAGTTTGAAGTGTGACTAGAACTGCATCCATAGATTCTTTAGCATCACCAAAAAGCATCCTTGTGTTTTGTTTAAAGAAAAGCGGGTTTTGAACACCTGCATAGCCAGTTGCCATGCTTCTTTTTAAAACAATAGAAGTTTTACCTTTCCAGCACTCAAGCACCGGCATTCCTGCAATAGGGCTATTTGGATCGTCAAGTGCAGATGGATTGACGATATCATTTGCCCCTATAATAATAGAGACGTCAGTATCAGAGAATTCTCCATTTATTTCATCCATCTCAAAAACTATATCATAAGGAACACGAGCTTCGGCCAGAAGAACATTCATGTGACCAGGTAATCTTCCCGCAACTGGGTGAACAGCAAATTTAACATCGATATTTTTGTCTTTTAAAATTTTCACTATTTCATAAACTATAAATTGTGCTTGAGCTACCGCTAGACCATAACCTGGAATTATGATGACTTTTTTAGCAGATAATAAAAGATTAGACACTTCTTTAACATCTATTGAAATAACATCTGCTTGATTTTGTTCTGATGGTGTTTGCTGTGGAGTATCAGTGCCAAAGCCTCCAGCTATAACAGAAATAAAACTTCTATTCATGGCTTTACACATTATGTAGCTTAAAATTGCACCACTACTTCCTACTAATGCACCTACAACTATAAGCAAATCATTGCCTAACATAAATCCCATCGCAGATGCAGCCCAACCAGAATAAGAATTAAGCATACTTACAGCCACAGGCATATCAGCACCACCAATGGCCATGATGAGATGGACTCCAAATAAAAATGAAAGGATTGACATAATTATTAATGAAATCAAATTATCGTCAAATAGAGATTGATTAACAAATTCATATCCAAAATAGAAAATAAAAATTAATACTAATAAATTTAAATAGTGTCTTGCAGGAAGCATGAGTGGATTTCCAGTGATTATTCCACTGAGTTTTCCAAATGCGATTACAGAACCAGAAAAAGTTATCATTCCAATAAAAACTCCAATATAAATTTCTATAAGGTGAATGGTTTTTTCTATACCCATAAAACTAATGGTGTCATCTAAAAAATTAACATACCCAACTAATACAGCTGCCATCCCGACTAAACTGTGTAAAATAGCAACTAACTCTGGCATCTCAGTCATTTGTACTTTTTTTGCTAAATAAATTCCAATAATGCCTCCAGAAGCCATCAATATAAATATAAGTCCAAAATTTTTTGTAACATTTGGTCCTAGCAGAGTGGCTATAATGGCAATAGTCATCCCAAGCATTCCATATATATTACCCACTCTTGATGTTTCTTGATTACTGAGCCCCCCTAACGTTAATACAAATAAGACAGTCGCTCCTATATATAATGCTTTTGATAATTCTAAAGATATTTCCATAACAATTTATTTCTTAAACATTTCTAACATTCGTTTGGTTACAGCAAAACCGCCTACAATATTTATACTCGTTATAAAAATAGCAAGTGATGCCATAACAGTAAGAACAATATTATCAGATGAAATTTGGATTAAAGCACCAATAATAATAATGCTGCTTACAGCATTAGTCACTGACATTAATGGTGTATGTAATGCAGATGTTACGTTCCAAACAACCATATAACCAACAACACAACCTAAGACAAATACGGTAAAGTGAGCCATAAATGAAGGTGGAGACACGCTACCAATGCCTATGAGCGTTAATAGTGCTAAACCAAATTTAATTACTGGAAATGTTTTTTTTATTGATTTTTTTGTAATTAAAATATTCTGTTTTTTGGTCTCTTTCGTAGAAGTTACAGGAGATGGGGCTGCTTTTTTTATTTCTGGTGGCGGGAAAGTTATTTCTCCATTGTTTATAACAGTCATTCCTCTTATTACTTGATCATCCATGTTTATATTTATTTTTCCATTTTTTTCTGGCGTTAAATCACATAATAAATGATATACATTTGTAGCATATAATTGACTAGATTGACTTGGCAATCTTGATGGTAAGTCAGTATAACCAACAATATTTACTCCTTTGATATTAACTACCTGATCTTTTTTTGTATAACAACAGTTCCCACCTCTTTCTGCTGCAAGATCTACGACCACGCTGCCAGGTTTCATCAAACTAATCATTTTTTCTGTTAATAAAATTGGCGCAGGTTTTCCCGGTATAAGCGCTGTTGTAATTATTATGTCAACTTCTTTACATTGCTCTTCAAAAAGCTTGTGTTCTGATTTAATGTATTCATCACTCATAACTTTTGCATAGCCACCTTTCCCAGCACCATCTTCTTTTATATCTACTGTTAAAAATTCTGCACTAAGGCTTTCTACTTGTTCTTTTACTTCTGGTCTTGTATCGAATGCTCTAACTATTGCCCCTAAACTTGCAGCCGCGCCAATTGCAGATAGTCCAGAAACGCCAGCTCCAATTACTAAAACTTTTGCCGGCGAAATTTTACCAGCAGCAGTTATTTGACCTCCAAAAAACCTACCAAAAAGATGAGAAGCTTCTATTACTGCTCTAGAACCAGCAACATTAGACATAGAGCTAAGTGCATCCATTTTTTGAGCTCTCGTAATTCTAGGAACACAATCCATTGCAAATACATTTACATTTTCTTTAGCCATTGATTTTAATATTTCTTTGTTTTGACGTGGATAAAAAAAAGATATTAATGATGAATTACCATTTAATTGTGATGATGCAGATTCACTTTTTTCTGGTGGATTAACTTTGATAATAATATCTGATTGATTCCATATTTCAGAAGATGATTCAGATATTGTTGCGCCTACTTGTTTATAAGCACTATCAGTATAATTTGCTCTAGCGCCTGCCGATTTTTCAACTTGAACTTCATATCCTAATTTAAGAATTTTAATTACTACTGCAGGAGTTATAGCTACTCTATTCTCAGATTCAATTACTTCTTTTAAAATGCCTATGATCACAAAATTCCTTTTATAGATTACAAAAAAGATACTATATCTTATAGATAAATTACATTAAATAAAAGCTGATATTTACTCTAAGATTTTCGAATGATTATAAACTGTATCAACTCAGTTAGAACTTGACTATCTATTTCAAGATTTTTGAGTGATGCTAAGGCCTCTTTAGCAAGTTTCTTGCAGTAATTTACGACCTCATCATTGTTTTTATAAGACATAATATTTCCTAGGTCTACACTTTTATCTAAATCCCTATAATCTAATAAATCGTCTGTAGCTTGGAAAATTAAACCAAAATTAGTTCCAAAAATATCAAGATGTTCAGTTTTCTTGTTATTCAATAATATCTTGGGATTACACAATACAAATGGTGCTCTTGTACAAAATTTAAATAATCTTGCAGTTTTCAGATCATGCATTTTCAGTATTTTTTTATAATCTGCATTCTTGTTTCCAAATTGATATTCCAAATCTAATGATTGCCCATATGCTAAACCGGTATGACCAGAACTTGACGATAAAAAACCAGTTAGATAATTTCTTACTTCAGTATTTGGATGAGTTGATTCATCAGATAGAATTTGAAACGCCCATGTTAATAAACTGTTACCAGCAAGCATGGCTGTTGGAATATCAAATTTTTTGTGAGTAGCAAGCTGTCCTCTTCTGAAATCATCGTCATCCATGATATCATCATGAATCAAAGAATATGTATGGACAAATTCGACAGCCAAGGCTACATTCATATAATATTCTTTTTTTATATCTAAATTTTGTGCAAATGCCATGACAAGCAATGGTCTAATTCTTTTTCCACCATTCAATAAACTATAATTCATTGCTTCTAATAACTTTGCGGAATGATTAGTCAAATTAATACTCAAAAAATCTTGTAGAAAAGCATCAAAAGTTGCTGTATTTTCTTTAATATATTCTTCTAGATTCATCTTTAGTATGTGAAATTAATATTTGTTGTTAGTTATTAGTAATTTAATGATACTCTATCTTTAAGAGATATGTTTGTTTTTTTTGGAGAGTTATAAATGAATAAAATGAGAATCATATTGATATTTTTGATATCAATATTATTTTTTACTTTAATTGTTTTTAGTGATACCAATATTATAAATATAATTAATAAAAATATCTCTGATATAAGAAGTCTGCATGCCAATAACGAATATCTTGTAGAATTATATTATTTTATCATCTATATATTTCTAACAACATTTTCATTACCAGTAGCCTTTATTATGGGTCTGTTAGCTGGAATGATTTTCGAACCTATGACAGCTATATTAGTAGTTTCATTTGCTTCATCTATTGGAGCTACATTAGCATTTATTCTTTCAAGATTTATTTTCAGAGATTTTATAAGAGAAACGTTTTTAGAACCTTATAAAAAAATTAATGATGGTTTCGTTAAAAATGGGATGTATTATCTATTTGCAATAAGAATGTCTCCTATTTTCCCATATTTTTTAGTCAATTTGGTTTCAGGATTAACAACAATGAAAATGTCACTTTTTTATTTAGTAACACAAATTGGAATGCTACCAGTAACCATAATTGTGATTTTTATAGGTAAGGGTTTAAGTGAAATTATTTTAGCAAATGCACAAATAAGTATGGAACTAGTCATTTTATTTACTGCTCTTGGCCTATTGCCACTTACTTTTAAATACCTTTTTAAGAGAATTACAAATTAATTAGAAATATAGTTTTTAAATAATACGTATACAGCTCTAAGCCCATCACTCATTTTAATTTTTTTACCTTCTTGATAACTTCTTCCATTATAAGAAATTGGTACTTCATGAATTTTTATTCCAAGCTTTGATATTTTAGCAGTAAATTCAGGACAAAAAGTGAAATCATCTTCAACCAATTGGATTTTTGATATTAACGATGCATCAAAAACTTTATAGCAAGTATGGGCATCAGTGAGTCTCTGATCATACAAAATGTTTGTTATAATCGTTAATGCGTGATTGAAAAATATTCTATACAAGGATGTAAAGTTTTTATTTTTATATCTTGGTTTGCCTAATACCCTAGATCCATAAACAACCATTTTATTCATTTTATGTATTGCATCTAAAAGAATCTTATAATCAGCAGGATCATACTCTAAATCTGCATCTTGAATTATGACAGTATCACCTTTAACAAATGGTAATGCAGCTCTAATCGCTGCACCTTTACCTTTATTTACGCTTTGATATATAACTTTATCAATAACATTTTCTAGATCATTTTTAATAATATCTTTCGTTCCGTCGGTAGAATTATCATCTACAAGAATAATTTGCTTTTCTACATATTTTTGATTATTTACTTTATCAATTACTTTTTTAATAGTATTGGATTCATTAAAACATGGTATGATTATTGACAAAAGCATATGTTATTGCAGGGATATTAGTTGGTAATATATTACAATATAAGCAATGCAAACTAAAGAAATATATCTAAAAAGAATTTTTTCTACATTTATAATTTTTACATTGATTCTTGTTTTTATAATTAATGAATATTTTAATACTCCCGAAAGATATGGTGATGATATTTTTCTAATACAAGGAAGCATATTAAGTGTTATCGTCACCATAATATTAATAAATTTCTTGTTATTTCAATACAATAAAATTATAGAAAAAATAATTTCATTTAAAAATACATATATAAAACTCTCTGGATTTTGGATAATTTTTATACTTTCTATTTTGTATAAGTATTTGATATTTCAATTTAATATATATGGTAATTATACAGATACAATAGAGGGTATTTTTTTTAATAATGAATTTAATGATTATAAATTATATAACTATATTGCTTATTTTTTTTATAATCTTTCACCAAATCATAATGCTTATCTTTTCATATTTAATAATGTTCTAGGCAGTATAAGTTTAAGTTTTTTTTACTTAATCTTAAAAAATATAAATAAATTTACATCATTAAATCACATAGTGGTTATTTTGATAATGATGTATATGCCAATGATTGCACTTGAAACTATTTTACGTGTTGATATGTTATATATTTTTCTTTTAATAACATCAATCTACACAATTATATTGATTGTTGATTATCCAACAAAAATTAATATTATGATATTTTTATCTATCATGTTGTTGATGACTTTCACACGTGAGCAGACTTTTTACTTTCTTCCTCTATATTTAATATATATCTTAATTAATAATTTTGATAAAAAAGTCTTTGTTTCGCTATCATTAATAATAATAGTTACAATTCCAAGTTTATTAATTGCAGATTCTAATCAAAAAAACTATGGTGTATCTTCAAAATATCGTGATTTTCACTTAATTGTAAAGATGGCTCAATATGGATATCTCAATGAAAATATTATTAAAGGCTATGAAAATAAATTGAGTACAGATGCTCAAGGTTTATTGCATGAAATAAAACATGTTTATCAAACAAATATTTTACCACACAAAAGAAAGTCGTCTGTTAATTCTGAAGCTTATTCATATTACTTATTCAGACCAGATCAAGAAACTATAAGACAAAAATCTTTAATTACTGAATCAAATGTTGATGTAGATAAAATTCATAATCTGATAATTAATCAATTATCTCTACTTTTGTCTAAACAAAATTCAATTGATTTGCAAACTTTTGATAAAAAAATATCATCTTTAAAAAATAATCTCACCAAACAAAGGGAAAAAGAAATGTTGATGTTTATTAAATCTCTTATCATTCATCAATACTTAACCAAAACAGAAAAGGTTTTAGGAAATACAATGATGTGCAAAATCAATGATACAAACCAATATAAAATTAATTGTTTAATTGGAATAGTAAAATCAATAGTTAACAAAAAATATATTAAAAACAGATCAGATAATTGGTACTATACAAAAACTGCATTTCAATTCGCATTAATGCCAAATGATAATAATATTGGTTATTCTCAACATAATAAAATTAATAAAGTACAAGAAATTATATTGGCGATGCCAACCTTGTACCTTACACAGAGCACATTAACTACTACTTCAATAACAGGCAGAGTTCCTATTCCCGTTAATATTGGCAGTTCTCAGGATTTTTATAACAATAATATTATTCCATATATATTTATTGAAAAACCTTTTCAAAAATTATATAGAACACCTATAAATTTTTGGTATATCTTTGCCATATGGTCATTAATACTATCAATATTTTTTATGAAAAATATCAAAAAAAGAAATGCTCACATATTTATGGCTCTAGTTCCTCTGTATTATGGTTACTTTTTATCATTTGCAACATATGCAGAATTCATGCGATTAATGATTCCAATAATACCTTTTGTAATTTATAACTTTATGTGTGTTATTAAGTTTTTATGTGAATCATATCTACCAAAATATACAATAAAATCGTAGATTGCCGGAAGGAGGAATCGAACCACCGACCTTGACTTTACGAAAGTCCTGCTCTACCAACTGAGCTATTCCGGCATATTTAATATAAATCTGCTATTTGTAAATGCATAATTGATGACTATATATTATTATAGTTTTATAGACATGAATATATTTATAAATCAAGAAAAGAAATTTGTAGAAGAGAATACTAATTTAAACCTGTTACTCAAAAAGCTTAGAATTGAAGATAAATATTTAGCCATTGAAGTGAACTTAGAAATAATTCCAAAATCAAAATATTCACAATATATCATAAAAGAAAACGATAAAATTGAAATTATTAGAGCGGTTGGTGGTGGGTGATGAAAGATCATTTAATTATAAACCATAAAGAATATACATCCAGGTTAATAGTTGGTACTGGTAAATATAAAAATTTTGAAGAAACAAAGAATGCTATTGAAACTAGTGGCGCTCAAATGGTAACAGTTGCACTAAGAAGAGTTAATATTGGTCAAGAAAAAAATAAAGAAAATTTATTAGACTATATTGATCCAAAAAAATATACAATTTTACCAAACACTGCTGGATGTTATAACGCAGTTGATGCTATAAGAGTTTGCAAATTGTCTGAAGAGTTATTAGGTGGCGAAAAACTAGTAAAACTTGAAGTATTAGGTGATCAAAAAACATTATACCCTAATGTACAAGAAACTCTAAAAGCAGCAGAAATCTTAGTTAAAGATAATTTTAAAGTGATGGTATATACAACAGATGATCCAATTGTAGCAAAAGAATTAGAAAATATTGGATGTATCAGTGTCATGCCTTTAGGTTCCGCGATAGGATCTGGTTTAGGGATTCTTAATGAATATAACATTTCAGCAATAATAGATCAGGCACAAATACCTATAATAGTTGATGCAGGTGTTGGTACGCCGAGTGATGCAACTATTGCCATGGAACTAGGTTGTGACGCTATACTTATGAATACAGCAATAGCTTGTGCTGACAATCCAGTCTTAATGGCCAGTGCCATGAAAAAGGCTGTTGTAGCAGGAAGAGAAGGATATCTAGCTGGTAGGATTTCAAAAAAAGCATTTGCATCTGCATCCTCGCCATCAGAAGGAAATTTCTTATATAATGCAAACAAAAAAAAGACCTAAGTATTATAAAAGCTTTCGAAAAAGAAAAGTAGAAAATGAAATAACTGATACCAGTTCATATCTAACAAAAGTAAAACAAATTATACAAAAGAAAAATGATATAAATATAGAGATTGGTTTTGGAGATGGCGAATCAGTTATATATATGGCCAATAAAAAGAAGTTTGAAAAGTTTATCGCTATTGAATCATATACAAAAGGGATATCTAGAATAGTAAATATAATAAATAAAGAAAAAATTAATAATATTATACCTTTATATGGAGATGCTATAGAATACTTCGAAAATATTTTTAAAGAGAAAAGTATTAGCAAAATTTTTATATTTTTTCCAGATCCATGGCCTAAACAAAAACATAGAAAAAGAAGAATTATAAATGAATATTCTGTTGATTTGCTATTTAGTAAATTGAAAAAAGATGGAATTCTCCAATTCTCAACTGATAATATGCATTATGCTTATTCAGTTAAAAAATTATTTTCACAGTATTTAAAAAGACAAATTAACTTTTGTAATCATAGAGGGTTTAGGCCTATAACAAAATATGAACGTAAAAGTATTTCTTCAAAAAATCTAATTTTTGATTTAATTATTAATGCTTAAGTGTCATGAGTGATTTTTTTATCAAAAATAAATGACAATATGAAACCGAAAATAATACCTGTCCAAATATGCGTATGTACTCCTGTGAGAATTTCTAAAGATAATATAGGAAAGATCAATGTACTTAGAAATGTTAGCCAAACTATTGTTCCTTTTGTTTTATCATCTTGATAGATTTGATACATTTTTTCTATCCTAATCAATGGTAAAACAGCGAAAATAACCACAACTCCCAGTGTTGCTTTCGGTAGATTATAAAGTAATGGAGTTGCATATAACAAAGTTAAGCCAACGATGATGGTTGTTATAATTGATGAAAATCCAGAATAAGCCCCAGCTAACTCATTAACTGCAGATCTGGAAAATGATCCAGAGACAGGGAAACTACCTGAAAGGCCTGATGATACATTAGCAATACCTTGCCCAAATAATTCTTGGTTTGTCTGTACTGGAGATGGGTTTTTAAATAGTTCAACACCTTTATCATCTTTTTCTGGTTTTTTAATACTTAATGCTTTCGCTATAGCTATCGCTTCCATAAAACCAACAAGACTAATAATTATGGTATGCATTAAAAACATTGGTAACGAATAAAGCAACTGTGAGTATGATGGTATTGTTATCTGTGGTAGGCCGCTTGGTATATTTGCTACAATTGGTCCACTATATGCAAATATTGTCGAAATAATAATAGAAACTACTACAGCTGTAAAAACCGCTAAATTTTTAACAAAAAGTGATTTGCTATGATATTTCATAAAATAGAGGATTAGGAGTGAAAGTAATGATATTAAAATAGCGGATTGATGGATTGAATGTGTACTAATTATATTTACTATATTATCAAAATTAATTTTTGGTAGGGCAAATAATTTATGTAATTGTGTTAATGCAATAATTCCAGCTGCTGCAGATGTAAATCCTAATAGTACATGTTCAGGTACTCTATCAAAAAAATTTCCAGCTTTTATCAGAGCTAAAAATATTTGAAATAAACCAACAGATACAGCTAATAAGATAGCAAAATATATGTAAAGATTTTCTTGATTGCCAGATAAAGACATTACAGCAACTGATGTTAAAAGAGCTACCATCGCCACTGGTCCTGTCGCCAAATATCTTGAAGAACCAAAAATAGCAGCCAATGAAACTGGGATTAGAGATGCATACAATCCATACACTGGTGGTAAACTTGCTAATTCAGCATATGCCATAGACTGTGGAATAATTATCATCGCAATCGTTATTCCAGCAACTACGTCTCTCATTAGATATTTTTTGTGTATTAAAACTTCAGGAAGCCAAGTTATAAAATTAAAAAATAATGATTTAATGTATATTATAAAATTAATCTTTAACCCCTTTTATTTTTAGAGAATTTATGTGTAAAATTATAACATAATCGTATGTTGCTGTCTTGGGGTGGGCAATAATGCTATATAAAAAATTAGGAAAAACAAATCTAGAAGTTAGTCTATTGTGTTTGGGAACTATGAGCTTCGGTGAGCAGAATACAGAAATCGAAGCACACGATCAACTTGATTATGCTCTAGAACGAGGTATAAATTTAATTGATACTGCTGAAATGTATGCAATTCCACCTAGAAAAGAAACTTGTGGTTTAACAGAAAAATATATTGGCAGTTGGATTAAAAAATTTAAAAGAAGAGATAAATATTACATTGCCACTAAAGTTGCTGGTCCTGGAATGGATTATGTTAGAAAAGGTTCTAGGTTATCTAAAAAACAAATTATTGAAGCAGTTGATAACTCATTAAAAAGATTACAAACAGATTATATAGATCTATATCAAGTTCATTGGCCTGAAAGAAAATCTAATTATTTTGGAAGACTTGGTTATGTTCATGATAAAGACGATGATGGTGTGGCGATTACTGAAACGATGGAAGCATTGAATGAAATTGTTGATGCAGGCAAAGTGAGATACATAGGCGTCAGTAATGAAACACCTTGGGGTGTTATGGAATATTTGAGATTATCTGAAAAAAGCGATCAAGCTAGAATAGTAAGTATTCAAAATCCATATAGCCTGCTCAATCGAACGTATGAAGTTGGACTTGCTGAAATGTCTCATAGAGAGGATGTTGGGTTATTGGCATACTCTCCATTGGCTTTTGGTATTCTGACAGGAAAATATGAAAAAAACACACCAGCAAATTCTAGAATGGGGCTGTTTGGTGATTGGTTTACTAGATATAGTAATGATCAATGTAAGGAGGCAACCACAAAGTATATACAGCTTGCAAAAGAATTAAATATGAGCGCAACACATCTTGCTCTAGCTTTTGTAAATACAAGATCATTCATCACAAGTAATATCATTGGAGCAACAACTTTAGAACAACTTGAAGAAAATATTGATAGCATTGATATTAAAATTACTGATGAGATTAACGAAAAAATTAATGCTATCCATCAATCCATACCAAACCCTGCTCCTTAATTAAACATCTAACTTTTTATCCATCCAAACTTCTATTTCCATTTTCGAAGCGTTGATATCTGATACATTAATTAAATTTCCAATAAGCAGGTGTATCTGTCCAGAATATTTTAAAAAACTATGTCTAGGCCAGTACAATCCTGCATTATGTGTAACTGGAAGTATTGGTAATTGAAGTTTTTTGGACATAATAATTCCTCCTTGTTTGATCTCTGTTTTTGCATCAACTGCAACTCTAGTACCTTCTGGGAAAATAATAATAGAAAAACCATTATTATATAATTTATCTGTTTCAGTAATCATCTTTTTTATAGCACTAGAACCGTTTTCTCGATCAATCGATATATTTTTTAATAAAAATAAACACCACCCAAAAAAAGGAACATACATTAATTCTCTTTTAACAATAAAAATTGGTTTAGGGATGATTAGAAGAAAAAATATCGTCTCCCATGTTGACTGATGTTTAGAAAAGATTAAATTCTGCCTTTTTGTTAATTTTTCCAAACCATCTACTTTATATGATATACCACATATATATTTTAGTGATATTATTGATATCCATGCCCACAATTTGGCAATATATAATGCTGGCATATAACCAAATAATCTACAAAAGATGAGTAGAAATGATAATAAAATTGTTGTGGAAGCAAATATAATCCAAAATAATAATGCTTTTGTAAATAAATATAAATTATTTATCATTTTTAATTATATATTCCACTGCATCTAATAAATCATCAAACATCAAAACTTTTAATTTTTTTTCTTTCTCAATTTGTTGTCCATTTCCTGTTCTTACCCCAATTGGTATACATCCAGATTCAATCGAAGCAAAAAGATCTCGTGGCGTGTCCCCTATTGAATATGTAGATGATAAATTTATCTTCATTCTCTCAGCAACATCTAAAAACATTCCTGGATTAGGTTTTCGATTATAAGATTTGTTATTAGAGTCAGGACAATAAGAAAAAAGGCCAATATTTCCAGCATGATTATGAATAACATTGACCATTTTATTATAAATTTCAATGAAATTTTTATATGTAATAATTTTCTTTTTTATCCCTGCCTGATTAGAAATTACTATTATGAAATAATCATTTTCTGTTAGTATCTTAATTGCATCTAAACTTCTAGGTATAGGTATCCATTCATCAGCTGACTTAATATAATCATTTGAATCATAGTTGATAACCCCATCTCTGTCTAAAATAATATATTTCTGTTCTTTCACGTTTGAAAATATTTTTCAAAAAAAGTTACAACCTCTGTAATTTTTATTTGATCTTGTTTCATGGTATCTCTATTGCGTATAGTTACCATATTTTTCTCTAATGTCTCAAAATCAACTGTTATGCATAAAGGTGTACCAATCTCATCATGTTTTCTGTAGCTTTTACCAATATTACCAGTATTCTCAACTACAACCCTACCAATGCCAGTTTTTTGTAACTCTTTTTTTAATTTTATAGCGTTATTAACAATTTCATCATTATTTTTCTTCAAAGGAATTATTGCCGCTTTAACTGGAGAAAGATGTGATTTTAAAGATAACACTAATCTCTCTTTACCATCTTCAAGTTTTTCTATTTTGTATGCTTCATTAAGAATAGCTAAAATACCTCTATCTACACCTGCAGACGGTTCAATAACAAATGGTACTATCCAATTATTATTTTCATCTTGTATGGCTAATTTTGCATTAGATGTATTATTCTTATCAACATTTGCAGTAATATTGAGATCTTTTTGATTTTTTGTATGCGATCCTAAATCAAAATCAGTTCTATTAGCTATTCCCTCTAATTCTTCTAAACCATGAGGGAATTGATACATAATATCTGTTGTTGATTTTGAATAATGAGATAAATCTTTATCTGGCACATTAAAAATTTTCAAATTATCTTTTGATATCCCTTGTTTTATCCACCATTCCATGCGGGTTTTCACCCATTCTTTATACCACTTATCAGCTGAACTAGGTTCTACAAAAAACTCCAATTCCATTTGTTCGAATTCTCTTGTTCTGAAAATAAAATTTCTTGGAGTAATTTCATTTCTAAAGGCCTTACCAATTTGAGCTATACCAAATGGAAGAAATCTAGATGTTGAATCAACTATGTTTTTGAAATTAGTAAAAATCTGCTGGGCTGTCTCAGGTCTTAAATATGCGAAATTACTTCCATCATCTATTGGACCTATATTTGTTTTAAACATTAGATTAAATGGCCTAGGTTCAGTTAAATTGCTTGAACCACATGACGGGCATTTATTGTTCTCAATTTCTTCAGCTCGCCAACGTGATTTACAAGATTTGCAATCAATCATCGGATCAGAAAATGTATCTACATGACCAGAATGTTTTAAAACTTCATGGTGAGTCAATATAGAAGAGTCTAAACCTTCAATGTCATCCCTATCATAAACCATAGCTGCCCACCATGATTTTTTTAAGTTATTTTTAAGCTCAACACCTAATGGGCCATAATCATATAAACCTTGAAGGCCACCATAAATTTCATTTGATTGATATAAAATTCCTCTTCTTTTACAAAGGGATACCAAATCTTCCATACTATTTGCTGTCAATGGTCCTTCCTAATTATCTGTCATTGTTGATATAGACCATTATAAGACATTCTTCTAACTTAAATTAATAAAAGTTATAAATAGAATATTTTTCAATATGTCTTTTATTGGGTATTAATATGCTCTATAATAGTGCATATGCACTAATTTATGATAGTCAATGCCCTAAATTAATGCATTATCATAAAAAAAACCTCTATAATCATTGATTTATATGGGATATAGAGTGGCATGATAAATGCAAATGCATACATACATAACAAATTAAGTGAGGTTAAAAATGAGTGCAGAAGATATATTAAAGATTGTCAAAGAAAAGGAAGTAAAATTTATTGACTATCGTTTTACAAATACTCAGGGCAAAGAACAACATGTGACTGTTACGGCCAATGATAAAGGTATAAAAACAGATCTTAAGGAAGGGAAAATGTTCGATGGTTCTTCAATTGCAGGTTGGAAAGGAATTAATGAATCAGATATGATTTTACAACCAGATTCATCTACGGCCGTTATGGATCCTTTTTATGATGAGCCGACTTTGAATATTAGATGTAATGTGATTGAACCCACTGATGGAAAACCATATGAAAAATGTCCGCGATCTGTTGCAGAGAAAGCTGAAAAATATCTTCAAGATACTGGCTTTGCAGATACAGCATACTTTGGTCCTGAAAATGAATTCTTCATTTTTGATGATGTAAGGTTTGAAGATAAATTAGGTAGCTGCTTTTTCAGTGTAAGTTCTTCGGAATCTTCTTATAACAGTGGTAAAGAAATTGAAGAAGGAAATATGGGTCATAGGCCGCTTGTTAAGGGTGGTTACTTTCCAGTACCACCAGTTGATGCTTTGCAAGATTGTCGATCAGCTATGGTAACAACATTAGGTGAAATGGGCGTTCCTTGTGAAGTACATCATCATGAAGTAGCAACAGCTGGACAAGGTGAAATTGGGGTTCAATTCAATACTCTTGTCAGAAAGGCTGATGAAGTACAAATCTATAAATATGTAGTTATGAATGTTGCTCATGCATATGGAAAAACTGCAACATTTATGCCTAAGCCTCTAGTTGGCGATAATGGAACTGGAATGCATGTACATCAAAGTCTTGCAAAAGATGGTAAAAACATTTTTGCCGGCAATAAATATGGGAAATTGTCACAAGAAGCACTGTGGTATATTGGCGGGATTATTCGTCATGCAAGGGCTTTAAATGCATTTACAAATGCATCTACCAATAGCTATAAAAGATTAATACCAGGGTTTGAAGCACCTGTCATATTAACTTATTCAGCTAAAAACAGATCTGCTTCTATTCGTATACCATACGTCATGAGTGATAAGGCAAGAAGGATTGAAGTTAGATTTCCAGATGCTACAGCAAATCCTTACTTTGCGTTTTCAGCTATGATGATGGCTGGCTTAGATGGTATTAAAAATAAAATGGACCCAGGAAAAGCACTTGATAAAGATTTGTTTGAATCTAAAGATGAAGATATAAAAATGGCACCAACAGTTGCTCCAAGTCTAGAAGTTGCATTGGATTCGCTCAATACAGATAGAGAGTTTCTTAAAATGGGCGATGTCTTTACGGATAAAACCATAGATGCATATATTGAACTTAAAATGGAGGAGGTACAAAGGCTCCGTCAATCAACTCATCCATGTGAGTTTGAAATGTATTATAGCTTATAAAAATAAAAAGGCTGCTCATTGTGAGTGGCCTTTTTGATGATGATTATATGAATACATATATAAATAAAAAAATAAATTTACCTGAAGAATACTATAAATTAAGTTATGAAATATTAGATAATCTTAGTACGGCGATTCTTATTCTTGATGATGGCTTTAATATTTTTTATAAAAATACATCAGCGTCGAGTCTTCTAGGCACTAGCAATAAAACATCAGATATATCCACACTAACTTGCGAAAGTTTAGATTTAATGAGTTATATCAAAAAAGTAAAAGATAATGAACAATCTATCATGTTGAGAGATTTAAAGTTCAAAAATTTTGATAGGTTAGAAAAAATTGTAGATTGTAATATTTCTAGCTATTTTAATGATGATAAAAATTTCATATTAGTAGAATTTAATGAAACCGATAGATTATATAATATATCACTAGATCAAAATTTAATTGACCAGCAAAAAGCTACTAGAGAAATGATAAAAGGTTTATCTCATGAGATAAAGAATCCTTTAGGTGGAATTATGGGGGCAGCTCAGTTACTAGACAAATCATTGGACGATCAAACTTTAACAAAATTTACAAATATAATTAAAAAAGAATCAGAAAGACTATTAAATCTTATAAACAGCATGGCGTCTCCATCACAATTATCAAAATCAGGATTTACAAATATACATGAAATAACAGAACATGTTATTGAGTTATTCAATTATGATCCAGATACCACCAATATAGAATTTGTAAAAGATTATGATCCTAGTATTCCTCAACTATATATTGACAAAAATCAAATAATACAAGCAATAATAAATATAGTTAAAAATGCTATACATGCATCAAATAAATCTGGGAAAATATTATTAAGAACAAGAACAGAACTGAAATATACAATAGGCAACACTAAGTATGATTTAGTGGTAAAAATTGAGATTGTTGATAATGGTATAGGAATTCCTGAAGAAAAACTAAAAGAAATCTTTTATCCAATGGTAACCACAAAAAATGATGGAATGGGTTTGGGGTTAACTATTGCTCAATCACTTATTATGCAAAATAATGGCCTAATTGAATGTAGTAGTAAAAATGGTGAAACTATTTTCTCAATTATTTTACCTTGGGGTGTACAAAAAAAATGAAATCAAATTTATGGATTGTTGACGATGAAGAAAGCATAAGAACTATATGCACAAGTGCCTTAGAAGATATTTTTTCAATAGAAACATTTAAAAATGGCTCTGAAGCTGTTCTAGCTTTAAATAATAACAAACCTGATTTAATAATAACGGATATTAAAATGCCTGGAATGTCAGGAATAGAGTTACTACAAAAAGTATCAAATAAATATCCTAACTTACCTACTATTGTGATTACTGCGCACTCAGATATAGACAATGCTTTATCTGCATACAAAGGTGGAGCTTTTGAATATCTACCAAAACCATTTGATGTTGATACAATTAGAAACCTTGCTGAAAAGGCTATTAAAAATAATAATCTCAATATTAAAGATATAAACAAACAAGAAGCTTTTGATACTAGAATTATAGGAAAAGCCAAATCACTACAGAATGTTTTCAGGGCTATTGGAAAAATTTCAAAAACAGAAATAAGTGTCCTTATAAAAGGAGAATCTGGAACTGGCAAAGAACTTGTTGCTAGATCTATTCATCAAAATAGTCCCCGCTCAAAAAATCCTTTTATAGCAATTAATGTAGCTGCTATTCCACATGATCTTTTAGAATCAGAATTATTTGGACATGAAAAAGGTTCATTTACAGGAGCACAAACACAAAGAATTGGCAGATTTGAGCAAGCTAGAGGAGGTACATTATTTTTGGATGAAATTGGTGATATGCATACAGAACTTCAAACTAGACTGTTGAGAGTACTTTCTAGCCAAGAATTTTATAGAGTAGGAGGGCATAATCCATTAAAATCTGATGTTAGAATAATTGCCGCTACTAATCAATCCATTGAAGAATTAATTAAAAAATCTAAATTTAGAGAAGATCTCTATCACAGACTCAATGTATTCAAGATTGATTTACCTCCATTAAGAGAAAGAACAGAAGATATAGAAATTCTTATTAATCATTTTTTACAAAGATCAGCAAATGAATTAAATATTGATAAAAAAACTATAGATAAAATATCTTTAGAATATTTAAAAAATTTTCATTGGCCAGGTAATATCAGACAACTTGAAAACTTGTGTAGATACTTGACTGTTATGTGCCCATCATCTGCGATAACTATGGATGACATACCTGCAGATATTACAACAAGCATATCCATTGACAAGAACACTGATGGAGATTGGAAATCATACTTAAAGAATCATATAAGAGATAATATTAAACAAGATCCCAACTTACTAAAAAAACTCAACAATGAATTAGAAAAAATTATGATTGATGAATCTTTAAATGCGACTGGTGGTGTAAAAATAGAAGCAGCTAAATTATTAGGTTGGGGTAGAAATACACTTGCAAGAAAAGCAAAAGATTAACCATCTAGTAAAAATTTCATTTCGTTTGATGGTGCTGAATTTTCATAGAGAATGCGATAAGCACTATTTACTATTGGGCCAGATTTAAAAAAATTTTTATTCATATACAATGTTTTTGTGCATAAATAGCCTTCTACAGTTCCTAACTTAAATAAAATGTCATTAATAGAATTATTTCTTGCCAAAAGACTACCAAAAGTTCTATTTCTAGAAGTATCATTTAAGCAAGTTAATGCAAGATCTCCATGACAAGCTGGTGAATCAATAGTTTGAGAACGTATATTAGAGTCTACTTTATATCTTTCATCTAAATTTTCTATATGGCCAGAAATATTAATAATTTCATCTTTGCCATATTTCATTAAGTTTTCAATTACAGCTTTTTTAGAATAATTTTCAGACAATATACCTGCTAAAATTGCACAGATATTCTTTATGATTGCTGAAATCTGAACTCCAATTATATCGCTAGTAACTACAAGTTTAAAATAATCTGATTGTATAGAATTAATAAATTGTGTACTCTCATTGATATTTGTAGAAGCCAAACTTACTTGAATTTCTTTATTATCAATCAGATCTGATGCAAAACTAGGACCTGAAATCATGCATTTAGTTATACTTGGTGAAATTTCATTATCTAATATTTGATGAAAAAGTAGTCCTGAATTGTGATCTATTCCTTTTGTAATCCAAGAAATAAAATTAGATTTTGAAAAATATTCTTTATAATTTCTAACTATACTTAAAAAACCTGAACTAGAACATGCAATTAAATTTATATGATTATCAGAACATGTAAGTTGATTAATGTCATCATTTAATTCTAAAACATTGATGTCTTGGTGTAAGTTAAATGATTTAAGAAAAGAAGATTTATTCCTGACAAAAACATCTACTTTATTGGTATTTTGATAAAGATGTTCGGCAATAGCAGAGCCCCATTCTCCAGCTCCAAAAATTCTATAATGAGACTTCATTTTTCCTTTCTTTTTAAAAGTTCTTGATGATAGAGTGAAGCAAAATCAATCGGGGATAAAAATAAAGGCGGAAAACCACCTTTTTCAACAAGATTAGATATATTTTCTCTAGCGTATGGATATAAAATTTCTAAGCAGTTTATATTTAAAAATCTATTTCTAATTTCATCTGTAGCGTTTTCAATCTCAAATATTCCTGCTTGTTTAACCTCTGCCATATATACAACGAAATCGGTAGTTTCCGCTTTTACATTTACATCAAGCATAATTTCGTATGCTTTATCATTTATCTTGTTTATATCACTATTTAAATTAAATCCTACTTTAGGAGTAATATTCATGTCTTCAAAAATTTTAGGCGCTTTTGGTGATTCAAATGAAACATCCTTAGTAAAAATCTTTTTTATCGTAAATGTAAATTTATCTTCACTCATTTTTTGTTGTCACCTACTAGTGGCATATTATGTTCTATCCAAGATTGTAACCCACCTTCCAAATAATAGACGCTGTTATAACCCTCTTTTACAAATTTTTTGGCAGCAGTTATTGCTTCTGGCTCTGTTGTTGAGTATGCAATTATAGGATTATTTTTATCAATTTTTTTATCAGTTATTTCTTCTAAGTTAACATTCATAGAATCAATGATATGTCCTTTTAAAAATTCATCTTTCGACCTGAGATCAATCAGTGTAATTTTTGATTGATTAATCATCTTTGTTAATTCCTGGTGAGATAAAGATTTATATTGCTTAGTGATATTATTAACTTCTAAAGTTAATATCATAGATAAAAGTATTATAAAGACTATAAATAAAATTATATGATTCGAGAAAAACTCTATTAATTGATACATTTTAAAAATTAATTATTTATGTGATGAACAAAATACTTCTCTCATCATTTCAATGAGCTGTAATGTTTTGATATCGCTTACCTTATAAAAAACTTTATTCGCTGATTTCCTTGCAGAAAGTATACCTTTGTCACGTAATATAGCTAAATGCTGTGATATATTACTCTGTGATGTTCCTACATTATCAACTATATCTTGAACGCTAAACTCCCCTTCACCTAATTTACATAATATCATCAATCTGAGCGGATGTGACATAGCTTTCAGTGATCTAGATGCAAGTTCAACATCAGCCTGTATTTGTTCTTCGGCAGACATTTCTTGTGAATTAATTTTTGCGTTTTCAGATTCCATAAATTATATATTATTATATACCTATATTAGACAAAACTAATAAGATAATAAAGAAATAAAATGTTATATTTAATATGACTTAGAAAATGCAATGAATAAGCTAATAAAATATATATCTTCCTTTGCAATTATCATATTCCTATCTCTGATGATGAACCATAATTATGTTCATGCTGAGAAAAACGATGAGATTCCAGCTGACAAAATAAGACAATTTGTAGACATATTTCAGAAAATTAAAAAACAATATGTTGATGATGTGGATGATCAAACATTATTCAATCATGCAATTAAAGGAATGGTGACTGGACTAGATCCTCACTCTACATACATGTCAGGGGATGAATATGAAGAATTAAAAATTGGTACAACGGGTAAATTTGGGGGGATAGGTATTGAAATTACAATGGAGGATGGTTTAGTCAAGATAGTTGCTCCAATTGATGATACACCAGGCAGCAGAGCTGGTCTAAAGTCGGGTGATTTTGTAATAGAGGTAGATAATGTATCTTTAAGAAATAAATCAATAAATGAAGCAGTAAAATTAATGAGAGGCGATCCTGGAACAAAAGTGGATATTAAAATATTAAGAAAAGGATTAAACGATCCATTAGAAATTTCCATAACTCGGGAAATTATCATATCAAAAGGTATAAAATCAGAAATTTTTGATAATAATATTGGTTATATACGTCTTGCAAGTTTTCAATCTAATTCCACTAATGATATTGAAAAAGAAGTAGTTAAATTAAAAAAACAAACTAAAAATGAACTTACAGGACTAATTCTAGATTTAAGAAATAATCCCGGAGGAGTACTGGGCGCAGCTGTAGGAATATCAGATTTGTTTCTTAAAAAGGGAAAAATAGTTTATACGAAGGGAAGAACAGCTACATCAGATCTAGAATATTATGCAACACCACAAGATATTTTGGAGGCATTGCCTATTTTAGTGATGATCAATGGAGGTTCAGCATCAGCATCTGAAATAGTAGCTGGTGCATTACAAGATAATGGACGAGCAACTGTAGTGGGTACTAAATCGTTTGGTAAAGCATCAGTACAAACTATACAAGAATTATATGACGGTTCAGCATTAAAATTAACCACAGCAAAGTATTATACTCCAAATGGCAGAGATATTCATAAAGAGGGAATTAAACCAGATATTATTTTAAACAAAGAAGACAATGATAAAAAAAATATTGAAACTTCAAAACTCAAAGAACCTTATGATAAAGATCAAGAATTATTACAAACGATAGAATTGATGGAAAAAATTGCTATATCTAATCACAAAATTTTTATTAATGACTCTATAAGTAGAAATTGAAAAAAATTAATTTTTTTTTAGTATTATTTTTAATATTATTTGTATTTAGTGGATGCTCGCCTAAAAAAATAAACCCCTGCAATACTAGCAACAAAATAGCTGATAAAATTTATAATGACTATAAGAATAAAATCGTTTGTTTCAAAACAATAGATAGTTATGATTTAGACTATCTAAATAGTAAAGATTTAATTATATTTGGACACCTAACATATCCAAAGATAAAAAAAGAAACTTATAATGCAATTATATTATCTCATGGATCTGGTGGCATCAGACGTTATCACGAAAAATATGTCAATTTATTAAACGATAACGGTTATGTTGTATTTCAGATTGATCACTACACAGCAAGAAATATTAAATACGATAAAACATTTTCAAAAGTTTCAGGTATTACTTTTATGAATGATTCATTCAAAGCTTTAAAATTATTAAAAACAAATCCAGCTATAAACAAAATAGCTTACATAGGTTGGTCCCAAGGAGGTGTTGGGCCGATTTTATCTCATTTTAAACCTATTACGGCTGCTGTAAATAATGATGAAGATATATTTGATGCATCCATTGCCATTTATCCCTACTGTGGATTTACTTTCCCTGATAATACACCAACTCATACACCATTATTAATGATTACAGGTAATGCAGATGAACTAACTCCTGAGCGAGCATGCAGAAATTTATTTTCAAAGTTTTTTAAAAATAAGAATAAAATTTTTCATACATCCTTACCCAATGCTCATCATGGATTTGATAATCCATTTTTATATTTTGGTTTTACTTTTGAAAAATTACCAAGTTTAAATATAATTAATAAAAATTGTACATTAACAATTTCTAATGCAGGGAAAATTATAACTTTGAATAATGAAGAAGTCACTACTCCTAAGGCTAGTGAAAAATTTCTACATCGATGTTCTGCGAAAGGGGTTACAGTGAAATACAATGCCCAGGCTACTAAAAAATCACAAAATATTATTTTAAATTTTTTATCAAGAGTTTTTAAATAATGCACGTAGGCTCACAAGCACAACCATGCCGCTACTACACATACCGGAAGTATCTCTATAACTTCTTTTTTTAGAATTTTAGTATCTTAAACCGAAAAGGATCATAACCAACACCAACACAACAGTCAGTGCGACAACAGCTCCAATGATCATAAGTACTAGTAATAAGTCTCCCATATCCCTTTAACCTCTCTATATAAATACTGTTCTGTTATCTAAACCATACAATAATCAATGATTTCGGTCAATATGGAACTTTAAGTATAATTATGTAAGTTGCTATCATGTTCATAAAATAGTAATTTAAAGAGAGTTTTATGATGTTAGTTAAAAAATTCGCAATAAATCCGATTAAAAAATTAGCTTTTAATATTTTAAAAAAGAGAAGAGAGGTATTTCCTAAAATTCTAAGTATAGAATTTACTAGCGCATGTAATGCAAAATGTATAATGTGTCCTCAACCTGAAATGGATAGGAAGAAAGAAAATATGTCAAATGACATACTTGAAAAAATAGTTGAAGATTGTAAAGGCAAACCTTTAAAAAAAATCAATTTGTTCTGGATGGGAGATTCAACCGTAGATAAAAATATGATTGAAAAAACTAGAATAATCAGAAAAAACCTTCCTAAAGTGAAATTATATCTATCTACAAATGCACAATTACTAACTGAAGAAAAATCTAAAATAATTTTAGATGAAGATCTGCTAGATGTTATAAATTTTGACATAGATGGTTTTACAAAAATGACTTTCGAAACTGTGAGAGTAAAATTAAATTTTGACAAAGTATTACATAATGTAAAATTCTTCTTAAATTATAAACAAAATAATAATATTAGACTTCCTGAGACAAGAGTAACTATCATTGATATGCAACCAACTAAACATGAAATAGAAAAATTTATAAAATATTGGACACCTAAAGTTGATAAAGTTGATGTAAATCACTATAACACTTGGCTAGGCACTCAAGATGAAAAAAATTATGATGGGGGTCATGTGAATGAAGAACATAAAGATAAAAGAAAAGAAAGTTTAGAAGAAAAATTTACATTTGCATGTTCACACCCTTGGGAAGAGATGGTAATAGGTGCTGATGGTAGAGTTGGACTGTGTTGTCTAGATTATGAACTTAAAGAACAAATCGGTGATGTAAGTAATGAAACTTTACAAGATATTTGGCGAGGTAAAAAAATTAACGCTTATCGCAAAAAACAATTAAATTTAGAGTATGATACTATAGAAGCCTGTAAAGATTGTAATGCACATACCTTTCAAAAAAACAAAACATGGGCAGTATTGCAGAAATTCTAAAAAAAAATATTAAAGTTATTCCAAACTTTCCTAAAAAAGGGATAATGTTTCAAGACATTTTTTCGTTGATAGGAAAGCCTAGAGTCTTCTCCAAGATTATTTTAGAAATATCTAAATACATAAAAAGAAATAAAATAAAAAAAATCGTTGGAATAGATGCAAGGGGGTTTATCTTTGGGGCAACTCTAGCTTACAAACATAATATACCATTTGTACCTGTTAGAAAAAAAGGTAAATTACCTGGATTAGTTTACAAAAAAAAATATAAATTAGAATATGGTTATGATGAATTAGAAATACAGAAAGAAACAATAAATAAAAAAGATAAAGTATTAATTATTGATGATTTAATTGCAACAGGTGGAACTGCTTCAGCTACAGCACATCTGATAAGAAAAACATCTGATGTTAATCCCCATTTTTTCTTCGTAATAGATCTTTATAATCTTGGTGGTTCGCTTAAATTAAAAAAATCTGGATACAAAGTTACAAGTTTAATTTCAACAGAAGGTTAATATGAATAAATTAGCAATAATTGGTGGAAGTGGATTATATAAAATTGACGGTTTAGAAAAAATATCTGAGAAAGATATCTCAACACCTTGGGGTAAACCTTCAGATAAAATAAATGTTTTTAAATTAGATGATAAAGAAATTCTATTCTTACCAAGACATGGCTTAAATCATACTATTTCTCCCACACATATTAATTATCGTGCAAACGTGGATGCGCTAAAACAACTTGGTGCAACAGATATTATATCGGTTTCTGCTGTAGGTTCTTTGAAAGATAATATGAAGCCAGGAGATTTTGTTTTGGTTGATCAATTCATAGATAGAACATTTGCAAGAAATAAAAGTTTCTTTGGAGATGGCATAGTTGTCCACGTCTCTATGGCAAAACCAACAAGTGAAGGGTTAGCTGATGCTTGTGAGTCATCACTCAAAGAATTGAACATAGAGTATCATCGTGGTGGCACTTATTTAGTTATGGAAGGCCCCCAATTTTCTACTCTGGCAGAATCTAATATGTATAAATTATGGAATGCAGATATTATTGGAATGACGAATATGCCAGAGGCTAAATTGGCTAGAGAAGCAGAAATAAGATATATGACTGTTGCTATGGTCACCGATTATGATTGTTGGCACCCAAATCATGAACATGTAGAAGTACAAATGATAATCGACACATTAAATAAAAATGCGGATAATGCAAAAAATATGATCAAATTAGTTATAAAAAACTTTGAAAACTTTATAAAAGAGGATGACCCTGCCAACAATTGTCTTGATACTGCCATAATTACAGATCTTAAAAAAGTTGATAATGAATCAAAAAAGAAACTTAAAAATATACTAAATAGAGTTTTAAAATGAAAGTTAATGGAAAAACATATAAAACTATTTGGTATGATGAAAAAGAAAGAACAATAAACATAATAGATCAGACAAAGCTTCCACATAATTTTGTAGTAAAAAAAATATCTAGTCTTGATGAAATTATATATGCCATTAAAAATATGGAAGTTAGAGGAGCTCCCTTATTAGGAGGTGCAGCGGCATATGGAATGTGTTTAGCTATAAAGAAGAATTCTACTGATGAAATTATTGATGATGCGGCAAAAAAATTAATAAATTCAAGACCAACCGCAATAAATATTTCATGGGCTGTTGAAAAAATAAAATCTGAACTAGCAGAAGTATCTAATGAACAAAAATTTTCACACGGTATTAAGGTAGCAAATAAAATATGTGATGATGATATTGAATCTTGTCAGTCAATAGGGTCTTATGGTTATGAATTAATAAAAGATATTTCTGATAATAAAAAAAATAAATCTCTAAATATTCTAACTCACTGTAATGCAGGTTGGCTTGCAACTATAGATTGGGGTACTGCTACTGCGCCTATATATTATGCCAATAAAAGGGGTTTAAATTTACATGTGTGGGTTGATGAAACTAGACCAAGAAACCAAGGTTCTTCATTAACATCGTATGAATTCAATCATGAAAATATAGCTAACACAATAATTACAGATAATGCAGGTGGGCTTTTAATGCAACAAGGACAAATAGATCTTTGTATAACTGGTGCTGATAGAATAATAAGTGATGGTTCTGTGATAAATAAGATAGGAACATATTTAAAGGCATTAGCAGCTCATGCAAATAATATTCCTTTTTATGTTGCAGTGCCAACTAGTAGCATAGATTGGGATACAAATAATGCAAATGAGGTTCCTATAGAAGAGAGAAGTGGTGATGAACTATCAAATATCACCGGCGTGGATAATAAGGGTGAAATCAAAAAAATAAGAATTTATCCAAAAGAAAGCTCAACATTAAATCCAGCCTTTGACATAACCCCCGGTAAATTAGTAACAGGAATAATCACCGAAAAAGGAGTATTTAATGCAAGTGAACAAGGACTTAAACAATTAAAAACTATCTCATAGAAGCTGCAATATTACCACCATCTACTGTTAGTATTGCACCTGTTGTTTTCTGTGAGAGCGCTAAATGTAAAAAAGCATTTGCAACATCTTTGCTTGTTACTTCATCATGTAAAAGATTGCCTTTCATGTAATCTGTAATTGTAACTGATCTAGCCTTAGCTCTAGCTTTTATCATTTTTTTATTTAAAAGTCCGCTTTGTATTCTATCAGCATTGACTCCATTCGATCTAATGCCATTTGAACCATAGTCCAGTGCATATTGTTTGCATAAGCTCAATAAGGCAGCCTTTGGAAGTCCATAAGGACCAAAATTCTTACCAGGATTTACAGATTGCTTAGAAATATTAAATAAAAGACAACCTTTATTATTTTGTTTGAGCATAATTTTTGTAGCCTGTGATGCGCAGTTTTGATGAGAAAAAAAATTGTTCTCAAAACTTTTTCTTAATAGTTTTTCATCTATTTCTGCAATAGCTCCTGTATCAGCTGAACCCGCATTCGAAATTAAAATATCAATACCGCCCAATCTTCCACAAATAATTTCAAAAGCTTTAGTAACTGACTTTTTGTTAGTTACATCACATTCTATACATAAATCATTTATTTTCTTTTTCAAGGTATTTATTTTTTTAACGTCTTTATCTAAAAGAACAACTTCTGCTCCTTGAGATTTAAATAGTTTATATGTTTCATAACCAATAACGCCACAGGCTCCTGTTATAACAACAACGTTGCCTTGCAATGGCAATGATGTCTTTTTTATCTTTGCTTGTTCTAACGACCAATATTCAACATCAAATAAATCTTTCTCCGCGATAGGTCTATATTGGCTTGTTTCTTCAACTGATGTAATGACTTTAGCATTGGCTTCTGCTAAATCACCTGCAACAATACAATCTTTCATACTTTTACCAACACTAAATAAACCCATATTTTGTACATAAATTAATCTTGGTAATGTGTCTAACATAATTTTCTTACCTTTCGACTTTGATTTGTTACGTTTAAAGTATTGAATATACTTTTTTTTATAATCAGTAAATAATTTTTTTAAGTTATTCAAATTATCTAAATCTTTATTTTCTATAATTAGCGGAAATGGTTTGATGCGTATCACATGATCTGGCGTGATAGTTCCTTTTGTTGAATAATTTTTAACATTTTTCCCATTCATAAAATAGTCTAATTCTTTATTTTTTCTAAAATTGATTATAAATTTATCATTAGAATTTTTGTCTGAGAGAAGGCCGCGTAAAATAGGTGCTATATGATAAGACTTTATATTTTTATTTCTATTTGTAATTTGTCTTATTTTTTTATGTTTTAATTTTTTTATTGCTACCTCAGCTTCAGTAACATATTTAATCATCAAACTGTACGCATCTTTTGCATTATCACTAAAAGTAAATATGCCGTGTTTTAATAAAATAAGACAATTGATGTTAGGATTTTTTTCATACACTTCTTGAACTTTTTTTGCCAACATAAACCCGGGCATAACATATGGAACTATAGCTACTTTAGAATTAAAGATTTTTTTGCAAAGTTTTAATCCATCTGGCCTGTCTGTAATATCTAAAATAGGATTGGCATGTGTGTGATCTACATATTTTAAAGGTAAAAATGCGTGTAAAAAGGTTTCTACAGAAGGATTTGGTGAGTTCACATCAAGTAAATGTCTTTTCTGATAATTGACCATTTGCTCATCCGTTAAGTGTCTTTTTTTCTTTAAATTTAAAAGTGGTTTTAATTTTACTGCAGGAAGGCCTTGTGGCTCAATATCTGCCATATCCCATCCACTTCCTTTAACACATAAAACATCGTATGATTTGCCATCTAAATCGGGTAGCTTAGTTTTTACAGACGTATTGCCACCCCCGTGAATAACTAAATCAGGATTTCTTCCAAGTAATCTTGACGTATAAACACGTAAGGCAACATCTTTGTTATATCCTAATTTTTTATATTTTTTTATATATGTTTGTGCAGTACTTTCTGACCAGTTATTTTTCATATTGGTAATATATCATAGACATATCCTCTGAGATAGACTTCTTGTTTGCTATAATTTATTTATGAAAGTTTTTATTATTTGGTTGATCGGTGTAATTTTATGGAACTATGGTTACCCTGCAGCTTCACCTTTAGCTGATGTTCTAATGTCTGTTGTTTTATTTTTTATGAGCTATTTTTTAAAACTTTATATTTTTAAAACTACTTCTGATTAATTCTAGAGCATTACTCCATTAGTAATGTATGTAATTGTTGGCATATTAATAAGAGCCATGAGAATTGGTGATGTTAAAATTCCTAAAGCAGCAAAAATAATTCCTATGATTCCAGCTGTATAATCTTCGTTGGCTATAGCAAGAATTCCTAGAATCACTGCTAACGGGCTTAAGATAAAAGATAAAATAAAGATGCCAATAAACCCAAATACTAAACTTAGCACCCCATATGGTTGAGTATTTTTAATAATTATTTGTGGTTCTTTATTATCCATTATTCCACTGTAACAGATTTTGCTAAATTTCTTGGCTGATCTATATTTGTTTTTTTGTTAATAGCAACATAATAAGCTAGTAGTTGCATGGGTATTACATATGCCAAAGGTGCAATGAAATGTCCGCAGGGTGGCATTTTAATAATTTTGGTTTTATCACCTTTTTTGAATTTCAATTTCTTGTTCGTAAATATGTACACCAACCCTTGTCTTGCTTTAACTTCAGCAAGATTAGAAAGTACTTGATTAACTAAATTATTCTCAGGCATCAGACCTATAACAGGCATGTCTTTATCCACTAACGCCAATGGGCCATGTTTTAATTCACCTGCCGCATATCCTTCGGCATGGATATAACTTATCTCTTTCAGTTTTAATGCAGCTTCCAAAGCTATGGGATAAGAAGTACCTCTCCCTAAAAAAAGTGTATGGTGTTTTCTTTTAAAATGTTTTGCAATACTCTTCATTTCAGATTCAAGTTTATATATTTCTTTTAAAACTTTGGGCAATGTTTTTATCTCTCTTACAATAGAACTTTCTAATTTAGTATTACTTGTATAACGACATAAAACGCAAACTAATAAAAGCAGTGAAATTAATTGCGATGTAAATGCTTTAGTAGATGCAACACTGATCTCTGGACCTGCGCGTGTCAGGAAAACAAAATCTGATAACCTGGTTAATGAGCTTTCAGGGACATTGCAAATTGATAAAATTGATTTATAACTTAGCGTTTTTGCTTTTTTTGTCGAATAAACAGTATCAGCAGTTTCACCAGACTGTGAAATAGCAACATACAACGTATCTTTCAGAACATTTATTTGTCTATGTCTATATTCGCTTGCAATCTCAGCAGTACAAGTAATATTAGTCAATTCTTCTATCCAATTTTTTGCAACTAACGCTGCATTAAAACTAGTACCACATGCAACAAAATGAATATTTTTAATTTGCTTTAATAATTGATCAGATTTCGGGCCAAATATATTCGGGAGAACCTTATTTGTACTTAAATAATTATTAATTATATATCCAATGATATCTTTTTGTTCATGGATTTCTTTTTGCATAAAATGTTTATATCCACTTTTTGATATATCTTTTGCTTTAAGAGATGAGATATTTGATGATTTTCTTAATTTTTGACCATTTTTATTATATACAGATACATTAGTGGCGGTTATCTCTGCCACTTCAAAATCATTTAGTGTTATAAATCTTTTTGTTTTAGGTGCAATAGGTTGAATATCAGAACCAATATAATTTTCAGAAGAACCTATGCCTATTAGCAATGGGCTTCCATGAGATGCTGCGATTATATGATCTGGATAATTTTCATTAACTATACCAAGTGCATAAGTTCCTTTAAGTAGTTTGATTGAATCCATTACCGCTTTTAAAAATGTTTTTTTATTTGTAGTACTGGAATGTATTAGGTGTGAAATAATTTCAGAATCAGTATCTGAAGTAAAAATATAACCTTGCTTCTTTAAATTACGTTTCAATTCTTCGTAATTTTCAATAATTCCATTATGAACAATAGATATACACCCAGAATTATGTGGGTGTGCATTTTTAATATTGGGTATACCATGAGTTGCCCATCGTGTATGAGCAATTCCACATTTGCCATCTAGAGGATGTGATTTTAATAATTTTCTCAAATCACCAACTTTACCTTTGCATCTTATGCGTTTTAATCTTTTATTTTTGTTTATAACTGATATGCCTGCAGAATCATAACCTCTGTATTCTAGTCTCTGTAAACCAGTAACTAAAGAGTTCGCGACTGGCTTTGAAGAAACAACACCAAAAATTCCACACATTATTTTTTTCCAGCTTTAGGTTTGCTCTTCCACTTGTCTATAGTGATTTGTCTACTTCTTGCTAATGTTAGTTTACCCGGGACTGTATCTTTAGTTATTGTAGAACCTGCACCAACATATGTACCTTTTGTTACTTTGATTGGAGCGACTAATTTAGTTCCAGAACCTATAAACGCATTACTTTCAATAATGGTTTTATGTTTTTTATGGCCATCATAATTACAAGTTATAGTGCCTGCGCCAATATTAATGTTGTTACCAAGTTCTGCATCTCCGATATAGCTAAGATGATTTATTTTTGTTCCACTGCCAACAACAGAATTCTTAATTTCCACAAAGTTACCAATCTGTGCATCTTTTTTAATCATTGTACCAGCACGTATTCTTGCATAAGGACCCACAGTGCTATTATCGCCAATAGATGAACCAAAAATAATTGTATTTGGCTTTATATTCACATTGTTACCAATTTTACATCTATTTAAATAACAATTATGACCAATAATTGTATTGGAACCTATACTAACGTTATCTTCAAAGATACAATTGACATCAATATCAACATCTTTTTTAACTGTTAACGTTCCCCTAATATCAATTCTATTTATATCTCTTATTAGAGTCCCTTTTTTAACTAAGTTTTGAGCTTTTTTTAGAATGTTTTTTCTTTCAAGTTCAGCTAAATCTTTTTTTGAATTTATCCCCATAACCTCTACCGTATCATGTATTGAATGTGATGTTACTTTCAGTCCATTTCTACTAAACAAATTTATTAAATCAGTAAGATAATATTCTTTTTGATTATTATTGTTTTTTATTTGTTTAAGATATTTTCTTAAAACCCCTTCCTTAATTGCTATGATGCCTGTATTAATTTCTTTTATTTTTTTTATATCTTTATTAGCATCCCTTTCTTCAACAATATTAACAATTTTTTTATCAAGTCTCAAAATTCTTCCATAACCATAAGGATTATCCATAGTAATAGTGCCCAAACAAAGGTCATTTTTAGTCATTTTCCTCAAAATATCCTTAAGTGTTTTACTTTTAATAAACGGCACATCTCCACATAAAACTAGAATGGTATTGTTGGATTCTAATTTTTTTGAATTAATAGCTACCTCTAAAGCTTTCGCTGTACCATTAGATTTATTTTGAAAAGATTTTTTAACATTATAATTAGAAATAAAGTCTTCTAAATCCGGAGATGTTTTATTTAAAACACAGATTATATTTGAAGGCTTAATATCATGGACCGTATCTAACACATGCTCAATTATGTATTTACCTGAGATTTTAAAAAGCAACTTAGATTTGAGAGATGACATTCTCTTGCTTTGACCTGCCGCGAGAATTACTGTTGTAAATTTCACTTTCTATTCTTTAGCTTTTTGATAAGCCTTAACTGTGCTGCTGCTTGAGCTAATTCCGCTTTTGCCTTTGCAACATCTATGTCTGTGCTAGAATCCTCCATTGCCTTCTTTGCTCTATCTTCTGCTTCTTTAGCTCTTTCTTCATCTAGATCATCTTCTCTGATTGCTGTATCAGATAAGATAGTAACAATATCTGGTTGTACTTCTAGTAGACCCCCACTTATATAAAATGTTTTGGTCTCCGTTGGGGATATTTGAGCTCTTACATCTCCAGGCTTTAATTTTGTAATCAATGGTGTGTGTCTTGGAGTAATGCCAACTTCACCCATATCTGCTGGAGCAAAAACCATTTCAACGTTGTCGGAAAATAATTCTTCTTCAGCACTAACTATTTCTAATTTGAGAGTATTTTCAGTTTTCATTTTAATTCATCTGCTTTTTTTGTAGCCTCATCTATTGTACCAATCATATAAAATGCCTGTTCAGGAAGATGATCAAAATCTCCATTTACAATGCCTTGGAAACCAGCAATAGTATCTTTTAATGAAACGTATTTACCAGGACTTCCTGTAAAGGTTTCAGCAACATAAAATGGTTGAGACAAATATCTTTGGATTTTTCTTGCACGATTAACTGCTAATTTATCATCTTCAGATAATTCATCCATACCAAGAATTGCTATGATATCTTTAAGCTCTTTGTACTTCTGAAGAACACCTTGTACGGATCTGGTTGTATCATAGTGTTCTTGTCCTAATATTAATGGATCCAATTGTCTGCTTGTTGAATCAAGGGGATCAACTGCTGGATAAATACCTAACTCTGCTATCTGTCTAGATAGAACAACCGTTGCATCTAGATGAGCGAATGTTGTTGCAGGTGAAGGATCTGTTAAATCATCTGCAGGGACATAGACCGCTTGAATAGAAGTAATTGAGCCAGTTTTAGTGGATGTAATTCTTTCTTGTAAAACGCCCATCTCCTCTGCGAGTGTTGGCTGATAACCAACTGCAGATGGCATTCTTCCTAGTAAAGCCGATACTTCTGTTCCCGCTAACGTATATCTATAAATATTATCTATGAATAATAACGTATCACTACCGTCGTCCCTAAAATGTTCTGCCATTGTCAAACCTGTTAAAGCTACACGTAATCGGTTACCTGGTGGTTCATTCATCTGACCATAAACTAATGAAACCTTATCTATAACCTTTGCATCTGTCATTTCATGATAAAAATCATTCCCTTCTCTCGTCCTTTCTCCAACACCAGCAAAGACAGAGAAACCGCTGTGTTCAGCAGCAATATTTCTAATTAATTCCATTAAAATAACGGTCTTACCAACACCGGCGCCACCAAATAGTCCAACTTTGCTACCTTTAGCGAATGGACATATCAAATCAACTACTTTGATACCTGTCTCCAATATCTCAATCTCTGAAGCTTGATCAGAAAAAGTCGGGGCAGCTCTATGGATAGGCATATACTTATCTGCTTTAATATCACCTGCGTTATCAACAGGTTCACCAAGAACATTCATTATTCTCCCTAAAGTTTTATCGCCAACAGGAACACTGATAGGTTTGCCGGTATTGTTAACTTCCAAGCCTCTCTTTAGACCATCAGTTGAACCCATAGCAATAGTCCTTACTATCCCATCTCCAATTTGTTGTTGAACCTCAAGCGTTAAATTATTATCACTGATTTTCAAAGCATCAAATACTTTTGGCATAGATTGTCTTGGAAATTGAACATCTATTACCGCTCCAATAATTTCAACTATCTTTCCTGTTTCCATAAAAACTAATCTCCTTTAATAATATAAATCATAATGCTGCTGCTCCCGATATTATCTCAGATAACTCTTGTGTAATGGCAGCCTGTCTATTTTTGTTATAAATAAGTTTTAAATCTGAAATTAATTCAGCTGCATTATCTGAAGCTGATTTCATTGCTATCATTCTTGATGCTTGTTCACATGCAAGATTTTCAACTATAGCTCTATAAATAAGTGATTCAATATATCTTCTAAAGAGTGCCTCCAATATTTCTTCAGCATCTGGTTCATAAATATAATCCCAATAAAAATTATAATTTTCATCCTTCTCTTGGGAGACTATTGGTAAAATTCTATCAACAACTGGAAATTGAGACATAGTATTTTTAAAACTATTATATGAGATATACACTTCATCAATTTTTCCACTTAAAAATTTATCGACGGTGGTTTTGATAGTACCTAGTAATTGTTCAATAGTAGGTTTATCGCCAAGGTGTGTTGATTGTGCAATAACCTCTCCGCCCATTCTCTGGAAGAAACTCAATGATTTATTTCCAAATATACTAAATGCTGATTCAATATTATTTGTTTTATCACTCGTTGTTTTTTCTAATAACATTTTGAAAAGATTATTATTAAGGCCTCCACATAAACCTCTATCAGATGAAACAACAATATATGCTCTCTTTTTTACTTCTCTATTATCAAAAAAAGGTGAATTGTATTCTGGATGGGCATGTGCAAGATGTTGCATAACATTTACAATTTTATCAGCATAAGGTCTAGCTTTATTCATTTGGTCTTGTGCTTTTTTCATTTTACTGGCAGCAACCATCTCCATGGCCTTAGTAATCTTTTGAGTGTTTTGAATGCTCTTTATCTGTCTTCTGATTTCTTGACTACTGGACATTCCTACCACACCCCATTAGCTTTAAATTCTTCAAGAAGTTGTTTGAATGAACCTGCAATTTGATCATTATAATCATTCGATTCATTGACTTTATCTATAAGTTTTTGGTATTTTGACTTGGCAAATTCGTGCAGTGCTTTTTCAAAAGAAACGACTTTCGACAAGTCCACATCATCTATATATCCTTCATTAACTGAAAACAAAGATAGTGCCATTTCTGCCACAGTTAAAGGCGTATATTGGGTTTGTTTCATTACTTCAATTACTCTTTGACCTCTTTCCAATTGTTTTCTTGTTGCATCATCTAAGTCAGATGCAAATTGAGAAAAGGCTGCTAGTTCATTATATTGAGCAAGAGCGAGCCTTACTCCTCCACCAAGTTTTTTTATTATTTTGGTTTGGGCTGCTCCACCAACCCTTGAAACTGATAAGCCGGCATTGATAGCAGGTCTGATTCCAGCATTAAATAAATCCGTCTCTAAAAATATCTGGCCGTCTGTTATAGATATAACATTAGTTGGTATAAATGCAGAAACGTCACCTGCTTGGGTTTCTATTATAGGCAGTGCCGTTAAAGATCCAGTTTTGGATTTAATCTTACCATTTGTTATATCCTCAACAGCTTTTTCGCTAATACGAGACGATCTTTCTAAAAGTCTTGAATGCAAATAAAAAACATCACCTGGATATGCTTCTCTTCCTGGAGGCCTCCTTAATAATAAAGAAACTTGTCTATAGGCCCATGCTTGTTTGGTTAAATCATCATATACTATCAATGCATCTTGCCCATTATCACGAAAGTACTCACCCATTGCACATCCTGAATATGGCGCTATATATTGCATAGCTGCAGAATCTGAAGCTGACGCTGCCACCACAATTGTATGTTTCATAGCATCATGCTCTTCCAATTTTCTAACAACTGCTGCAATAGAAGATGCTTTTTGACCAATCGCAACATATATACATTTTATACCTGTCCCTTTTTGATTAATAATTGCATCAATAGCAACAGCAGTTTTACCTGTTTGTCGATCTCCAATTATTAATTCTCTCTGACCTCGTCCAATCGGTACCATTGAATCAATTGATTTTAAACCTGTTTGTACAGGCTGATCTACAGATTTTCTCTCAATAACACCTGGTGCAATTTTTTCTATAGCAGATGAATATGATGTTTTTATTTCCCCATTATTATCAATAGCCTCACCTAATGAATTAACAACTCTTCCTAGCAATTCATCTCCTACAGGTACTTCTAAAATTCTACCGGTGCATTTTACCGTATCACCTTCAGAAATATGCTTATAATCACCTAAAATCACAGCTCCAACAGAATCTCTTTCAAGATTAAGCGCCATACCATAAGTTTTGTTTGGGAATTCTAGCATTTCACCTTGGAGTGCCTCTGTAATCCCATAAATTCTTGCAATGCCATCAGTAAGTGTAATTACTGTTCCCTCATTATGAATGTCAGAACTTATATCAAATTTTTTTATTTTTTCTTTTATTAAATCACTTATTTCTGTTGGATTTATAGTCATAGTTACACCTTGTTTACATTGTTAATTCTTGTTTCATTTGTTCTAATCTATTTTTTATACTTAAATCAATAACTTCATCATCTATTTTTATTTTTATTCCACCAAGAAGATTTCTATTAATTGACTCTTGAATAATTATTTCATTATCAAATCTTTTTGCTAAAAAATCTTTAATAAGAGATTTTTGATTTGAAGACAATTGATATGATGTTTCAATTTCTGCTACAGAAATATTTTGAAATTCAGAAGATATTTTATCGTATAACTCAAATATTTCTTTTAAAAAGAATATTCTTTTATTGTTAAAAAGGTTGTGTAAGAAATTAATTAGTTTTTCATTTTTTTTATCTTTAAGAAAGCTCATAAGAAAGTCTATTGACTTTGTTTGGCTTATTTTTGGATTAGATAATAAAGCTTTAATATCTTTTCTGTCGGTAACATATGAAAGTATTTCTAAATTATTTTTCCAATCCGCAACCGTCTTGTCTTCACTAGCTGTTTTGAAAGCTGCTTCAGCATGTGGTCGTGCATATGTATAATTGTCTGACATTTTATAAATCCTTTAATGCTTTTTGAATAATTTCATCATGTTTTTTCTTATCTATTTCTTTGTCTATAATTTTCTCTGCACACTGTAATGAAAGATTTGACAGTTCTTTTTTTAAGCTTTCTTTTGCAATATTAGATTCTTGTTCAATTTGCTGATTTGCCGATTCTAATATCTTATTAGCTTCTATTTTGGCTTTAGCCCTTGCGTCTTCTACTATTGTATTTGATTGTTGTTGAGCTTGATTTAAAACGTCTGAAGCTTTGTTTTTAGCATCTTTCAATGTTTTTTCATATTCAGAAGCCGCTTCTTCCATCTTTTTCTTTCCTAATTCTGCTGATGCAAGGCCATCGGCTATTTTTTTTGAACGCTCATCCATAGCACTCGTTAGAGGTTCCCATAAAAATTGTTTAATAAACCACACAAAGATGATAAAGGTGATCATCTGGCCAAATAATGTTGCCGTTACATTCATCTGTTTATAACTCCTTTTTAACCTGCTCCTATAGCAGCTTTAGCAGCTCCAATAAATGGATTTGCAAAAACAAAAAACATCGCAAACGCTAGGACAATAAATGGAAATGATTCCATTAATCCAGCAGTTATGAACATTTGTATTCTAAGAGCTGGTAACATTTCCGGTTGTCTTGCTATACCTTCGATATATTTCATACATATAAGACCCCAACCTATGGCAGAGCCAAAACCTGCCGCGGCAAGCATGATTGACACTCCTAAGCTAGTTGATGAATATATCTGAGTTATCATTTCAGGTGTAAGTGTGTTTTCCATAGTATCCTCTTTTCAAAAAGTTAATGTGATTCCTCTGATGCTAAACTAATATACATTATTGCTAACACCATAAATATAAAAGCCTGTAATGTAATTACTAAAATATGAAATATTGCCCACAAAGTCCCTGGAACAGGAATAAAGTACCAGGGTAATAGTGCAATAAGTAAAAAGACTAATTCCCCCGTGAACATATTGCCAAATAATCTTAACGCCAAACTTAATGGTTTTGCTAGTTCTTCAACTAAAGTTAAAATAAAATTGATCGGAGCTAGATATATACCGAAAGGATGAACCAAGAATGACTTGAAGTAACCGAAAGAGCCTTTGATTTTAATATTGTAGTAGATGCATAAAGCAAATACAGTTAATGAAAGCGCAAAGGTTGTATGAGGATCTGTTGTGGGAACCACTTTTAGATAATGTATGCCCATAAGATCAGCAGCCTTTGGTAATAAATCAACAGGAATTAAGTCCATTGCATTCATCAAAAAAACCCATAAAAAAATCGTCAGACCCAAAGGTCCTACAATTTTATTAGGTTTTGGGAACGCTTCCTTGACTAGATTATTAACAAATTCAATTAAAGTTTCTAAGATATTTTGCATTCCTCTTGGTTCAGATGAAGTGATGTTTTTGCCAACGTTATAGCTTACAAACATTACAGATAAAGCAATTAATATGCTAAAAAACATCGTATCTAAATTAAAAGTCCAGAAACCGTTTCCAACAGATAAAGGCTGTAGATGATGAGATATGTACTCTACCGGATTATCTGTTGCTGAACCTGTTGCCATATTTTGCTTCTTTCATAAATTAATATATGTATTTGGTTTTAAAGAAGACATAACCTAATTGTGCCAATGCAAAAGCTACTAGTATTTGTATGGGTTCTAATTGAAGATTTACAATTCCTATGTAGAATCCTATCAATATTAAAGCCATTCTCAAAAATAAACTTTTAAATAGTAGCCAGGCACTTCTTCCTTTTTGATGCTCTTTTGCAGCTACAGCTGCATTATTGACGCCTCGAGCTAGAAGCAATGTGTTTATTACAGATATTAGCCCACCATAAAGTGATGGCCATATACTTTCTGAACCTAAGTTCATAAAAACAAACGCCACACCAATTGATATCAACGCTTGATACTGTATTACTCTTAACACGTTTAGACGTTCACCACGAGCAAAAAACCTGAGCCTTAAAGGCTCATGTAAGTATAAAAGACTATTGAAATGGATTCAATTTATATGTATCAGTTTATTAAAATTTAATATTATTGACTTTTAATCTTTTTAATTAATCCCTGCAATTCGTCAATACTGGTGAATTTTATTGTAATAGCGCCTTTCCCTTTAGCGGATGCTGTAATATGAGTTTTAGCTCCTAATATATCAGTCAGTTCTCTTTCTAAGAATGCGGTGTCAGGGTTTTTGGTTTTTTTTGCCATATCGCTTGGCTTGCCTGTTTGTTTTGCTTGAACTATTTTCTCTATTTCTCTAACAGACATTTTCTTGGCAATAGAAGATTTAATTAGATGGTCTTGCTCTTTTTGTGACAGAGATAAGACTGCTCTAGCGTGCCCCATTTCTATGAGTCCTTGCATAAGTTTAGACTTAACAAGCTCTGATAGTTCATTTAATCTCATTAAATTAGTTATATGTGAACGAGATTTTCCAACAAATTTTGAAATATCATCATGGCTCATTCCGTATTCTGAATTAAGTTTATGTAATGCCTCGCACTCTTCAATAGCATTCAATTGTTCTCTTTGTACGTTCTCGACTATTGCCGTAATAGCAGATTGTTTTTGATCTGAATCGACTACAACAGCCTCGATCATTTCTGAACGGATTGTTTGCATAGCTCTCCATCGTCTTTCTCCCGCAATTAATTCATAACCACCTTCAATCTTGCGCACAATAATTGGTTGGAGTTGGCCAACCATCTTGATTGTTTCACCCATTGAAGTCAAAGCTTCTTCTGAAAAGTTTTTTCTTGGTTGTGATGGATTTCTAGAAATTTTATCAACTGGTATATTAACTATATTCTGGTCACTATGTTTAGAGTCGAGTAATGGTTGATCTTGTGCAGATTCTTGAGGTGTGCTTAGTAGAGCTTCTAATCCAGACCCAAGGGCCTTTCTTTTTCTCATACTAATAATATAACCCTTCAAATCGATTATGTATAGTCAACTATTTTTCTAGTTTAATGATTTCACCAGCTAAAGATAAATATGAGAAAGCTCCTTTTGATGATGAATCATAGTTTAGAATTGGCATTCCATGGCTAGGGGCCTCAGCTAATCGTATATTTCTTGGTATAATTGTTTTGAAAACTTTATTTTTAAAAAATTTCATCAACTGACTACTTACATCGTCTGCCAAATTATTTCTTGAGTCAAACATGGTTCTTAAGATGCCTTTAATTTCTATATTTGAGTTTGCAGATTTTTTTATTTGCTCTATAGTTTTATTAAGTTCACTTAAGCCCTGTAGTGCATAAAATTCACATTGCACTGGTATTAAAACACTGGTACAAGCGACTAAGGCATTGACTGTAAGAATGTTTAATGACGGTGGGCAATCAATTAAAACATAATCATATTTGTCTGATGATTGCTTTATAATTTTAGATAATACAAATTCTTTGTCATTTGTGTTTAGCAGTTCTACTTCAGCTTGTGTCAGCATTGGGCTTGCAGGTAAGAGTGAATATTTATAATCATCTAAGTTAATAGTACATTCGTCAATATGTACATTGTTTAACAAAACATCATTGGCGGTTACATCTAATTCTTGAAAATTAATTCCAGACCCTTTTGTTGCGTTTGATTGTGGGTCCATATCGATTAACAAAACGTTTCTTTTGGTTTTACCTAGACAAGAGGCAAGATTAACGCATGTTGTAGTTTTGCCAACACCTCCTTTTTGATTTACTACTGCTACAATCTCAATCATGAAATGCTCTCCACCAGATATCTACTGGTTTTGAAAAATGTTGTATTTATTTTTTTTATATTAATATTATTTATATATTTGCTTTTTATTTGAGAGTTGTCCAATAATTCTAAAGAATTTGAACCTGTGATCATAAAAACTGGTATTTTACATCCGATGTTTTTTGAAATAGTTTTCATAATGAATAAAAATTTGTCAATGTAAGGGAGATGAGAAATTTTCTTATTAGTAAAATTCTTCAATACGATCGCATCTATTTTCTTGGTGGTTTTATAATTATAAAAATCTTCATTAACAAGGACAACATTCTTAAGATCCAGTCTAATTTTTATTTGTTCTAGGAAATTTAAATAGTTTTGACTTCTTTCTAATAATATATATTTATTTGTCATGTTAGATATAGCAAAAATAATCCCCGGTATACCTCCACCGGTCCCGATGTCAATCATTTGACCGTCCGGTATAATATCCTTAATCAACAAACAATCGTTTATTTCTCTCTGAATAAAATATTCTTTACTCTTAATACCAATAATATTATTTGTCTGTTGCCAAGAAAAAAGAGCGTCTATATATATTTCATATTTATTTGCTAACTCAGATGATAAATTTTTGATATTTTTTAACAGTTGTTCTTTAGTAGATTCTTGGAAATCAATCATAAAATTTTACTTACAAATATTGGCGCGTTATCTCTTTAATGCTATTTTCAACAACGTTATTGTTGCCGGTGTAATTCCAGGAATTCTGCTTGCTTGCCCTAAATTACCGGGCAAAACTTCTTTTAATTTTTCCAGTGCCTCATTTGTTAATCCCTTAATTCTATCATAGTTAAAATCAGGTGGAATTCTTTGCTCTTGAGCATTAGAAAAAAACTGCGCTTCGTCGTCCTGTCTTTTCAGATAACCTTCATACCTGATATTGTTTGCAACTATATGGCCAATATCAGAATTAGCTGTAATACCGAAACATTGTAACTTAGATATATCTTCATAAGTTATGTCGGACATCTTCAATAAATTTTTCAAATTTGATTTGTTTTTTAATTTTAAACCAAATCTTTCATGTAGCAATTTTGATGTCTTGCTATTAACGTCTATATCTATCGCTTCCAATCTTCTTGTTTCTTTTTTAATTTTATCTACTTTTGTTATAAAAAGTTTCCACCTGTCTTTAGTAACCACTCCTAGTTTACATCCAATCTCAGTTAACCTGGTATCAGCATTATCCTCTCTCAATCTTAATCTGTGTTCTGCTCTGCTTGTGAACATTCTGTAAGGTTCTACAACACCTTGCGTTACCAGATCATCTATAAGCACACCAATATACGACTCTTTTCGCGTTGGAATCCATGGTTCTTTGTCTTTAATTTTTAACGAGGCGTTTATTCCTGCCAATAACCCTTGTGCTGCTGCCTCTTCATAACCTGTTGTGCCGTTAATTTGACCAGCAAAAAAAAGGTTTTCTAGTTTTTTGGTTTCTAGACTAGAATATAATCCACGAGGATCAAAATAACTATATTCAATAGCATAACCAGGTTGAGTGATTATTGCAGATCCAAGACCATCTATCGTTTTTAAAAACTTCATTTGGTCTTTTTCGGATAAGCTTGTAGAAATTCCATTGGGGTATGTTTCATAATTATTTATCGTTTCTGGTTCTAAAAATATTTGATGTTGTTTTTTTTCTGAAAATCTATATACCTTGTCTTCTATAGACGGGCAATATCTAGGGCCCTTAGAAACAATATTGCCATTAAATAAAGGAGATTCATCCTTCTTAGTTCTAATTAAGTCATGAGTAGATTCATTCGTGTATGTGATGTGGCAGGGAACTTGCTTTATTTCATTATAAGTCACGCCATAGTGATCATACAAATAAGATAGCTTTGGCATATGAGGGTCACTATTTTGTTTTTCGAGTTTCTCAAAATCAATAGATGCAGTTTTTATCCTAGGGGGCGTCCCTGTTTTTAATCTCCCAATTTTGAATGAATAATCTTTAAAAAAACTCTCTAATTCTATAGAGGGTTTATCCCCAGCTCTACCTGCAGAAAAAGATTTTAACCCAATGTGGATTTTCCCGCCTAAAAAAGTACCGACAGTCAGAATGATGGATTTGCCAAATATTTTATCGCCTGCTTCTGTAATAACTCCAGTTGCAATATTATTTTTAGAAATAATACTTGATATTGTTGCTTGATAAATATCAAGATTTTTTATTCCTTGTAATGCCTTCTGCATATTTAATTTATAGTGATCTCTACATGTCTGTATACGTGTAGCCTGAACGGCTTGCCCTTTACGAGAGTTTAAAGTTCTTCTTTGCAGTGCAGATTTATCTGCAACCACTGAGATTAGACCGTCTAAGGCATCAATCTCTCTAGCTAAGTGAGATTTTCCAATGCCGCCAACAGCTGGGTTACAACTAAGCTGGCCTATAGAATCTGTTTTCATAGTTATTAGTACTGTCTTACAACCCATTCTTGCTGCTGCGGATGAAGCTTCACATCCAGCGTGTCCAGCACCAATTACTACTACATCATATTTTTTCATATGTCATTTTCCTATACAAAAGTCAGAAAAAATTTTATCTAACATTTTCTCTGTTATACTATCATCGCCAATAATTGACGACACGAGTTTATGTATAATCCTAATCTCTTCTGCAAAGAACTCTAAATGATAATTATCGAGGTGTTTCTTTGCAATGTAAAGCTGTTCTAAACCAGCTTTTATGTTTTCTATATGTCTTTTTCTTGCAATCACGGTACTTTCTAAACTGTTATTGCTTTTGTAATGTTCGCTCATAATCTTTTTAAGAAATTTTAGACCTATTTTATTCTTTGCAGAAAGAAATACTGCACTGTAGTGCTTTGTTTTTTGGATACGCGCTTTTTCTTTCAATAAATCTATTTTATTAAAAACGACATCATAATTTTTTATTTCAAATTTTTTGATTAGTTTTTCATCAGATTTAGTAAAACCTACTTTTGCATCTACAACATACAAAACTCTGTTAGCTTCTGATAGTGATTTTTTTGTTCTCTCTATTCCTTCCTTTTCAATTAAATTTCGTGTCGACCGCAATCCAGCTGTGTCTGTTATAGATATGATGAAATTATCTATTTTGACATCGTAGCGAATAGAATCTCGCGTGGTTCCTGCATGGGCAGATACTATAGATGATTCTGTGTTTAAAATACTATTTATTAATGATGATTTTCCAACATTAGGCCGGCCGACAACTACGTACTTTATTTTTTGGTTTAATACTTCGCCTGTAGTTGCAATGCTTAGTATATCTTTAAAATTTTTCTCTAAGTTTGTAATCATGTCTTTGAATGTCCTTTTATCAATTTCTGGTATTTCATCTTCTGGAAAATTTATAGAAGATTCTATTTTAGACCTCAGATCTAAAAGCATGTTTTCTAGTATTTTAATGTGTTTTGAAAATTCACCTTGAAGAGAAGTTGCCGCAGATTGTGCTGCTGAAATATTCGACGAAGCAATAAGATCTGAAACAGATTCAGCTTGAAGTAAATCAATTTTATTATTTAGAAAAGCTCTTTCTGTGAATTCACCTGGCTTTGCGTGTCTTGCATAATTGGACGTAATCAAGTCAGTAATTGTTTCTAAGATAACTGGATTACCGTGAGCATGTATCTCGCACATGTCTTCACCTGTATAAGACTTTGGTTTTTTAAAATATATTACCACTACTTCATCAAGTATTTTTTTTTGATAATAAATTTTTTTTAAATATGCATGTCTAGGCTTTAAAGTTTTTCCAAAAAATTTTTTAATCAACTTGCTTACATTTTTACCTGAAACACGGACGACTCCAATACCAGAAAATCCGTACGCAGTTGATATTGCAGCAATGGTGTCAGAAGATTTCATTGGGTTTATGAATTAACAATTCTTTTGTTGATGACATACTGTTGGGCAATAGAAAGTATGTTGTTTGTTAACCAGTATAAAACTAGACCAGATGGAAAAGTAGCAAACAAAAAAGTAAATAAAAACGGCAAAACCATAAATATTTTTTGCTGCATTTCATCAGTTGGTGCTGGATTTAATTTTTGTTGTATATACATACTTATTCCCATTGCTATCGGCAATATATAGAGCGGATCTGCACTAGACAAATCTTTTATCCAGGCAATAAAAGGGGCTTGTCTCATCTCTACGCTTTCTATTAAAACCCAATATAAAGCAATAAACACAGGTATCTGTATTAAAATTGGCAAACACCCTCCTAAAGGGTTTACTTTTTCTTCCTTATACATTTGCATAAGAGCTTCGCTAAATTTCTTTCTATCATCACCATATCTTTCTTTAAGCATTTGCATTCTTGGATTTAATTTTTTCATTTTTGCCATTGATTTATAACTTGTCTCAGACAATTTATAAAATAGTAATTTTATTACAAATGTCAGTGCTATAATAGCCCAGCCCCAGTTCCCAAATACAAAATATAGTATTTCTAAAATCCAAAAAAGTGGGGCTGCTAAAAAAGTTAAAGTTCCGTAATCAACCGTCAATTCTAGTCCCGGCGTTATCCCGGATATCTCTTCTTGATTTTTTGGGCCAACAAACAATCTTGTCTTAAAGTTATGGCTAGTATTGGGGTTTATTTTAATATAATCACTGACACTACCAATTAGGTATGTGTTTTCATTTCCAACTTGTGCCTTCCTAGTATATGTTGTTCGTATATCATTAGCAGAATTATATGGCACCCAGGCTGAAAAAAAGTAGTGTTCAATCATACTTATCCAGCCGTTTTTAGTTCTCTTGACAAAATTCTCTGACTCTATTTCGTCGAACTCTATTTTATTGAATTTATCCTCTTCGTCATAGTAGGCTGCACCAGTGTATGTGTACAGCATGATATTTTCACTTTCAGTTTTTTTTCTCTCAAGAGTATTAAACTGTCTTAATGATGCAGATTTATTACTATTATTGACAACGGTTTGATTTATTTCTATCAGATGGGAGTTTTTAGAAAATGTATAATTTTTTATAAACGTGAATCCTTTGTCTGTATTTGCCACTAATTCTACTTTTAAATTATCATTATCACCTAAGGTATAATTTATCTTTTTTGAACTGTATATTTTAGGCATTACTGTTTCTTTGCTTTGTAACCCTACTTTTGCAATATAATAATCATCAAAGACATCAAATAATATTATTTTTTTAGTCGCGTCTTTAAGGCTTATCGGATATTTTAAGAGTTCTGTATAGACCACCGATCCATCTTCTAAATTAATTTTGATTTTCAGTGTGTCAGTCTTTATATCTATCAAGTTTTTTTCATTGATGGTTTTGGCTTCTTGTGAAGCACTTGCTCTTTTATTGACTTCATGATCTTTTGTTTCTGGTATTGTTTGTTCAGCAATTTCAGTTTCCAAGACTTTTGGTGCTGAATAATCTTGGTCCCAAGCATCAACCAATAATATTAATACGAAAATAAACGCACTATACAAAAAAAGTCTGTTATTCATCTTTCTCTCTTTTTGTTTCTGGGCACCGGGTCGTATCCATGCGTACCCAAAGGCATGCATCTGAGGATTCTTCTGATAGACAAATAACACCCAAGGAGTAGTCCATGCTGTTTTAAAGCGGTTTTTGTGTATTCAGAACAAGTTGGCGTATGTCGGCAAGACGCTGGAATATAAGGCGATATACATCTATTGTATATGCTAATTAGCCCAACAATTATTTTAACAACGATGTTTTTAGTTTTGTCCATTCCTGCATAAGAATATCACTAATTAAAATATTTTCAGCATCCAATTGCTTAATAGTTGACACTAGAATGTCAAAGTTTTTAAATTTTTCAATTGTTTGATTGAAATCATGTCTGATTTTACGTCTGGTTTTGTTCCTATTAACAGCCAGAAATACATTTTTTTTTGATAAGTGGATAGCTAATCTGGGGTTGTGACACAAACCTCGCTTATATCTTATCATTAGATATTTGCCTTTGATTTTTTTTGTAGTTTTAAATTGTAAAATTACAGTTTTAGAAATTTTAAAAGATGTTTGGATTTTTTTTTGATGTGTAATTATGGGCAAAGTGTTGCTCGGCCCTTTGCTCTACGTGAATTCAACACAGCTCGCCCCGCCGCCGTCTTCATTCTAGCTCGAAAACCATGTTTTCTCTTTCTTTTTAAATTACTTGGCTGAAAAGTTCTTTTCATATCATCCTCTAAGATTTGTATACTGCAAATTATATATTTCTTTGTCAATATATAATTTTGTTTTTTTTTATGTGATATTAGTAGCTCATCCAGGAACATACATGACAAAAGATCAAACACTATGGGATAGATGCGTTAATTCTATGACCAATGTCTTATCGGACAAACAAATGAAAACGTGGATATTACCATTAGAGGCCACGGTAAAAGACCATGTTCTGAATGTAATTGCACCAAATAAATTTATAAAGGAGTCTGTCGAGTCAAACTTCTTGCCCTTAATCAAAAAAACAGTGTTTTCTGAAAGCGCAAGCGAAATAAGAGATGTGCTGCTTAGCTTGGTAACCTCTAGACCTGCGCAAACAAGGTCTCTTGAAGTAACATCGTTAAAGTTTTCTCAGAATTTTGGCACAACCCTCAATAAAGAGTTAATTTTTGACAACTTTGTTGAAGGTAAATCAAACCAACTGGCTAAGGCTGCCTGTCTTTCTGTTGTTTCTAGTCTTGGCCAATATAATCCGCTTTATATTTATGGCGGGGTTGGTCTTGGCAAAACACACCTTCTTCATTCTATCGGCAACGCGATACTAGAAAATGACCAAAAGAAAAAAGTTATCTATTTACATTCTGAAAAATTTGTTCAAAACATGGTAACTGCTCTTAGACATAATCAGATTGAAGACTTCAAAAAAATTTATCGTTCAGCTGACGCATTATTACTTGATGATATACAATTTTTTGCAGGAAAAGAGAGATCGCAAGAAGAGTTTTTTCATACCTTTAATTCCTTATTTGAATACAAAAAACAAGTTGTTCTTACTTGCGATAAATATCCGAAAGAAATTGATGGCCTTGAAGATAGGTTAAAATCTAGGTTGGTTTGGGGAATGAATGTGTCTATAGATCCTCCTGATTTAGAAACAAGGGTTGCGATTATACACAGCAAGGCTGAACAAGCACAACAAAAAATCCCAGAAGACGTTGCTTTCTTTTTGGCTAAAAATGTTCATTCTAATGTGAGAGAACTAGAAGGTAGCTTGAGGCGTGTTTTTGCTACAGCTCATTTTAAACGAGAAGAAATAACTTTAGATTTTGTTAGAGATGCTTTAAAGGACTTGCTTTCTCTTCAAGAAAGAATTATCACCATTGAACACATACAAAAAATTGTTGCACAGTACTATAAAATACGTGTTAGCGACATCCTTTCTTCTAAAAGGGACCGAAAGATTGCCCTGCCTCGACATATGGCTATGTTTCTTTCAAAAGAATTAACCAGGCATAGTCTTCCTACAATTGGTGATTCTTTTGGGGGGCGGGATCACACAACAGTCATCCATGCCTGCAAGAAAATAGAAAAAATCAAAGCCTCTTCATCCTCATTTGACCAAGATTATCGTAATATACTTCATACACTGAACAATTAGTTTCTTTACGTGTGATAACTTGTGGAAAGTTAAGCCACACAAAGTTATCAACAGAGTATCAAGCCAAAACCGGTAGCCGAACAAAGCATAAAAGCACACCAAATAAACAATAAAACAAAGTAAATAAAAGAATGTACTGTCTTTAATATAAACACAATAAAAATAATATATAATATATATAT